>SMVA01173185.1_pt1 | contig 15711 bp, 18 predicted proteins | sample 2456451 | NCBI WGS metagenome assembly SMVA01 (sample SAMN11095933, study PRJNA526329) | marine sediment metagenome | biome: Marine sediment; feature: Surficial sediment; material: Deep marine sediment; isolation source: Hadal surficial sediment | place: Pacific Ocean | collected 2014-05 | depth...
ACATTTCTTCAGCGCACAGATCAATCACAGAGCCGATGCCTGTTTCCTGTTTTGCAGATGTTGCTGTGTCGACTATGGCCGAATCCATTTCCGTGCTTTCGCCTCAGGAGAATTTTCATTATAAGTCCACCTTGTTTTAACACAAGGCAAGACGACCTATAATCTCGCCCTTTGGAGTTTTAATCATTGCCGACTGAAAAAATTCAATTGAAGGAAATGAGGATGGCGCTGACGCTTTCGGGCGTCATTGCGTTACGTATGCTGGGTCTGTTCATGATCCTGCCCGTATTCATGATTCTCGCCCGGGATTTACCCGGTTTCACGCCACTGACCGGTGGGCTGGCCGTGGGAATTTACGGATTGACCCAGGCGGCGTTGCAGCAACCGTTTGGCTGGCTTTCCGATCGATGGGGCCGGCGACCGGTGCTGCTGATGGGCCTATTACTCTTCGCAGCGGGCGGTGTGCTGGCAGCGCTGGCGGAATCCATGCCCGTGCTGATTGCGGGCCGTGCGCTTCAGGGTTGCGGAGCGATTGCCGGGGTGGCGATGGCCTTTGCCGCTGATTTTACGCGTCCTGAAAGGCGCTCCATCAGCATGGCCATCATCGGTATTGGTATTGGCGGGGCGTTTCTTTTGTCCATGATGATTTCGGTGCCACTGGCAGTGAGCCTCGGTCTGGAGGGTTTGTTCTGGTTGACCGTAATTTTCGCACTGGTGGGCATGTTGCTGGTGTTGACTCTGCCGCGGAGTTTGTCGCCGGTTTCCGAGCCTGGAACGCCGGTAGAAGTGGATATGAAACCGGTCTGGTTGCTGGCTATGAGCGTATTCCTGCTGCATGCCGTAATGACGCTTTTGTTCGTGGTGTTGCCGCCATTGCTGGTCGGATCATTCGAATTCGTATTGGCCGGGCACTGGAAGATTTATGTTCCGACCATGTTGGTATCGGCGCTGATCATGTTTCCTCTACTCAGAAAGGTAGGCAAAAACAGGGCCGAGCACCGCCTGATGCCCTGGGCTTTTTTCGCTCTTGCCGCATCAATGGCGGCCATGGGCTTGATGAGCCCCGGACTTGGCCTGTTGGGCCTGGGTATGTTGATGACCTTTTATTTCCTCGGGTTCAACCTGTTGGAAGCAGCCATGCCGACTTTGTTGGCCCGGGTCAGCGGCAGTCGGGGGCGAGGGCGCAGGATGGGTGTCTACAGCACGTTTCAGTTCCTGGGGGCGTTTGCCGGGGGAATCTCCGGTGGTTGGTTATTGGGTGTTTTTGGCAGCGAAATTGCCCTTCAATTTGCGGCAGGCGCCTGTCTGGTATGGGGTGTTACGCTCATCGTGGTTTTACGCCGCATACTGGCTCAGCCCGCTCCGGTTTTGTCCAATCTACGGGATGAATGAATTTATGGCTTTTTTCCCACAAATGAAGCATCGTGTCTGTGATAAACTTTGAGCATAATTGAGTAGGGAGATGCCTGATGGCACGTGGTGTAAATAAAGTTATTTTGATAGGTAACCTGGGTGCTGACCCGGATACCAAGTACACGGCGAGCGGTACCGCCATTACCAATATCAGCATAGCAACCAAGGATTCCTGGAAAGACAAGCAGACCGGGGAAAACCAGGAACGTACGGAATGGCACCGGGTCGTGTTTTTTAACCGCCTGGCCGAGATCGCGGGTGAATACTTGCGCAAGGGCAGCCAGGTTTATGTCGAAGGAAGGCTGCAAACACGCAAGTGGCAGGATCAAAATGGCCAGGATCGTTATTCCACCGAAATAGTGGGCAACGAAATGCAAATGCTGGGCAGCAGGGAAGGCGGTGGTGTGCCAAGGACTTCACCGCAGCCAAGCGGCGGGTTCAGGGACAAGCAGCCCGCACAGCCAAAGCAAGCGGCACCGGCAACCGACGACGGATTCACAGACGACGACATTCCGTTCTGAGTCAGCTGGAATTCTGATGCGAACACTGCTCGTCACCGGCGGCGCCGGTTTTATTGGTGGCAACTATGTTTTACGCAGCCTTGCCCTGGACCCCGATCTTCGCATCATTAACCTGGATTTGCTGACCTATGCCGGCAACCTGGATACCTTGAAACCCTTGCTCGGTAACGAGCGACATGTGTTCATTCAAGGGGATATTGGAGACGCCGGGCAGGTCAGCAGTTTACTGGAGCAGTATGCTCCGGATGCGGTGGTCAATTTTGCTGCGGAAAGTCACGTTGATCGCTCCATTGACGGCCCCGCGCAATTTGTTCTGACCAATGTGGTGGGTACGCTGAATTTATTGCAATGCTCCCTGGATTGGTGGAAAAAACAGTCTGCGGTGATGCAGGAATCATTCCGGTTTCTGCACGTTTCTACAGATGAGGTTTACGGCAGCCTTGGCGATACGGGCGCTTTCAGTGAAACCACAGCCTATGCGCCGAACTCACCCTATGCTGCTTCAAAAGCCGGCTCCGATCATCTGGTCCGGGCTTTTCACCAAACCTATGATTTTCCCACGCTGACCACCAATTGTTCGAACAATTACGGACCGTATCAGTTTCCAGAAAAACTGATTCCGTTAATTGTTCTCAACGCACTGGAGTACAAACCGCTACCAGTTTATGGAGATGGCCAGCAGGTGCGTGACTGGTTGTTCGTGCTGGATCACGTGGATGCAATCAACAGCATTCTGGATCGGGGTAAAACGGGTGAGGTGTACAATGTCGGCGGCTCATCCGAGAGAACGAATTTACAAGTCGTGCACGCCATTTGCGATGTGCTGGATCAGCGCTGTCCGGATGAGTCCAGAGGGCCGCGCCGTGAGCTGGTGGAGTATGTAGCAGATCGCCCGGGTCACGATCGCCGTTACGCCATTGATTGCAGTAAACTGAGTGGTGAACTGGGTTGGCAGCCAACCGTTAGTTTTGAATCGGGCCTGGAGCAGACCATTGACTGGTATCTGGAGAATTCGAAATGGATTCAACGGGTAAAAGATGGAAGCTACCAGGGGGAACGGCTCGGATTGGGAAGCGGCCGGACCTGATCGATTCCGGCCATTCGACGGAGATAATAAATTGTCCAGGAAGGGAATCATTCTAGCGGGAGGAAGCGGCACGCGGCTCTACCCGTTGACCCGGGTGGTCAGCAAGCAGCTTCTTCCGGTCTATGACAAGCCCATGATTTATTACCCGCTTGCCACCCTTATGCAAGCGGGAATCAACGAAATCATGGTCATCACCACACCGCACGAACAGGACATGTTCAAGCGATTGCTGGGCGATGGACGGCAGTGGGGCTTGAGCCTGGAGTATGCGCCTCAGCCAAAACCCGAGGGGCTGGCGCAGGCCTTGATCATTGCCGAGAAATTTCTGGATGGAAAACCATCCTGCCTGATTCTGGGGGATAACATTTTTCATGGCGGTGGATTGCGGGATGTGCTCAAACGCGCAGTCCGACGAGAAAATGGAGCGACCATTTTTGGTTACTGGGTACGGGATCCCGAACGGTATGGCGTGGTTGAGTTTGATAAAGATCAGACCGTTGTCAGCATCGAGGAAAAACCGACAGCACCTCGCTCAAATTACGCCGTAACCGGTTTGTATTTTTATGACGGCAGGGCCAGTGAGTTTGCTCTTGGCCTGAAACCATCCCGGCGGGGTGAGTTGGAAATTACCGACCTGAACCGCTGTTACCTGGACAATGGTGACCTGTCGCTTGAGCGGCTGGGTAGAGGTTACGCGTGGCTGGATACCGGGACACATGAATCTTTACAGCAGGCATCCAGTTTCATCGAAACAATCGAAGCCCGTCAGGGTTTGAAAATCGCCTGCCCGGAGGAGATCGCTTTCCAGCAGGGGTGGATAGATGAAGCGCAGATCAGGCATCTGGCTGAGCCACTGAAGAAAAGCGGTTATGGAGATTATCTGATTTCCTTATTGACCCGGGATATTGAAGTTTGAAGCTGATCGAAACAGGGATACCGGGTTTGGTGGTCGTGGAGCCAGAAGTACACGGTGACAGCCGGGGGATGTTCATGGAAACATGGAATGCCGATCGTTACGGGGCCTGTGGATTGCCGGATCGCTTTGTGCAGTCAAATATTTCGCGCTCCTCAGCAGGCGTGATCCGTGGGTTGCATTATCAACATCCCTGCCCCCAGGGGAAACTGGTTACGGTACTGGAGGGGCGGATTTTTGATGTAGCCGTCGATATCCGCGTTGATTCACCTACGTTTCGCCAGTGGGCCGGCGTTGAGTTGTCTGCTACAAATCACCGGCAGTTATATGTTCCTGAAGGTTTTGCTCATGGTTTTTGTGTCCTGGATGACAGCGCACTGTTGTCCTACCTTTGCACCCATGAGTTTAATGCTGAATACGATGCCGGGCTTGCGTGGAACGATCCGGATATCGGCATAGAATGGCCGATTGAGCCAAAGAGCCTGTCTGAGAAGGACCGCCTGGCTCCCAGGCTTCAGGATATTCCCCGGGATAATCTACCCCGTATGGTCGTATGAAAATTTTGCTGACCGGCGCGTCGGGCCAACTCGGCCAGGAGTTACTGCCGCTTCTGACTCAGTTCGGGAGTGTCACGAGTGTTGATCGGAGCCTGGCTTCCCCGCGCTCGCCCAATGATCTCAAGATCGACCTGAGTGATCTGAACCGGGTGGAAATTCTCCTCAACCGGCAACGCCCTGACCTGGTGGTTAATGCCGCTGCCTATACCGCAGTCGACAAGGCAGAAAGCGAATCCGGACCGGCATTTCGCGTCAATGCAGACCTGCCCGGTTGCATTGCCCGCTGGGTGGAGCGAAACGACCGGCTTTTGTTTCATTATTCCACCGACTACGTGTTTGATGGCCGGTCCGATCAACCGTATAAAGAGTCGGACGAAACCAGCCCGATCAATGTGTACGGTGAAAGTAAATTGGCCGGCGAGTGGGCGATTGCTCACAGCAAGTGCCGGTCTGTCATCCTGCGGACCTCCTGGGTATATTCTGCCCACGGGAATAATTTTGTTTTGAGCATGCTGCGCCTGGCACGGGAGCGCCCGGAGCTGAGCATTGTCAGCGACCAGACGGGCTGCCCGACCTGGGCGCGCAACTTGGCCGGGGTATCGGTAGAGGTGATCAGCCAGTTGGCGAAATATAAAACCGATTCAAAAAATGATGGCCTTTATCATTATTGTGACGGCACGATAAGCAGTTGGTACGAGTTTGCCAGTTCCATATTCAAAATTGCTTCCGACCAGGGCTTGCTGGAAGAAATGCCGCAACTGTTACCCTTAAGCTCTTCACAATACCCGCAAATCGCTGAGAGACCTGTTTTTTCAGTTCTTGACACCACAGCTATTCGGAAAACTTTCGGAGTCGAAGCTATGGGTTTGAATGAATCGTTGGCAGATTGCCTGCAGGAGATTAAATATGACAAATAATGCCGGGGTGCAATTGGTGCCCGTGATCCTTTCAGGTGGTTCAGGAACGCGCCTGTGGCCGGTATCCAGGCGGGCTCATCCCAAGCCTTTCATGAAGCTGATGGATGGAGAATCCCTGGCTGAAAAAACCTTTCGCCGGGCACTGGGTCTGGCAGGCGAAAGCCCGGTGCTCACAGTGACCAGCCGTGATTATTATTTCTATACCCGGGATTTGTACAACGACATTATCGGAGAAGAGCATCCCCACCCGTTTCTGCTGGAACCCATGGGGCGCAACACCGCACCGGCCATTGCAATGGCTGCTATCTACCTCGAGCGCAAGCTGGGCCCGCAGGTAACCATGCTGGTGATGCCGGCAGATCACCTGATCCGCGATGAAGATCGTTTTCGCCTGGCAGTTGATGAGGCAGCCTCGCTTGCCGAGCGGGGTTATCTGGTGACTTTTGGCATCCACCCGACACACCCGGAAACCGGATACGGATACATACGCAAAGGCGGACGTATTCCCAATTCCGATGGGTTTGCTGTCGCGGCTTTTGTTGAAAAACCGGATGAACAAACTGCAGGAAAGTACGTGGCTTCGGGCGATTACGAATGGAATTCGGGGATGTTCTGTTTCACAGCAGGCGCTTATCTTGAAGCACTGGAAGAGCATGCGCCCGAGATTCATCGTTGTGCCATAAGCTGCTGGGAGGAAGTCGATCCTTTCCGGCAGCCGCTGGAGGTTCCGGCTGATTTGTTCGCCGCCTGCCCGGCCATTTCGATTGACTACGCGGTGATGGAAAAATCTGATAATACGGCCGTGGTGAGTGGTGATTTTGGTTGGAGTGATATTGGATCCTGGAAAGCAATCAGTGAATTGTATGAATCTGATGAATCAGGCAACAGCATCCTGGGCAAGGCGGTGATGGTACACAGTAAAAACTGCTTTGTTCAGGCTGAGAATCGCCTGGTCGCCGCAGTGGGAGTCAGTGACCTGGTGATCGTGGATACCGGGGATGCCGTACTCGTGGCTCATCGCGATCATGCACAGGACGTGAAGGAGGTGGTCAACCAACTGATCGAGCTCGAACACGATGTGGTGGATCACCACCAGACCGTGTACCGTCCCTGGGGCTGGTATTCGATCCTGGAGGATGCAGAGGATTGCAAGGTGAAACGCCTGGTTGTGAAACCGGGGCAGGTGTTGTCCTTGCAAAAACATGAAAAACGATCCGAGCACTGGACGGTGATACGCGGTGAGGCTAAAGTCCGACTCGGTGACAAGGAATTCCTGCTGAATGCGAACGAATCCACATACATTCCCGCTGGAACCCTTCATCGTCTGGAGAATCCGGGCACCGAAAATGTCCACTTGATTGAAGTCCAGACAGGCAGTTATTTTGGCGAAGACGATATCACCCGTTACGAAGACATATACGGAAGAGTGAAGTAATAATGAAACTCCCATATATCCGTCATTCCGGATCGACGGAGTCGCATCCGGAATCCAGGTGCTACGATTCAATCATTCACTGGATTCCGGCTTGTGCCGGAATGATGGGAAATGAATTATTCAGAGGTTATTTGTGAAATATTCACGTAAATATTTTCAGGGTTTTGCTTTCTTACTGATGGGTTTGTTTGGCATCACCGGCCTGGCATCGACTGTCGAGGATATATCTCTCAATCCTTCCGTTGAATCACACCGTAAGCAAATTCTTGAATGGCGGCAGAAACGGAATGTGCGCCTGGCAAGCGACTTTGGCTGGCTGAGCCTGGTGGGTCTGGAATGGCTGCAGGAGGGAGAAAATCGAGTAGGCAGTGCGCCCGGCAATACGATCCGTTTATCCGGAGGGCCGGATTATTGGGGATCTGTATTCCTGGAGGATAACAAGCTCCGGTTCGTGCGTACTGATAATGCTGAAGTGATGGTAGACGAAGGGTTTGAAAATGAGGTGGCGATGGTGGCGGATGTCGAGGGCACTCCTACGGTAGTGCAAAGCGGTACCATCATGTTCTACCCGATATTCAGAGAATCCTTCGCGCTTCGAATCAAGGATTCGCAGGCTCCGACACGGGTCAATTTCAAAAGCACCCAAAATTTCGATATTCAATGGGACTGGCGGATTGACGGTCGCTTTATTCCGGCCGAGGAGGGCGAGACTGTAGAAATCGGCAACGTGCTCGGTCAGTTGACTCCATCGCCCGTCTTTGGCAGGTTTGAGTTTGAGCGAGATGGAAAAACCTACCGCATGGTCGCCATTGGCGATGATGAATCAGAGTCATTGAGTTTCATGTTTGCTGATCGCAGTAATGGTCGCAGCACTTATTCAGCAGGTCGGTTTGTGAACAGTGATGGAATGCCGGCGAATAGTCGCCTGGTGGTGGATTTCAACAAGGCCTACAATCCGCCTTGTGCTTTTAACGATTATTCTACTTGCCCACTTCCGCTACAGGAGAATCGTCTGAACCTGGAAGTAGCGGCCGGAGAAAAAGATTTTCATACGCACTGATTGATGGCTTGCCCTTATCCGGCATGTACGCATGTTGCAATTGAAACATCACGCGCAAGTATTCTCTCGCGCAAGCTTGCGTGATTGGGCCAGTTCCTGGCGCAACATTGAAAACAAGGCGATCCAGGGTGATGCATACAAGGGTTCGTGCCTGGTTTTTACCTGTGTGTTGGTTTGATTGGGCGTTTTCATTTATATTTTTTCCTAAGTTCTTTCAAATATTTCCGGGTCAAAAATTCACCTATTTATCGTTCATTCAGTAGACCGCGATTCTCAACAATAGTTGACGCAATTTGGGGCCAATTCGTTACATTTGGGCGCACATAAGCTTCGCACTGTCGCATGGGTCGAAATAACAGCCGTTTTGCGATCTATTTCCGGCCCAGTTCCCGGTCGATCTCAAATTCCTTGGACGTAACAAATGCCTCCATTCTCTCCAGCCTGAAATTCAGTTCGCGGAATCGGTGGCTGAGCGCACCAAATACATCGGCCGGCGCATTGCTTACGCCACGCCAAAAATTGGCTTGTTCCTTCGATTCGTACAGGTCAGCAGGCTTTATAGGCAACACGATCGTCAAGACTATGTAAGACACGATCACGAATGGACAAAACGGCGGAATAAATAAGAGCACCACCATTGCTACCCGGGTTCCCTTGCGATTGAATCCAAAGTAGTCCGCGATTCCGGCGCAAACGCCGGTGAGCACAGCATGTTCCTTGTCCCGGAACAGCCTGTGGGGATTCTGCCGCTTGTAAAAGTCGCTCATACCCGGCCTCTCCAGTTGGGTGCTTCTATGTCCAGGATGCGCTCCAGTGTTTTGATGCGATCTTCCATCCGGTTGGTGGATTCCCAGACCTCGCTCAACATTTTTTCATCTTCAACGGACAGGCCTTTGGATGTTTTCATTTTTGTTACGTAATGAAAAACGATCCACAAGGGAAAACAAATGGTAATCAGAAGAATAGGAATGACATCACTCATCAGCACCCTCCTGTGTATTCTCGACGACCCTGGCTTTCAGTTCCACCAGCTCGGCTTCCACGCGGTCGTCATCTTCCAGGCCTTCAATTTCATCGGCCAGGCTCTGAGTACGGCCCATGGATATCGCTTCAGACTCGGATTCGACGCGGTCAATGCGGCTTTCGGCTTTTTCGAAGCGATACAGCATTTCATCAATACGGTCGCTATGAATGTGCTTGCGGGCAGACAACTGGGACGTTGCCGTCTTGTGTCTGATCACGATGCTGCGCTGGCGGGTTTTGGCATCATCCAGCTTGCTTTGCAGCTGGGTAATATCGGTATTGAATTTTTCCAAATGGTTGTCCAGCACTTCAAACTCTCCCTTGAGAGAGGCGATTTTGTCTCCCAGTGCCTGCTTTTCAGAAAGGGCAGCCCGGGCGAGGTCATCGCGTTCACGACGAATGGCCAGTTCGGCCCTGCGTTCCCATTCTGTTTTTTCACGCTCAAGATAATCTATGTGCCGCCCGGTCTCTTTTCGGTCGGCTATGCATTTGGCAGCCGACGAGCGAATTTCAACCAGGGTATCTTCCATTTCCTGGATCATTAGCCGGATGATTTTGTCCGGGTCTTCCGCTTTTTCCAGCACGGCATTGATGTTGGCATTGATGATGTCACTGAATCGGGTAAATACGCCCATATTTTTTTACTCCTGAAAACTTATTCTTCAATAAGGTAATGCAGGGTTCGTGCCATTTGATCAGGGAAATCTAATCCATTGATTACTAAGTATAAAAAATGGAACGGTCCGGCTCGAATGAATTATGTGAAAGATCCTGTGGCAAATTCGACCAAAAGGTGGTGGAAACTTTGGTCCATAAAAGGCGGTCTAGGGATTTGCACGAATATTGCCCCAAACCGGTCTATGTTATAAATTAGGGAGATGTGCTTGGCATGCCTTGCTCCGCTCCTGTAGAATAGCCTCCTTTTCACAAGCCGGCAGCCGGGAGTCTGTTGGATTTAAAATGATCTACCGCGGAAAATCCGAATTTGGCCAGATTTCCCGCTCTTAATTTGTTGAATAGCGGTGCTATTCGCCTCACAAGAGCAATAAATCTGAATCGAATCGGCTTTCCCTCGCTACGATCTTTCAAGTCCAAAAGACACCTCGCCGGATAATTCCAAATTTAGCTGGAGGATTACCTGATGCGATTTGTACTCGCGCTTATCATTCTGATTGCCCTGATGGCTGGCCCTGTTATGGCCCAGGATTTAACATCTGACAAAGGAAAGCTCAGTTACGCAGTTGGCTGGGATATCGGTGAAGACATCAAACGACGCGGTGGCGAATTTGATGTTGAGACCATCATTGCGGCCGTTCGTGATTCTGCCGGGGGAAAGGATTCACAAGTTCCCACTGAAGAAATGGTGGCGTTGCTGACTGCGTTGCAGAAGAAAGTCCGCACCGAGCAGGCCGAGGCGTTCCAGAAGTTGTCTGATGAAAACCAGGTCAAGGCCGATGAATTCCTGGCCGCCAATTTGTCCAAGAATGGCATTGTTGCACTTCCCAGCGGTATCCAGTACCGCATCATCGAGGAAGGTGAGGGTGCCCGTCCAAACATGGACAGTGCTGTAAAGGTTCATTACCGTGGTTCCAAGAGCAACGGTCATGAATTCGATAGTTCATTCGCACGCGGTGTACCTGAAGAATTCACGGTCAATACCGTGCTGAAGGGATGGCAGGAAGTACTGCCTTTGATGAAGACTGGCGCAACCTGGCAGATATTCGTGCCGCCGGAACTTGCATTCGGCCCCCGTGGTAATCCGCCGGTGGGTCCGAATGAGGCCCTGGTTTTTGATCTCAAGTTAGTAGAAATTATCCAGTAATATGGACGGGGCCTGAACGGCCCCGTTTTTTTATACATGCAATGAAAAGCCCGCAAGCTGCATCGAAACCCCAATTGAACAAGAATTGGCGAGAGGCGTTGATAAAAGCCGTATCGCCGCTGGAATCCGGGGTTCGTGGCTTACAGGTTGGTGGCTTCCGTGCCAATGGTGAGGTCGTCATCCGGCCCCGCCGAACCGCTGCGGTACTTGTGCCGGTGCTTGACAAAGACGAACCGGAAATCATCTTGACCCGCCGGGCGGATCATCTGCCCCTGCATCCCGGGCAGGTGAGTTTCCCGGGTGGGGGCGCAGAGCAACAGGACGGTTCGGCAGTGCAAACGGCATTACGCGAGGCACATGAAGAAATTGGCCTGCCCTCCGAGCTTACAAAACCAATTGGCTTTCTTGACCGCATGGATACCATTTCAGACTATCGGATTCTGCCGGTTGTGGCCTTGGTCAAGCCGCCGGTGAAGTGGGTTCTGGACACACGTGAGGTTGCCGAGGTATTCAGTGTGCCACTTTCAGTTGCCCTGGATAAGGACCTTTACGAAGGCCACCAGCTTGACCGTGATGGCGTCGAATATACCATCTGGTCCCTGGACTGGAACGGCTACAGAATATGGGGTGTAACCGCTGCAATATTAATGAACCTGATTATGCGGTTACAATCCGTCCATGAGCATTGAAATTCTTGTTTCGCCTGAGCGCCTGCAACAGCTGATCAGTGAAGGCGACTGCCTGGTCATGGATTGCCGTTTTGATTTTTCCGGCCCGGAGAAAGGCCGGGAGGCCTGGTTGGCAGGGCATATTCCCGGTGCCCATTATGCACATCTGGACCATGACCTGGCATCCCCGGTAGAGGATAAAAGTGGCCGTCACCCACTGCCCGAGCCTGATGCATTCGCCGGGTTCCTGGCTTCCCTGGGCTGGAAAGAGGGCCAGATTGTGGTTGCCTATGACGATGGCTCCAATGCTCTGGGCGGACGATTGTGGTGGTTGATGCGATATTTCGGCCAGCCTTCTGCCTTGCTGGATGGCGGATTCGCCGGCTGGAAAAAAACGGGTTTTCGATTGGAAACCGGTCCGGTGGAATCTCAATCAACTTCAATTGCAGCTTTTAAAGGGGATGATTCTATGGTGGTTTCTTCCGGGCAGGTATTGGAAAACCTGGAATCGAAAGCCAACATCATTCTGGATGCCCGCGAACAGGATCGTTTTGCGGGCAAAATTGAACCGCTGGATCAAAAAGCCGGCCACATTCCCGGGGCCGTTAACCGCCACTTTCAACTCAACCTGGCTGAAAACGGCAAATTCAAGAACCCGGAATTGCTCAGAGGTGAATTTGAATCACTGCTGCGTGAATCATCAGCCGAAACCATTGTGAGCTACTGCGGTTCGGGCGTCACAGCGTGTCATAACCTGTTTGCTATGGAATTGGCGGGAATGGGTGCCGGAAGGCTATATCCCGGTTCATGGAGCGAGTGGATTCAGGATTCTTCACGCCCGATAGAGAAGGGTGATTGATTTCTGTCGATTAAAGCAAGCTCCTCGCTATTTTTTCTTTAAGCGTTCCACCAGGTCCTTGAGCGTTGCCTGGGTTGAATCTGAAAACCAGATATCGACAAATTTCTCTATGTCCAGATCATTAATCTCGTCGAACAGCCTGTGTAAATCGGAGCGGACAAGGGATCTTGTCGTGAGCATGGCGAGTTGGGGAAGGGCCAGCATTTTCTCGCACCAGTTCACGGCACGACGCACGACCTCATCCGGGTCGTCTGCAAGTTCATCGATGAGACCGATTTCCAGGGCCTGCTGTGTATTCAAAACGCTACCTGCAACGAGTATTTTCTCTGCGACGCGCGAACCAACCACGCGCTCGAGTGCCTTGTGGATTACAGATGACACCACCAGGCCCACCTGCACTTCGTTCAATCCGGTAATAAAATCACCCCTTGGCATGATCCGATAATCACCATAAAGTGCCAGGACAATTCCACCGGCCGGCGCATGCCCTGTCATAGCGAATGCGGTGGGCACAGGCATGCGGGCGACGGTTTCCAGCATCTTGATAAACCGACACCAGACTTGCAACATCTGATCCCGGCCGAGCTGAATCAATTCAGGTATATCGAGCCCGGCGGTGAACATGCCGGGCGCACCGGAAATGACTATGGCCGACGCTGTTTTGGAAGCCTCGTTCAGTGCGCGGATCAATTCTTCCATCAGTTCCATGTTGATCGCATTGGCCGGCGGCCTGGCCAATCTCAACTCACGAACATCCCCATGATCAATAATATCCAGCATTAATCTTCCTTTTGGTTTTTCCATTCACTTTGGGTTCAGGAGAAGGAGTCTAGACTGTGCATGCAAGGAGTGCAAAACGGAGGTTAATACCATGAAAACTTATTTTATTGTCGTATTGCTTGGATTGTTTGGTCTTTTTGGTTCCACTGCAGCATTTGCCCATGGTACCGGATCCGGGGCGTATTACCCTGTAAGCCCGGTAACGGGTGGTATTACGATTTGGGGTGGCTCAAACGGCCACATTGGCTACGCCGGTAACCTCACTCTCGGTTTTGGTGGCGGATATGCGCCCGTTCCATATTATGGATACGGTTATGCTCCAGGCTATCGACACAACCGCCCGTATTGGCACCGTCAGCATGGCGGCCACCACGGTGGACACTATGGAAGAAATGGTGGCAGACACGGCGGTGGGTATGGTAGTGGACATGGTAGTGGGCATGATGGTGGACACGGTGGTGGACACGGAAATGGACACAACTGACACTGCAAATGCACTGTATAAAAATTAACCGCTAACTCTGGTGAGCCTGGCATGCCCAATTTTGTTAAAGTAGTGACAGAACTGAAAAGGAACAGGACATGATTTTTCGACCCATCGTTCTCACGGCCATACTATTTCTATTGTCTGTTTCAGGTGTGCTCCAGGCTCACCAGGTCGCTAGTGGTTCACACCAGCATGTCTGGCGGCCGGGTACCTACGGGAAAGATTATCGGCCGGGGCATTCGGTAAATGGCGTAGGGGGAAGCATAACGATCTGGTCGCCGGCAACACTCAATCAGTACGGTACCGGCAACTCGGTGCAATTTGCCCGCCCCGAAGTCTATTCAGCGCAATCGTCGGGACAAGCCACCACTCAGATTCAAGGCCAGTCGAACACATCCCGGTCCAAGGCGGCACGAGCTGGAACCTCCCAGTCTAACGTGCCGGTGATAAAATCCCTTTCACCTTCACGGTATGGTAAAAACTACAAGCGTAATTATGGGAAATGAATTGCAGACTCTTGCTGCTGGCCGGTTTGTTCCTGGCGGCATGCACAGCCGATTCTAAACAACAAAAACTGAAATTTGAAGATGCCTGGGTCCGATCGGCACCACCAGGCGCGATGATGACGGCGGGTTTTGGCCGACTGGTCAATCACACGGAAGAGCTGCTTGTAATTACGGCTTATTCCAGCCCGGCTTATGGCGAGGTCAGTTTGCACCAAACCGTCATTGAAAATGATGTCAGCCAAATGAGAGAAGTTCACGCGCTCACGATCCCGCCCGGTGAAGCAGTCGAACTGGCCCCCGGCGGGTATCATTTGATGTTGATGAAGCCCACTCAAACCTCAGATCTGCCACAATTCATTGAGCTGTATCTTGAGACGGCGGGCGGGCGGCAATTCAACTTTAATCTACCGCTTGAGCGGCGCTAATTCGGTGGGCAACTTTGTTGCCCACCAGTCCATACAGGTCATTACCCGTGTTTCCATACAAAATTGCGGATATTCGTGGTCAGGCGCTTTTTAGTTGATCTGATCTTCCGAACAAACGGGCCAGAAATTGGCCGGTATAGGAATGGGTAACCCCGGCGACTTCCTCGGGCGTGCCTTGCGCTACGATTTCACCACCGCGGTCACCACCTTCAGGTCCCAGGTCGATTACCCAATCGGCCGTTTTGATGACATCCAGATTGTGTTCAATCACCACAATCGTGTTGCCATGATCACGCAAGCGGTGGAGAACAGCCAGTAATTGCTCGATATCCTGAAAATGCAGACCGGTTGTGGGCTCGTCCAGGATGTACAGTGTTTGGCCGGTATCACGCTTACTCAGCTCTTTCGAAAGTTTGATGCGCTGGGCTTCTCCACCGGAAAGCGTGGTAGCGCTTTGACCAAGTGTTATGTACGAGAGTCCGACATCGGACATGGTTTGCAGCTTGCGCGCAACCACCGGTACGGGTGCAAAAAACTCCAGCGCATCCTCGACGGTCATTTTCAGGACCTCGTGGATGTTTTTACCTTTATAGGTGACGCTGAGGGTTTCCCGATTGTAGCGTTTGGAATGGCAGACATCGCAGGGTACGTAAATATCCGCAAGAAAATGCATCTCTACTCGAATCAATCCATCGCCCTGACAGGCCTCGCAACGACCACCCTTGACGTTAAAGCTGAAACGCCCGGGTTTGTAGCCTCGAACCCTGGCTTCCTGGGTGCCGGCAAATAGCTCCCTGATGGGTGTAAAAAGGCCGGTGTAAGTTGCCGGATTGGAACGTGGTGTGCGGCCGATTGGTGCCTGGTCAATGTCCACGACTTTGTCAAAAAGACCAAGATTTTCTACCGATTCATAAGGTGCCGGCAATGCGCTGCTTTTATACAGCTCCCTGGCGGCCAGGCGATGCAAGGTATCGTTGATCAACGTGGATTTGCCGGACCCGGAAACGCCCGTAACACAAGTAAACAGGCCCGCCGGGATTTCAAGTGTCAGATTCTTGAGGTTGTTTCCAGTTGCGCCAATTACCCTCAGCATTCGGACAGGGTCAACGGGAGTTCTGCTGGTGGGCGTTGCGATTGACCTGACGCCGGATAAGTACTGACCAGTGATGGAATCAGGATCCTGAAGCATTTCCCCGGGCGTGCCTTTAAACATGATTTTCCCGCCGTGGACGCCGGCG
>SMVA01117720.1_pt1 | contig 15706 bp, 11 predicted proteins | sample 2456451 | NCBI WGS metagenome assembly SMVA01 (sample SAMN11095933, study PRJNA526329) | marine sediment metagenome | biome: Marine sediment; feature: Surficial sediment; material: Deep marine sediment; isolation source: Hadal surficial sediment | place: Pacific Ocean | collected 2014-05 | depth...
AACGCATGCCTGTCGTGATGCGTGCCGAACAGGCTGAACGATGGCTGGGTGGCGATATGAAGTTGTTGTCTGAAGTCATCGACAACCCGCCGGCCTTTCGTGCCTGGCCGATTGATCGCAGGGTCAATAACGCGAGAAATGAAAATGCCGCACTTATTGATCCTGCCGGTGAAATGATTTCCTAATTTATTCCCGCGGCAGCAGGAATCCGGTCCCAAGATACTCCAGGATGACACCCTCAGGCGTGATCGCATTGACCACGGGACCTTCATCGAGGGTGGCGCTCTCCTTGTATTTACTCATGTTGATGAAGACGAATCGGTCCTCGGGGTTGCTGCTGTAAACATGGATGTCCAGATGCATGTCCGGGAGTTGCAGCAGGCCCTGCGCTCTCAGATCATTGAAGGTGGCATAGGACTCGGTGATGCGCGGTAATCGGACGCTGGCAACACCAGGCACTGGTTCTCTCCGTTGACTCGCAGCGATTGCTGCCGGTGCAAAATTATCTGTTGTCATTGCCGCTGCTTTGGGCCCGGCAAGGCTGGTTTCAGGCACGATGGCGGGAAGGCGGTCTGCACTCGCCGATTTTGCTGGCATTACAGATGGTAACTCTGCGGCGGGACTGGAAGCGACCGAATCCTGAAGACGATCGGGTCTCAGGAACATCACGACCAGTACAATGATGTTGATGCCGATCAATACGACGATGATCCAGATCCAGTGAACCACTGATTTTTCACTTGTACTGTCAGGCACGGCCGAGAATCCAGGCGCATCCTGTCTCAACCGATCGGCTTCCGATTTCTTCAAGGCATCTAGTATGAAGGACATAGACTCATTCCGATGCTGGTTCTTGTTGCAAATTTGACATGAAGTGATTCCACTTCGCGCTTGGCGAAATTATTGAGCGATTGATAACCTGGGCGTGCCATCCACCACCAGCAGTGAATTGATAATGATCTGGGTCTTTTGCCCGGCGAGTCCATCGGTTTTCAGGCGGTGCTGGCGCTGAAATGCCATGAGCTGTTGCTGCAGACCGTTATCGAAATAATCGGAATCTGCAAATTGCGGCTGGTAGCTGCTATCGAGTGCGGCAAGGCTTCGCCTCAACCAACGGACGTTGTCGTTTTGCATTCCCGGCGAAATCACCACGGGTGTTCTACCCGCCGGCCGCCAGATCAACAGGAATTGTCCGAACCAAAGGTCCGCAACCTCGTCGACCGGAAAAGTCACTTGCCGGTCACCCAATGACAGTTTGGCGACCTCGTTATCAAGACCGACAAGAAGCGGCCGGTGGGTTTTGCCCTGGCTATCCGTAAGCGTCAGCACCACCGGGCGATCCAGCTGTCTGATTTCTTTCCAGGAACCGTGCTGAACGTTACAACCCAAGCCCTGTGCTTCGGCCTGCGCGCAGGCCGGTCCAGCAGCGGGGTCGTAATTGATTCCCCACAACGACAGCAATGCCGCAATGCCTGAATCGGCCCCTTGAGTGGATTCGAGTTCCCCGAGTTGTACCTCCAGGCCGGGCTCAGCATCGATCGACTCCGGCCGCGAACCCTCAATGGCGGCAGCTGTGGCTGCTTCCGGCTGCGTGGTCACGGGCGCCGGGACCGCGGCATCTGGCTCTCTGTCGATCATTGCCCACATGGCGGCGCCAAGCACCATGAGCCCGATCACGCTGATGATCGGTACCGCGAATTTCATGAATGCCGGCGGCAGTGGCTGACCGGACACTTCGTTTGCGGCGCGGCGCACGAGACGCTTGTTGACCGTTCGAGTTTCACGGCTGTATGCACCCAGCAGCGCGCGATCACAGATGACGTTCATTACGCGCGGCACACCGCCCGATAATCGAAATACTTCGCGCCTGGCCCGCGGATCGAAAATCTCGGTCAGCGCCCCGGCAACTCTCAGGCGATGATTGATGTACTTGTCTGATTCGTCTCGCGACAGTGGTTCCAGGTGATAGCGGCCAGTAACGCGCTGCGCGAGTTGACGCAGATTGTTCTGCGCCAACTTCTCCCGCAGTTCCGGTTGCGCAATCAGGATGATCTGCAGCAATTTTTGTTTGGCGGTTTCCAGATTGGTCAGCAGACGCAACTGCTCAAGAACATCCTCGGCGAGATTCTGTGCTTCATCGATTAGCAGTATGGTTCGCCGTCCGCGGGCATGGGCATCGAGCAGGTGATGATTCAATGCATCAACCAGCGCCTTCGCGCTGCCCTTGTCTTCCGGCAGTGCAAGTTTCAGTTCCTCGCAAATCGCGGTGAGGAATTCAATTGCCGTCAACTGCGGATTAAGAATCAGCGCAATGTCGACTTCAGCGGGAATTTGCCCGAGCAAGGTGCGGACAAGTGTCGTCTTGCCGGTTCCAACCTCACCGGTAAGCTGGATGAATCCGCCACTTTCCGTCACGCCATATACAAGGTGTGCGAGCCCCTCGCCATGCCGCTCGCTCATGAACAGATAGCGTGGATCGGGCGTTATTGTGAATGGCTTTTCGTTGAGGCCAAAAAAGCTTGTATACATGGTCTGGCGCTATACCTGGTTCGACCGACTAAGCTGTGAGCGGAATTCTACCTGATTTGATCGGAGTCCAGCGTCCGCGCCCGCCCGACTGACATTTTGCCGAAGCGATCGCGAATTGCATCGACCGTTTGGTCCAGTTGTGGTCCACCGGCAGCCACCTCGGGCGCAAACAGGTCCGGTTGGACGTCGCTGGCCAGATCGCTGCCGCCCACGCCCAGCAGGCGAATGCGTGCTCGCGGATAATCGAGCAGCCAGTCGGCAAGCAGGCCTTTGGCGGCTTCATACAACTGGTTGGTACCGTTGCCAGGCGGGCGCAATGCCCGCTGTCGCGTAAAGGTGGAAAAATCCGACTGGCGAATTTTCACCTGTACCGTCGCAGCAACCAGCTCCTTGGCCCGCAGCCGGCTTGCGGTTCTCTCACTTAAGGCGAGCAGCTGGCGGTTCATTGCCGCTGGCGCGGACAGGTCCGCATCGAAGGTTTCTTCGGCGCTGATCGATTTATCGGGTCTTGAAGAAAGTACCGGCCGTTCGTCGATTCCGGAAGCACGGTCCCGGGTGCGCTGCGTGAACTTGCCGAATATGGGTTCGAGATCACGATCGGCTGCCAGGCGCAGGTCGGCCATTGTCTCGATACCGACCCGTTTCAATTTGGCCAGCGTTTCACGGCCGATACCAGGGATGACACGGGCTGGCAGGGGATCGAGGACCTCACGCATATTTTCCAACGTCACGACAAAAAGACCATCGGGTTTGTCGAGATCGGACGCGATCTTTGCGACCAGCTTGTTCGGCGCAACACCGACAGAGGCAGTCAATGCCGTCTGTGCCCTGATCCGGTCCTTTATTTTCTTCGCGATGCCAACCTCGTCGCCAAACAACGCAAGGCTTGAGCCCACGTCCAGGAATGCCTCGTCCAGCGACAGCCCTTCGACGAGTGGTGTGAATTCGCGAAAAATCGTAAAAATTTCCTTCGACACCGCCTGGTAATGAGACATCTGTGGTGTCACCCTGAGCAAATCGGGGCAGCGGCGATAAGCGTCCCGCATCGGCATCGCCGACCGGATACCGAACTTGCGTGCCTCATAGCTTGCTGCTGCAACCACGCCACGATTCTTGCCGCCGCCGACGACCAGCGGCTTGCCGCGCAGTGAAGGATCGTCACGCTGTTCGACCGCCGCATAAAACGCATCCATATCGACATGCAGAATGTTTCGCTGATCGGTCAATGCGTGCGCTCGACAATGTACGCCGCAAGCAGCTTCAAGGGTTCTGCGTCGGCGCCGAATATGGATAAATGTGCGGTGCCTGACTTGAGCAGCTTGTCACAACGGTGACGTGCTTCTTCAAGTCCGAAAAGTGCTGGCCACGTTGCCTTGGATAATTTTTTGTCTGCACCCGTCTGTTTGCCGACGACCCTGGTTTCCCCGGCAACATCCAGAATGTCGTCGCGAATCTGAAATGCGAGCCCGATATCGCGTGAGAACTGATCGAGCGCCGTCAATTTTTCCGAGGGAAAATCATTCGCAAGGCAACTTGCAGACATGACACAGGCACGGATCAAGGCTCCGGTCTTGAGGTAGTGCATCTCGGCCAACTCGTGCGCCGAAAGTGTTTGCCCCTCGGACGCGAGATCAATCGATTGCCCACCCGTCATACCGAGTGAACCACAGGCTTCGGATGCCGTTCTGACAATTGCGGCTTTCTCGCTGTCGCCCAGTGCGGCCGCGGATGCGATGACCTGGAAGGCGAGCGGCTGCAGCGCATCGGCAGCCAGTATGGCAGTGGCTTCGTCAAATTGCCGGTGCAACGTGGGCTTGCCGCGCCGCAGATCGTCGTCGTCCATTGCCGGCAAATCGTCATGTACCAGCGAAAATGCATGAATAAGCTCAATCGCCGTGGCGGGCGCATCCAGTTTTTCCGGATCGACGCCCAAGCATTCGCCGGTTGCATAGACCAGCAGCGGCCGTACACGTTTGCCGCCGCTCAGTACCGCGTATCGCATCGCTTCATGAAGCCGTCGCGGTGTCTCATCCTGCGTAGGCAAAGCCCGGTCAAGACAGCCAACAACCCGTTCCAGATAGGCTGCCGCTTTGTCAGCGAGTAGCTGCGCGGTTGCCGGCTTCTCGTGTGCCTGGGACATGCGACTAGCGTACACCGAATCGCGCTCTGGTGCGCCGGCCTGCCGCGGTGGCGGCTGGAGCGGCTTTTTGTACATGGAGGTACTTATATCGTTGCGCACAGGGATGTGCGGGCAGCGACGAAGCCGCGAACCGAAGAGTCATGACAGTTAATTAGCGGCACTCTATAATCAACACGCACTCCCTATAATATGTCTCTGCCTAACAAGGCTCCGGACAAAAATAACATGTGGGCAGAAGCTCAGGCACAACCGAATATTGCACTGATCAAGTATTGGGGCAAACGTGATGTCGAACAGAACCTGCCAGCGGCTGGTTCGCTGTCCGTCACCCTTGATTCGCTGTGGACAAAAATGTCAGTTGAGTTTTCGGATGCCCTGCGCGGCGATGAACTGGTGGTCAATGCGGCAAGCAATGAGAAAATGTTGCCCCGGATCAGCGCCTGTCTCGACCGGGTTGCCGGGGCAGATCGTCCCCGGGCATCGATAGAAAGTGAAGGCAATTTTCCCATCGCGGCTGGGCTGGCCTCCTCTGCATCTGCGTTTGCCGCGCTGGTGGTTGCAGCCAGCAACGCGGCAGGAAAGAACAGAGATACCTTGCCGCTGGCAAGAATTGCCGGCGCGGCATCGGGATCGGCAGCCCGCTCCCTGTTCGGAGGCTTCGTTGAATTGCAGGTCGGTGACACGAACATCGAGGTTGCAACCATCGCGGAAGCTGGCGATTGGCCGCTAACGGTGGTGATTGCAGTTACCGAAGAAGGTGCGAAGCCGGTCAGTTCCAGTGAGGCGATGAACCGCAGCGCGGCAAGCTCTCCTTTTTATTCGAGTTGGCTGGAACAGCAGCCGGCCGACCTTAAGTCAGCAAGGGATGCAGTCTTGCGAAAGGACTTTTCACAACTCGCTGCAGTAGCAGAACACAATTGTCTCAAAATGCATTCCGTTATGTGGGGATCACGGCCGCCTGTCGTCTACTGGAACAGTGCGACTCTAACGTGCATGGAAGCGGTGCGCCGTTTGCAGGACGACGGGCATGCGGTGTTCTTTACGATTGACGCCGGTCCGCAATTGAAAGCAATTTGTTTGCCGGACGAAGCCGGCCTGGTGAGATCTGCACTCGATGCCTGCACCGGTGTAGTGCGGACCATGGTGAGCGGTCTTGGCGCGGGCGCCAGATTGCTGGATAACAAGTGATCACGGCGACTGCGCCTGGTAAAGCGGTGCTGTCCGGCGAATATGTCGTACTGCAAAATGCGCCTGCGATTGCCAGCGCGGTCGACTGCCGTGTTCGCGTAACGGTTTCAGAGTCGTCAGCTGAAAGCCACGCCATTACCGCGCCGGGCTATCTCGAGGGAACCTGGCCTTTCCGCCTGACCGAGGAGGGTGAATTCGAATGGCGCGAACCATTACCCGACGCATCAGCGTTCTCACTCGTAGAAGAAATTTGGAAATCGTTTGAGACGGCGCGATGGCCATCGCTATCGTTAGTGGTCGACACCGAGGAATTCAGCGATGCTGTGACCGGCCTGAAACTGGGCTTTGGCTCCAGCGCCGCAGTGGCCGTTGCGCTGACAGCGGCGTTGCAAAGCTATGGCGCAGTTGCATGTGATATCGGAAAAATGGCCAGGGACGCACACGACCGATTTCAGGGTCGCCAGGGCAGCGGCGTCGATGTCGCGACGAGTTTACAGGGCGGCGTCATCGTGTATCGCCGGGCCGCAGCGGAATCCCCCAAGATCGCCTGGCCGTCGGGACTCCATTATCGGTATCTGTGGAGCGGGCAGGCCGCAGATACCGCAGAGAAACTCGCGAAGCTATCTGAACATCGTGAACACGGTGCAAAAAGCGCCAGCATGAAACTGCTCGGTGATGCCGCGGAACATGTTTCCGCTGCCTGGTCGCTTGGCGACAGCGGGCAGATCCTGGAATCATTTCCTGCCTACATCGATGCGCTTGGACGTTTCAGTATTGACCATGAGCTCGGCGTATTTGATGCTGGTCACGAGGAACTTGTTGGTCTCGCGACTGACAAGGGAATCGTGTACAAACCTTGCGGCGCCGGCGGCGGTGACATTGGCATCGTCCTCGCTGCATGCGAGGATGCCATTAACGAGTTTTGCGAGCAGGCTCGCCAGCGGGGCTTCCGGAATCTCGATGTTGCAGTGGCAGAACAGGGCGTCCTGATTGCGGAGTCAAATCATTGAATGATTCGCGAATTGCCGATTTTTATCGATTGAGCCACGCCGACCGCGTAAAGGCGCTGGCGGACCGTGGCATGATATCGCCGGCTGATGCCGACGCGTTGCTGAGTGACAAGGGTCTGTTGTCAGTGGATGCAGCCGACAAGATGATCGAAAACGTCATCGGCGTATTCGGGTTGCCACTCGCCATTGCGCCGAACTTCCTGGTTAATAAAAAAGACTATGTTGTCCCGATGGTGGTTGAGGAACCGTCGATTGTCGCTGGCCTCAGCGGCGCCGCAAAATTGATCCGGGATTCCGGAGGATTTTACGTCAGGTCGACCGACCCCGTAATGATCGGGCAGATCCAGATTGTCGATATCGTCGAGCCTGATGCCGCAATTCGGGCATTGAAAGAGTCACAGGAGGAACTACTCAGGCTGGCGAACGAGTTGCAGCCCAAATTACAGTCGCGTGGCGGCGGCGCAAAGGACATCGAGTATTTCCAGTACCAGCTGCCGGACGGCCGCTGGACAGTTGTGCTGCACGTATTGGTCGATACCCGTGACGCAATGGGTGCCAACGCCGTCAATACTATTTGTGAAGGCCTGGCCCCGCATTTGGAAGATATATGCGGCGGCACAGTATGTCTCAAGATTGTCTCAAATCTTGCCGACCGCTCGATGGTCTCGGCGCATGTCAAATTGTCACCGTCAGTACTTGGACGCGGCGATTTTTCCGGCGAACAGGTTCGTGACAACATCGTGCTCGCGAATGATTTCGCGAATACTGACCCATATCGCGCCGCGACCCACAACAAGGGCATTATGAACGGCATCGATGCCGTTGCACTGGCGACGGGCAATGACTGGCGATCCATTGAGGCTGGTGCCCACGCATATGCTGCACGAGATGGCGCATACCGGGCGCTGACAAGCTGGACGACCGATGGCAACGGCGACCTGCTCGGCAAACTCACGATGCCTCTCAAAGTTGGTATAGTCGGCGGCTCGCAGACAGCGAACCCGGGGGCCGCGACTGGCCTCCGGATCACAGGCGCAAAATCGGCGCAGGAACTGGCCGAGGTAATGGGTGCAGTCGGGCTGGCACAAAACTTCGCGGCACTTCGTGCACTGGTTACAGATGGCATTCAAAAAGGTCACATGAGCCTGCACGCTCGCAGCGTCGCGGCATCCGCCGGTGCGCCGGCCGAAATTTTCGATCAGGTGGTTGCCGGCATTGTCAGCAGTGGTGACGTGAAGCCGTGGAAGGCTGAAGAACTGATCAATAGCCTGCAAATTTCCGATGACGAAACGACCAGGCTCCCGGTGTTGAAAATGACTGAGAGTGTGCCGCCTGGCACGCTTGTCCCGCCCGTCGCGCCAGCCGCGGAAAAGGCTTCAACGCTGCAGACGCCTGACGGTGTGGCGGCCGGCAAGGTCATCCTGTTGGGTGAGCACGCCGCCGTTTACGACCGGCATGTACTGGCACTACCGCTGGAGTCTGCGGTGGCCGTCCGCATCGCCGAAACTGATTCGGGGCTTCGTCTCTTGATCCCGGACTGGAACATCGAACAGCAGCTGGATCCCGATGCGCCAGTACGAGGTGGCCCGGCGGCAGTGCTGGCACTGATCAGGCGATACTTCGGTGTAACAGAGCGTCATTTCGATATTCATGTGCAGTCACGCATTCCGCGCGCGGCCGGCCTCGGATTTTCCGCAGCGCTCGCAGTGGCGACCATTCGGGCATTCGACAAAATCGCCAGCAAGGGTATGAGCAATGTAGAGGTCGAAAAGCTGGCGTACCAATGTGAAAAAATATCACACGGAACGCCGTCCGGAATAGACAATAACATTGCAACATTCGCGCAGCCCGTGCTGTTTAGCAAAGGCACCAGCTCGAGGACGAAACCGATCACGTTGGCTGAGGTAACGCCACTCGTGATCGCATCGAGCGGGAACAAGGCAAGCACGTTAGAACAAGTGGCTGGTGTCCGCGCGCGATTTGACAAGAATCGCGAGCTCTACACAACCATCTTTGATGAAATCAACGAAATCAGCATCGCCGGCTCGGTAGCGCTCAGGAATTGCGATTACGAGCAGCTCGGATCGATGATGAATGTTTGCCACGGCTTCCTTAACGCGATCGAGGTATCCACGCCGGAACTCGAAAAGATGATTGCGATCGCAAGGGAAAGCGGCGCGATCGGCGCGAAACTGACGGGATCCGGTGGTGGCGGATCGATTGTTGCATTATGCCCGGACAAGGTCAGTGAAGTAACACAGGCGCTGGATGCGGCCGGCTACCAGATTATACGAATGGAGAGCGACTAGAGAATTTATGGAAGCGCAGACTGAAAAAAGCGCGTCACCCGAGAGCGAGTTACTCATCCTGGTCGATACTCACGATCAGGAAACGGGGAGTCTCGGCAAAGTGGAGTGTCACGATGGAGATGGAATATTGCATCGGGCGTTCTCGGTATTCCTGTTTAATGACCGGGGAGAATTGTTACTACAACAACGCAGCGCGGACAAACGTCTCTGGCCTATGTACTGGACGAATACCTGTTGCAGCCACCCACGCCAGGGTGAGTCGATGCAAGTGGCGATGGAGCGACGCCTGCAGCAGGAACTTAACACCGCCTCGACGCTGGAGTTTATTTTCAAATTCGAATACCAGGCCCGGTTCGGTAACCTGGGCTCGGAAAACGAACTTTGCTCGGTCTATCTTGGTCGTCTCGAACGGGAAGCGACTGCAAACGACGCGGAAGTCGCCGCGCTCCGCTTTGTGTCAGCAGATATATTGCGTGTCGAGATCGATGCGGAGTCCGAATGCCTGACGCCCTGGTTCAAAATGGAATGGCGACGGCTGAACGAAGAATTCACAGACCGCCTCGTCAAATACACCACGCCTGTTTAATGGCTACCCTGATCTTTGGCCGCAGCGAATCCACAGCAAGCTGGCAAGTCCGATGAGCCTGCTTGACAAGCTTTTTAGGTCGAAAAATCCGGCCGATCCGTATCAGACCAAGGCACAATTTGAAGCGAACCTGGCCAGACAGGTATCTATGACGCGTCAAGGTCTGGCGCAGCTCCGGAAATACGAGGGCCGTGAACTTCGCCTGGAATTCTTTTTTTACACCAACAATTCGGCAAACGCCGAAGTTTTGAATTCGAAACTCTTGAAATTGGGATATGAATCACGCTCCGGCGAATCTGCGAGCGAGCCTCGCCTGTTCGTTACAAGCGGCTGGACAACACCGATGCGCATGAATGAACCCACGGTCATCAGTTGGATCGAATCCATGTGTCGGCTCGGCTATGCGAATAATGCCGAGTTCGATAGTAATAGCGGGCACAGGGCGGAAATTAAGGATACGCGACAATCGATCGTAGGAGCTCGTCCCAGCGAGCGAATGGAAAGGATACGCGACAATCGATCGTAGGAGCTCGCCCCAGCGAGCGAATGGAAAGGATACGCGACAATCGATCGTAGGAGCTCGCCCCAGCGAGCGAATGGAATTGTAGGTCGCGCCGCATGAGCCGATTTCAGCTCACGTATCGATAATATTCGATCCCAATATCCTGAAACTGGCGCTGATTGATTCGGCCGACTTTTTCGATGATGAATTCGTCTTTCGGCAGGTAGGCGAGATCGGAAACGCGCCTGCCGTCGTGCAGGTCTGCGTATTGTTTTTCATTCAGGTCCACTGCGAATTCCATGGAATCCGCCAGGCGGATCCTGGCGGTTGCCTCTCGCCATTCATCCGCGACTACCAGTGGGATAACCTCGGCTGCGTCGCCGCTGCCGTAGCCAAGTGTCAGCATTTCCTCACCGGCCAATTCACGGCGCTCGTCCGCCGCCTGTTCGAATCCTGCTGCCATCCACGCGGGTAGTGCGGCGGTGTACAGGTTGCCGAGGTCGAGCATCGTGTCGCTGCCGAGCGCGAGTTTGTCGAGGATCTCACGGCGATATTTTCGTGCCGCGCGGAAGATCCGGAACACAGCCATCGTTAGCGGATAAGGTTCGAAGTTGTGGTGCTCGGGATCGGCCAGATTGGCCACTTCCGGCTTGCTCATCATTTCCTTGAGCAATTCCTCTGGATCGACGCCCGCCTGGTAGCAATAAGAGGCGAGTTCAGCTAGATCGTCGGAACCACCTTTGCCCAATGCAAACAGGTAGGCAATCGCATAGCCGGTTTCGGGCATCCTGCGATACGGCCGATGCATGAATATGGTTTGCAGGCTTTGCAGGTACTCGCTTGCGTTCAGCCCGCGCTTCTCATACATGTCATTCAATGCATGCAAGGTCTCGTCGATGTAGCAGGTGGTCGAGTACTTGCCGTTGAAGACCGGGAAATCCTGCACCTGGTGACTTTCACTGCGATCCTGACCACAGAACCTCAGCATTGGCTTACGAAAATCGATAATGCGGTAATCGGAAGCCGATCCGGAGTTGATCAGATCAACTGCCGCGAGTTTCGGCTCTTCCTCGATTAGCATCGCGATCGCACCGGCGCCCTGTGTCGGCTCGCCGCTGCTGCCGCGCGCGTACTCGGCGATATCGGCGCAAACGACAATCGCCTGGCTGCCGGCGCCGTCCAGCGCAAGGTGACGCAACGCACCTTTCATGCCGTACACCCCACCCAGGCAGGCATGCTTGAATTCCGGTACCTCGCAGCTCCTGGCGATCGGCGGTTTGCGCTGCATCTCGAGCGCGCGATCTACCATGCCCTTGACGATGATCGCGCCGGCGGAATTGTCGGTACTGGATTCAGTGCCCAGGCCAAGAAACTTGATACGCGTCGGGTCGATATCGTATTGCCTGATCAGGCGCATGACCGCCGTGGCAGCCATCGTATAAATACTCTGATTGGGTCCGCGCACGCGGAAGCTGCGCCCGACAACCTCCCGCACCTTCGGCCAATGGTTACCGGTCCATTGACACCAGTCCTCCAGCCATACCCGGTATGGCGGTACGTAGGCGGCAAGTCCGCTGATTCCGATGCTTTTTCTGTCCATGGATGGCCTGGTAATTGGTCCTTATCCTGCTTGTGAAAGGCGCAGCCTTCAAATTCTAGTGGTAGCGGCCCTCGCACTCAAGCGCGGCGGCACGCCGCGGCCTAAATCGCGAACGCGGCGAACAGTGCGACCAGGCCAAACATCAGCATCAGGCCGGCAAAATAGGCAAATCCGAGCATCGAAAATTTTACGATCGTAAAAAACCGGCCCTGCTCGTAAACGCGGCGCAACGACTTGTACAGGTAAACCGGGACATACAGCGACGCCGCGAGGACGGCCACATCGATCAGGGTCTCGGGCAAGCGAAGCAGTGACCCCAGTCGCGTAAACAGGACTTGCAGGCTCAGGATCAGGAAAATAAATGAGTGATTGTGCACCACGAATAACAGGTGCTCGACATAATATCGCTTCGACAACGGATACATGATTTTCAGCACCAGCGCCATCAGCGGCAGCAAGACGAATAATGCCACCGGTACGTTTTCCAGAAGTTTTTTGCCAAATGCCTTGCCATCGTCCGCAATGATGCGGTCGCACATGAGATTCAGGCGTTCTTCTGTCAGGCGCGATGCCAGCCAGTCCGGCAGGTCCGCATTGTTGATGCCGTCAACATCACAGTTATTGTCCGAATCTCCGTCATCGTCATCCTCGGAGTCGGCATTCCCGGCTTCGGTGCGGGCCGAGTTATCGACAATGATCCCCTCTTCGGCCAGGTTACTAAAGATCTCTGCACGAATGGCATCCGCCTCATTCGAGTCTTCCTCACTTTCAATGGCCGACAGCGCCTGGGGCTCGTACAGGAGTCCCAACTCTTCCCGAGGATCGAAAAATGCGACCAGGAAAAAGACGATGCTCAATACGAGGTACATGCGAAATGGCGGCATGAAGCGCGCACGCCGGCCTTCGAGATAATCACGGGTCAGTTGCCCCGGGCGGATAGTCAGCGGAATCAGCGTACGCCAGAGGCGGGAATCCAGTTCCAGCAAGTCGCCGAAGGCATCTCTGAGCAATTCCCATACGCTGATCAGCCTGCTGGTCGCACGCTGTCCGCAATTGCCGCAGTACTGTCCGTCGAGTGCTGTACCGCAATTCAGGCAGACTTCAAGCGGATGCAACTCGCCAGCAGCGATATCGGTTTGGCGCAATACGCGGCGGATCGCCTCGAACCTGCCCTCAAAGCGATCGATGGCCGACTGCCTCATCGCCTCTGCCGGTCCCGAAAGATACTGCTCGAGATCAGCGTCGCTTACGAAATAATAATGTGTGATGCGGCGGGCTCGACCCTGACTGTCGTCTTCCTGCTCAAAAACCTCCGCGCGCGATATCCCGGAGATCTGCAACATCTCCTCGACGTGATGCGCCAACCACGCATCGAATTGATCGACAATTTCGCGATCAACGTTAATCGTAACTTCGTATATTGGCCCGAAGGCGTTATTCATCGATCAGACTGCCGTTATTTTTTCTTTACGGTCTTCTTCTTTGAAGCGACTTTTTTGCGGCTGCTTTTCTTCGCAGCAGCCCGTTTCTTTGCCACCGCTTTTTTGGTCTTTGGTTTAGACTTTTGAACTCGAGGGATCGCGGCGGCATCAGCCACTGGAACCGCGGGGCTGGCACTGAGCGAGCCGGTCCTGCTGAGTTCCTCCGGCGAGAAATCATCGACTGATAACAGGTGCAGTACTTTTTCGTGAAAGGCGCGCAGCTCACGAGTTTCCGCAGCGCTATTAATCTCGGCGCTCTCTGCCTCGTCGATCTGGTGGCCGAAATATTCGGACTGGATGAGGCCTTCCTTCTTGGCCTGTTTCAGCTTGTTCTCGAGCGGTGCGAGTTTCTCTGACAATGCCAGTGCTTCCTGCAGCAAACCGAGCGGATTCGTTGCTTCGAGCGTTGTGTAGGCCTGCTGACTGAGCCGCTCCCTGGCCTCGCCTGTGCGTGTGATCAGGTCAACAATTTTCCCGCCCAGTTCATCGGACGGAGAATGATAGGTGCGGCCGCGCGGAAATATGACGAGGCGTAAGAGAAATGCAACCGGCCGATTCGGAAAGTTCCTCAGAAAACTGTGTAGCTGCTCCTGGGCTTGATACATGAGTGTTCGCACTGACCACTCGACCAGCGGCAGGTCCGTTGCGCGCCTGCCCTGGTTCTCAAAGTGCTTGAGGACTGTCGAGGCAAGGTACATGAAACTCAGAACGTCTCCGAGCCGTGCCGAGAGTAACTCCTTGATCTTGAGTTTGCCGCCGAGCGTCAACATCGCAAAATCGGTAGCAAGCGCGAATGCTGCGCTGTAGCGGTTGATGTTCTGGTAGTACCGTCGGGTTGGCGTGTTGTAGGGTACCTTGCTGAACCGTGCATGGGTAAGTGCAAGGAAAAATGATCGTGCAGCGTTGCTGATCGCGTATCCGATGTGAGAAAAAAGCGCGCCGTCGAACTCGATCAGGCCGCGTTCAACGTCCTCGTCCTGCGCCGCTTGCAACTCCCGCAAGACATAAGGATGACAACGCATCGCGCCCTGACCGAAGATGATCAGGCTGCGGGTCAAAATATTCGCGCCTTCGACCGTAATGGCGATCGGGGTCGCCATGTAGCCACGCCCGATGTAGTTTTTCGGACCCATCATGATGGCTTTGCCGCCGTGCACGTCCATGGTGTCGTTGGCGACCATGCGGCCCATTTCTGTGCAGTGATACTTCAATATCGCCGAGGGCACGGCCGGTTTTTCACCCTGGTCGATAGCGCCCGACGTCACCGACACAGCCGCGTTCATAATGTAGGTATATCCGGCAATACGCGTCAGCGCTTCACCGACTCCTTCAAATTTGGCGATGGGCAAATTGAATTGCCTGCGAATCTGCGTATAGGCACCTGATGCGTACGCTGCCGCCTGGCTGCCACCGGCTGCAGTCGATGGCAGCGTAATCGCACGGCCGACCGACAGCAATTCGACCAGCATTTTCCAGCCCTTGCCGGCCATCTCGGGGCCACCAATGATGGCATCCAATGGCACGAAAACGTTCTCGCCCGTGGTCGGCCCATTCTGGAACGGGATAGTCAGCGGATAGTGCCGCCGCCCGATCGTGACACCGGGGAGGTCGGTTGGAATCAGCGCCGCGGTGATGCCGTACTCATCCTGATCGCCGATCAGACGTTCCGGATCATAGAGCTTAAACGCGAGCCCAAGTACCGTCGCCACGGGCGCGAGCGTGATATAGCGCTTGTCCCAGTTCAGGCGGATGCCGATCGTCTGTTTGCCGTTCCAGCTTTGTTTGCAAACGACGCCGTTGTCGATTAATGCCGCAGCATCTGAACCGGCTTGCGGTGAGGTTAGCGCAAAGCAGGGAATTTCGTCACCCGCTGCGAGCCCCGGCAGCCAGCGTTGCTTCTGTTCTTCGGTACCGTAGTGCAGCAGTAACTCTGCCGGGCCGAGCGAATTCGGTACGCCCACTGTCGACGACGCGGCTGGATTGCGGCTTGCCAGCTTCGTTATGATCATCGCATTTGCGTACGCAGAAAATTCCAGCCCACCGTACTGCTTTGGAATAATCATCGCGAAAAATTTCTGTTTCTTGATAAATGCCCAGACTTCCGGCGGCAGGTCGCTACGTATGTGGGCAATGTCCCAGTCATCGAGCATCGCGCACAGTTGTTCACAAGGCCCGTCGAAGAATGCCTGTTCTTCATCGGAAAGCTGTGGCGCTGGAAACTCGGTCAGGCGGTCCCAGTCGGGCATGCCGGAGAACAGCTCGCCGTCCCACCAGACATTGCCAGCCGCCAGCGCTTCACGCTCGGTATCGGACATCGATGGCAGCATTTTCCGATAGGCGTCGAGCGCCGGCCGGGTAATT
>SMVA01134608.1_pt1 | contig 15706 bp, 14 predicted proteins | sample 2456451 | NCBI WGS metagenome assembly SMVA01 (sample SAMN11095933, study PRJNA526329) | marine sediment metagenome | biome: Marine sediment; feature: Surficial sediment; material: Deep marine sediment; isolation source: Hadal surficial sediment | place: Pacific Ocean | collected 2014-05 | depth...
CTAATATTTTTTAGCTCTTAATACAGGGTTCAATTCATGATCATTATACATTTTCATCTGCTTATAAACTTTCATGTATTTATTTCCTTTCTCTATTTCTTCCAACAAATCATCAATTGCTGTACTTAAATCAAACCTTTGTTCTAATAAAACCTCCAATTTTTCACGACATTTAGAAATGTGATCGGCCGATGCATCATTTCGATCCACTTCTTCCTGCATATGATAAATTTTTAACGCCAAAATAGATAGACGATCAATTGCCCAAGCGGGACTTTCAGAGTTTAATTTGGCATTTTCTTTCAATTGAATTCCATTATATTTTTCAAGAAAATAACTGTCAATATATTCAACCATGTCTGTTCTATCCTGATTTGATGAATCTATTTGACGCTTTAATTTTAAGGCAGATTCGGAATTTATATCAGGGTCTCTAATAATATCTTCATAATGCCATTGAACTGTATCAATCCAGCATTTTTTATATAATAAAAACTCCAAAAGTTGATCATTTTCATCAATTGGATTGACAAAAGGCTGATCTACCTCATTTACCATATGATATTTCACAATTACTTCATTAAATATTCTATTTGCTATTTTTTCAAACATCTGTTGTTTTTTTATTAATTACAAAAATTTGCGTTCAACCAAAAGAATAAACCTTTCTTCTATTTCTTCTTTTCCATTCCAATTGAATTTTATTTTTAAAGTATTTTTAATATATGTTTTTGCCTCACTTTCACTTTCGAAATTGTTTAAAACAGACAATGTATTATTAAATTCAGACTGGCTATAATTAAATAAATTGTTTACAAATGCTATTCTATCATTTAAACCTACCTGAATGCTGTTTTTTAATAATCTATCGTTAAGTGACAGCTGTTTACTTTGTACTTTTTTTGTTTCAAAAAGTTTTTCAGTCTCATCTAAAGATACCGTGTCTTTAAATTCCTCCTTTTGGCTAAAATCGTCTTTAATTGATTCAAATGTGGGTACAAATAAATTTTCTACATCAAGGGATTCATTTTCTACACCTTCATGTTTTTCATCAACTTCATTCGATTTTATCAATTCTTGCTCTTGACTTTTTATGGAATTTCTCTCCAATTCTCTTCCTATTTCCCGATCAATAGTTGACTCCTTTAATTCCTTTTCAAAATCAAACTCATTTTTTTCTTCAACTTGTTCATTTTCTATTTCCACTTCATCCGGTGATTCAGAGGCCTTATCAAAATAATCTAATACAGCGAGTCTTTCGTATAATCCCTGAATTTTTTCACGCAACAAATCCAACTCAGCTTGTTCATCTAATTGAAGAATATCGCGAGCTAAATTTTTCAATTCCATTATCAATTTCGTTTTCATAATCTAGAGCCAATTTATTGGTTATGTTCTTTTTAAACCATCAAGCAAAATTAATATTTTCAATCGAAAATTCTACTAAAGATTTTCATTACTTTTGTTATTCTAAAACAATAGCTGTTTTTCTCGACAAATACAGTTTTATATTTTATTTTATAATCGTTTCAAGTTTGAAAATTACAAAATGTTTCTTGAAAATACAGTAAATCATACAGAACAATTTGGATGGATCGAAGTAATTTGCGGTTCGATGTTTTCCGGTAAAACAGAGGAGCTTATACGTCGACTCAAAAGAGCCCGATTTGCCAAACAGAAGGTTGAAATATTCAAGCCTTTGGTTGATGCTCGTTATGATAATGAAAAAGTAGTTTCCCATGATGCGAATGAAATTCGATCTACTCCGGTTCCTTCGTCCTCTAATATTCGCCTTTTAGCAAATGATGTTGATGTGGTTGGTATTGATGAAGCTCAATTTTTTGATGATGAAATTGTTACGGTTTGTAATGATTTGGCTAATAGAGGTGTAAGAGTAATTGTTGCCGGATTGGATATGGATTTTAAAGGAAACCCTTTTGGACCTATGCCTGCCCTAATGGCAACTGCTGAATATGTTACTAAAGTCCATGCGGTTTGTACTAAAACCGGAAACTTGGCACATTTCAGTCATAGAAAAGTTAACAATAAAAAATTGGTTTTATTGGGCCAAGTAGAGGAGTACGAGCCCCTGAGCAGAGCTGCCTACTACAAGGAACTTCAAAAAGAAAATTTAGAGAAGAAGGAAAATGAATTATAGTCCTACTGTTTTAGAAATTGATGCAAATGCCATCAAACATAATTTGCAATATTTTAAATCAAAAATTCATGTTAAGACTAAAATTTTAGCTGTTGTAAAAGCTTTTGGTTACGGAAGCGACGCTGTTGAAATTGCAAAAATAATCCAGAATGATGTTGATTATTTTGCTGTTGCATATTGCCTGGAGGGAATTGTCCTGAAAAAAGCAGAAATAAAAACTCCAATATTGGTATTACATCCTCAAGTAGATGATTTAGAATATATTATAAATTATAATTTGGAACCTAATCTTTATAGTTTTCGTATTTTAAAAGCATTTATAAATTTGACAGCGAAAAAAAACTTAAAAGAATATCCTATTCATCTCAAATTCAATACCGGTTTAAATAGACTTGGGTTTTCGCAGATTGACATCGAAAATATCTCTTCGATTCTCAAAGGAAAAAAATGGGTAAAAGTGCATTCTATTTTTTCGCATTTGGCTGCATCAGAAGATAAAAATGAGCGTGAATTTAGTTTACAACAAATTGTAAAGTTTAAAAATATTGCCAACAATTTTAAAAATCATTTTGGTTTTAAACCCATGATGCATATGGTCAATACATCAGGAATTATCAATTATCCTGAAGCGCATTTTGATATGGTTAGATTGGGTATTGGTTTATATGGTTTTGCCAATGATCAAGAAGAGACCTCAAAATTAAAAAATGTTATTTCACTCAAAAGTATTATTTCTCAAATTCATCAAATTGAAAAAGGTGAAAGTGTGGGTTATAATAGAGCTTTGATTGCCGATAATTATATGAAAACTGCTACCATTCCATTAGGCCATGCTGATGGTATTAGCAGAAAGCTTGGTAACAGTAAAGGGTTTGTTACGATCCATAATCAAAAAGCATCGATTGTTGGAAATGTTTGTATGGATATGATTATGGTTGATGTCACAAATATTGATTGTAAAGAAGGTGATCAGGTTGTGATATTTGACCAGCAAATCACTATTGACACGTTTGCAAAAATCTCTGATACAATCACTTATGAACTGATTACTGCTATATCACAAAGAGTGCAAAGAAAGGTGATCAATTCGTAAGATATGATTTTGTTAGGAATTTTAAAAAAGGAATCAAATCCCTTTTTCTAAAACTTTAAAATAAAATCCACTCATAGAACTGTTCCAAAAATGTCTGATAATAATTGGATTATTGAATCATTAATTGATCAACAATTTTTCTATCATTTGATAATCTTGGAATTTTATTTTGTCCCCCCAATTTTCCAATAGATTTCATATAATTTTTAAATCCGTTTTTTCCAACTCTTGAAATAACCAGGGTTCGTAATATTTTCCCTTCGATCAAATCAAAATAATAGCTATTTTGCTTTTGTAAGGAATTATCAATTTTTAGAGCAAATTCTTTAAGGTTTTCGGGTTCCATTTCAAATTCAATAAACCATTCATGGAACGGCAACCCGGCTTTTGGGTTTACTTGAGGAGCCACAGTAAATTCATTAAGTCTAACAGGCGTCCCCTTTATGGCTTCTTGAATGGCAATTTCAACCTCTTTGGCAATTACATGCTCACCAAAGGCTGAAATAAAATGTTTTATCCTACCCGTTACAATAATTCTATATGGCAGCAAAGAAGTAAATTTAATAGTATCTCCCATATTATATGCCCATAATCCGGCATTGGATGAGATTATCAAAACATAATTCACTCCAAGCTTTACATCTTCAACCGTTTCCCTTGTTGGGTTCTTATTATAAAACTCTTCAACGGGAATAAATTCAAAAAAAATACCACTATTTAATAATAAAAGCATCCCGTTTTCATCTTGTTTGTCTTGATATGCAAAGAAACCTTCGGATGCAGGAAATAATTCTACAGAATCTACTTTTTTACCTATTAAACTTTCCATATTTTGACGATAGGGTTCATAGTTCACACCACCATAGACAAAAAGATTAAAATTTGGAAAAATTTCGTTTACACTTTTACCTTCTTTTTCTATCAATTTTTCAAAATACATTTGTACCCAAGAAGGAATCCCACTAATCAATCTCATATCTTCATGATAGGTTTCATTGACAATAGCATTTACTTTGGTTTCCCAATCATCAATACAGTTGGTTTCCCAACTTGGCATTCGATTCTTTTGTAAATAATTTGGAACATAATGAGCAACAATACCCGATAATCTTCCTGTTTTAATTGTATTGCTGTCATCAATTTCCGGGCTTCCCTGTAGAAAAATCATTTTCCCATCCACAAAATCTGCATTTCCAGTTTCGGCAATATAGATCAGAAGAGCTTCTTTGGCCGCTGATATATGATAAGGCATAGATTCTTTGGTAATGGGAATATACTTTGATCCGGAAGTGGTACCTGATGTTTTGGCAAAAAAAATGGGCTTCCCTTTCCATAATACGTCGCTTTTACCTTTTTTAATTTCATCAATATAAGGTTTCAAAGCTTCATAATCCTTAATAGGAACATTTGTAGCAAAATCTTTATAGGATTTTATTTGATCAAATTTATGGTCTTTACCAAAAGTGGTATCCTCAGCTTGTGAAATCAAATATTGAAATACTTTTTGTTGGGTCTCCTTAGGCTTATTAGCCCATTTATAAACTTTTTTTGAAACTTGTTTCGCGTATATTTTAGCAAAAAATGATTTTAACACCTGAAGGTTTTTACTTGAAATAAATATAATTTGTTGGGTTTACCGGGTATCCATTTTCCCATAATTCAAAATGCAAATGTGGCCCGGTTGAAAAAGCTCCGGTCGAACCTGCTGTGGCAATAACTTCGCCGGCTTTTACCAAATCACTTTGCTTTTTATAATTTGTTGCATTGTGCTTATAAACTGAAATAAACCCTTGATTATGTTCAATAAGTATCACATAGCCTGTATCGGCAGTAAATCCGTTGAAAATTACAGTTCCGTCTGCAACCGCTTTAATGGGGGTGTTTTTATCGACCGCAATATCTATTGCAAAATGTTCTTCTTTTGCATCAAATCCCTGCGTTATTTCTCCTTTTATTGGTGCGGTAAAAACAATATCCGAATTTTTCGAGGCTTCCTCGAAAACACTGAATCGGTCTTCTTGTTCAACAATAACTCTAAAGGCAGAGTCAACAGCTGAAGGTGCAAAATTAATTTTGTCAATTTTCAATTGTTCGAATACAGATTCTTTATCAAAAGTGACTCTTTTAATTTCTCCTTTTAGAATCTGTTGAATATTTTCTATATATAAATCATTAACCGCTAGGGCATTTTGCAATGAATCAACCTTATAAATTAAATTTGTAGCATCCTTTTTTAACTCAGTTGATGAGTAGCCCTGAAAATATTCCTTTAATGGAGTTAGGGCAATAATTAAAGTTGTTAAAGCAATTAAAAAAATTGAAAATAAAGCTCCAAAAATAAATACATTTAACCGATTTAATTTAAACGAAAAGCGCTCCTCGAAAGTATCTTCATTTAGAACTACAAATCGGTACTTATAGGTTAACTTTTCTTTGAATTTATTTCTTTTTATCGGCTTTTCCATCACAATTCTATTTCAAAAGCAAATATACGATGTTTTTTAAGTTGAATTAGATTACTATTCTAAGAACTCATCTTGAGTTTCTAAGATTAACCCAGATTATGTATTAGCCAATCTATTACAGCTTGAAATTACTTCAAAATAAGACACATCGTTGAAGTTTTCGATTTCACCGTAGCTGTGCTACGCTGAATTCTCCAAACTACCTTATTTTATAGCACTCTCAAGCTTCATGACGAAACCCTAATGCATAATCCGGGTTTAACTACAAACACTATTTAGTTCTCATATTTCACCTTTTTAATTACATCGTAACGCTTCGTGAAGCTCAAAGGCAGGATGAGTTCTATTTATAAAAATTCATTTCATCTATATAATTCCATACTTTAAGAGGTAATAAGGCTCGAATATCTTTTTTTTGTTTGATTGATTTTCGAATAAACGATGATGATATTTCGATAATAGGAGCTTCTACTAAATGCACTTTTGGATGGTTGTATAATATTGATTTATCTTGGTTTTCAACAATTCTTGGATAAACGTATACGTTGTGGTTTTTTACAATCATCTCATAATTTTTCCATTTATGAAACGACTTTAAATTATCTTCTCCCATGATTAAATTAAAGTCATGCTGAGCATACTTTTCGTGTAAATGTGTAAGTGTATTAATTGTATAATTTGGCTGGGGTAACCCAAATTCAATATTCGAAGGTTTCAGTTTTGGATAATCTTCGGTGGCAACCAATACTATTTGATACCGATGATTGTCTGCCAATAAACTGCTTTTTTTCTTAAATGGACTATGTGGAGTTACTACGAACCAAACCTCATCTAAATCTGAAAACTCAACCAAATGGTTTGCAATGATCATATGGCCCACATGAATCGGGTTAAAAGAACCAAAATAAAGACCGATTTTCACTTGTTTAAAATTTTGTAATTATTTATAAAAAATTTAACTAAAAATTTGAGAACCTGTGTAACCGCTCCGCTCTCATATGAAAAAATTAATAATTCCTTTTTGTGAAAAAAATGATTAATTTTATTCATTTTCGTTTCATACGTTCAATTAATATTTCTTAATAAAATTTTCAATTAATTTACAGGCTTCCTTTTTGGCTTCGTCTAAATCATCATTCACCAAAACAATGTCGAATTCTAATGCATATTGTAGTTCTCCTGCGGCCTTTCTTACTCTTTCAACTATTTTTTCTTCAGAGTCTGTTTTTCTGTTTCGCAATCTTTTTTCCATTTCTTCGATAGAAGGTGGTTGTACAAAAACTGCCAGAGTTTGATTTGGGAATTTATTTTTAATTCGTAAACCACCTACTACGTCAATGTCAAAAATGACATTTTTCCCTTCATTCCAAATTCTTTCAATTTCTGATTTCAACGTTCCATAAAAATTATTTTCATAAACCTCTTCCCATTCAATAAAATCATCATGATCAATATGGTTTTTAAATTTTTCTGCTGAAATAAAATGATAATCTTTACCGTGTACTTCTACCCCTCTTTTCTCTCTGGATGTAGCTGAAACAGAAAAATCTAAATTCAACTCTTTTTGTTCTAATAAATAGTGTACAATTGTTGTTTTACCCGATCCGGAGGGTGCCGAAAAAACAATTAGTTTACCTTGTTTTTGACTCATCATTATAAAACATTAAGCAACTGTTCTTTTATTTTTTCCAAATCATCTTTCATTTGAACTACTAATTTTTGCATGGGTGCAAAATTGGCTTTTGAACCTATCGTATTAATTTCCCTTCCAATTTCTTGTGAAATAAATGTCAGCTTTTTACCATTGGACACTGCTCCCATTAAATCTTCCAAAAAATAATTTAAATGATTATTAAGACGAACTTTTTCCTCGGTAATATCTAATTTTTCTAAATAATAGATCATCTCCTGTTCGAATCTATTTTCATCTACCGTGACTTTTAAATCTGATATTGCCTTATACAACCTTTCTCTTACAGCAAGCAATCTTTCTTCATCCAATTCAATAACAGCCTTCAAATTATTTTTAATGTCTTCAATTCTTTCGATAAAATCTAATTTAAGAACTTCTCCTTCATCAGTTCTAAATTTTTGTAACTGAATTATAGCATCATCAATGGTAATTTCAATTGAACTCCATTCATTTTCATCCAATTCTTCTCTTTCAGTTTTTAAAACATCCGGTAAACGCATTGCTATGGAAAGTAAATCCTTTTCTCCTCCAAGACCTTTCAATTGAACTAAATATTGTGAAACAACTTCCTTATTAATTTGTGAGGTTAACTCTTCTGCTGTTGCTTCTACGTAAAATGATACATCTACTTTACCCCTTATTAATTCTTTAGCTAATTTTCTTCTGATCTGAATTTCTTTCTCTCTATATTTTGATGGTATTCGGGTATTTAAGTCTAAATTCTTACTGTTAAGGGTTTTTATTTCAATAGTTATTTTTTTGCTTGGCAGCTGCAAAATTGATTTGCCATAACCAGTCATGGATTGTATCATTCGTTGATTTTAAAATTATTCAAAGTTACATAATTTAAATAAGTTGATTTCCTTAAAATTATTGACTAAATTCTTCCATTGGTTTTCTCGTTACTAGATAAACTCCACAAAAAATTAAAACCGTAGCTAGTATTTTTATCATATTTATTGAATCACTTCCTACCAATAAAGCGTATAAACTGGCTATTACCGGTTGTAAATAAATGAATATGCTCAGGGTTGTTGGTTTCAGCCTTTTTATGGCAATTAGATTAAACATATAACTTAATACCGTTGTAAACAATACAATAAAGCCTATTTTATATATTGCAGAATTTGGCAATATCCTCCATTCTATTTCATTAAATTCTTGAATACCAAATGGAATAACTAAAATCAAACCGAACAAATAAAGCCACTTTGCCAAAGTTAGAGGGTGGAATTTTTTAGTAAGGTTTTTTATTATTATTAAATACATGGCATAGGATGTTGCATTTACAAAAATCAGTAAATTTCCAAGATTGGCATTTGAAGCCGTACCTATATCCCTGCCATATACTATGAGAAGTATTGCTCCAAGCAAACCTATTAAAATACCTAAAACCTTCTTTTTTGTGGCTTTTTCTTTTAAAAAAATTGTGGCTAAGGTTAGTACCATAATAGGCGTTGTTACCATGATTACAGAGGCACTTATAGGGGTTGTCATGCTTAATCCTTTAAAAAAAGCCAGCATATTTAAGGCTATTCCAAAAATGGCAGCCATAAATATTCGTGCAAAATCTTGGAAAGATATTTTCTCTTTTTTAAGAAATATCCCAACAATCCAAAATACAAGAGTTGCCACAGAAACCCGTAATAATATAAATCCATAAGGTTTAATATACAGGGGCATTACATCTTTGGCAACGGTAAAACTTATACCATAAATCACAGAAGCTAAAAATGCCAGTAAAAATGATAGATTTCTGGATTTCATTTTTCAATAAATTGATGTTCAATCATGTATGTCTTATTAATAATTTAGAGATTTTTATAAAAAGAATAACCACGGAGGTCTTCCGTGGTTAGTGCTTTTAAAAATAAAAAATTAATTTATTTATTTCCTTCAAATCTTTTAGAAACCTCTTCCCAGTTAATTACATTGAAAAAAGCATTGATATAATCCGGTCGTCTATTTTGATAGTTCAAATAGTATGCATGTTCCCAAACATCCAAACCTAAAATTGGAGTTCCTGAACATCCGGCACCACTCATTAAGGGATTGTCTTGATTTGGAGTTGAACAAACTTCAACTTTACCTCCCTTATGAACACATAACCAAGCCCATCCCGATCCAAATCGAGTTGCAGCTGCTTTGGCAAAAGTTTCTTTAAAAGCATCAAAGGAACCAAAGGAATCATTAATGGCTGTTGCAAGATCTCCACTTGGTTCTCCTCCGCCATCAGGTGACATTATTTCCCAAAAAAGACGGTGATTATAAAATCCACCACCGTTATTTCTAACAGCTCCATTATTCATATCCAGATTATCTAAAATATCTTCTATAGAATTTCCTTCAAGATCAGTTCCTGCAATTGCATTATTCAAATTTGTTGTATATGCATTGTGATGTTTACCATGATGGATTTCCATTGTTCTAGCATCAATATGTGGTTCTAAAGCGTCATACGCATAGGGTAGTTTTGGTAATTGAAACGACATAATTTATAATTTATATAGTTAATAATTTTTATCAAAGATAAGCATATTTGACAGGACTTTTCAACCAGATCAAATAGAATATTTTTATGAACTCATAACTTAAAGTTATGTTATATTTTCAGTTCTTAAAGTATGTAGGGCTTTGGCTATAGCATTGTGAGAGACTATTTTTCCTTCAAATTTTTCAATAATAATTTTTTTTTCGTACAAATTAGCCTCCATTTGATTTAAAATATTCATCATATGCATTTTCATATGGCCTTGTTGGATTCCCGTAGTAGTCAATGCCTTTAACGCTGCAAAATTTTGTGCCAATCCTGCAACGGCAATTATTTGCATTAGCTCTTTTGCCGAGGGTTGCTGTAGAATTTCTAATGATAACTTTGCCAAAGGATGTAACTTTGTTAAGCCCCCTACAGTTCCCAATGACAATGGAATTTCTATCCAAAAAAGAAATTTTCCATTTTCTATTTTAGCATGAGTCAAGCTTTTATATTTCCCACTTCTGGAAGCATATGCATGAGCTCCGGCAGCTACCGCCCGAAAATCATTTCCTGTAGCTAATACAACGGCATCAATACCATTCATTATACCTTTATTATGAGTGACAGCTCTATAGGGTTCAACGTTGGCAATTTGCACAGCTTGTACAAATTTTTGAGCATAATAGTTACCATTCTCTACAAAAAAATCATCAACGTCACAGGATACCTCAGCCCTTACCAAACATTCAGGAACATAATTTGACAAAATACTCATCACTATTTTAATGCTATCATTTTTAAAAGTATCTGAAATGGCTTCCAAACAAGAATTTATGAAATTTGCGCCCATACTGTCAACTGTTTCAAAAGTAACATGCAGTTGATAGTAATTCTTTAATTCAGATGTTTTATTTCGAAGCTCTATATCAATGATACCTCCTCCACGTTTACGCATATTTCGAGTAATGGATTGAGTTGATTCAATCAATTGAGATTTTATACTATTAAAATAGTTTGTTAATTTTTCAAAATCATCAACATACATAAAATGAACCTGTCCCACCTTTGTTGTTGAAATAACATGAGCCTTGAAGCCTCCACGGTTATACCAAAATTTTGCGACCAAAGATGCTGCAGCCACAACAGAACTTTCTTCAATGGCCATAGGAATAGCAAAAGTCTGACCATTGATAATAAAGTTGGGAGCTATCGCATAGGGTATATAAAAATTTGAAATTGTGTTTTCAATGAATTCATTGTGAAGGTCTTGAAGCTTTTGATCTTGATTTAAGTATTGCTTTAAAATTGAAATTCCTTTTATATCATCCTTAAAATAATTCTTGGCAAGCCATTGTGTTTTTTCTTCAATGGTAAATTTCGAAAAACCTGTCACACTTTTTGACATAAATAAATATAATTTATAAAAATTCAAAGATAATCATAAATTTACTCCCCTAAAATTATATAATCTTCATATTAGCATCAATCTTAAATACTTAATTAACAAAAGGTTTTTATCGTAATAATCATTTTTATTGAATTTATTTCCGTAAACTTGACAAGTTTTTATTTTTTAAAATGATATAAATGAAAAAAATAATCATCCTTCTTTTTCTTTTTTCAATTTCAAATTATGCCCAAAAACAAATAATTTCTTTAGAAGATATTTGGACTATAGGGACTTTTACAGAAGAAAGATTAGAATCTTTCCATGCAATGACCAGTGGTGATTTTTATACAATTTTAAATCACAACAGAGAACAAACAAGTTTAGACAAATATGATTATGCCACTTTAGAAAAGATTGAAACAATAATTTCGGGCAACGATCTGGAAGGAATTAACTATTTTGATAATTATACTTTTAGCAAGGACGAATCAAAAATAATATTTGGTATTGACCTTGAAAGAATTTATCGTCATTCATGGATAGGAAAATATTATGTTTATGATTTGAAAGCAAGAAAGTTGGAACTCATTTCTAAAAATTCGATTCAAGAACCTACTTTTTCTCCGGATGGGAATCATATTGCTTATGTTGATCAAAACAATATTTATATAAAAAATTTAATGTCTTCCAAGGTTTCACAAATTACAAGTGATGGAGAAAAAAATAAAATCATCAATGGTATTACCGATTGGGTTTATGAAGAAGAATTTAGTTTTGTCAGAGCCTTTCAATGGAATGGAGATTCAGATAAAATAGCCTATTTAAGATTTGACGAAACTGATGTACCTGAATTTTCAATGGATATTTATGGTGATGGATTATATCCTAAAAGACAAGTGTTCAAATATCCCAAAGCAGGTGAAAATAATTCAGAAATTAGCTTGCATCTTTATAAGCTCAAAACTCAAAAAGCTGATGTTGTAGATTTAGGAGACTTTAAACAGCACTATATTCCAAGAATACAATGGACAAAAGAAAGTAATACTTTATCGGTAATAACTTTAAATCGCCATCAAAATAATTTGAATCTTATTTTTGTTGATGGAAACTCGGTTGAGAGTCGATTGATATTGAATGAAAAAGATGCTGCTTATGTTGAAATCACTGATGATCTTACGTTTTTAAAAGATAATAGCTTTATTTGGTCAAGTGAGAAAGATGGGTTTAACCATATTTACCATTATGATAAAAGCGGAAAATTGATCAATCAAATTTCTCGAGGCAATTGGGAAGTAACTAACTATTATGGTTTTAATAGTAAAACCAATAGAATATTTTATCAGTCAACTGAAGAAGGGTCAATCAACCGAAGCATTTATTCGGTCAAAATTAATGGCAAAAATAAAAGAAAGTTAAGTCAAAAAACCGGTTCAAATAGTGCTGCATTTAGCAATAGTTACCATTATTATATCAACACCTTTTCAAGTTCGAATACACCTGCTATTTACACACTGAATGATGCCCAAACGGGTGATGAAATTAAAGAGATTAAGAATAATATAAAATTGAAAGAAAAACTATCTAATTTCGATTTACCCGAAAAGGAATTTTCTGTTTTAAAAACTAAAAATGGCGGCTATAATATGTGGATGTTCAAACCTATAGATTTTGATGCGACCAAAAAATATCCTCTCTTAATGTATCAGTATTCCGGGCCGGGATCACAAAGTGTTAAAAATAGCTGGAATAATTCAAAAGATTATTGGCATCTAATGATGGCACAAAAAGGTTATGTTGTTGTGTGTGTTGACGGAAGAGGTACTGGGTTTAAAGGCCGGGATTTCAAAAAAATGACCTATAAAGAGCTGGGTAAATTTGAAATTGAGGATCAGATAGAATCGGCTATTGAATTGGGTAAATTAGATTATATTGATGAAAATAGAATTGGAATTTGGGGATGGAGCTATGGTGGATATATGTCTTCTCTTGCAATAACAAAAGGAGCTGATGTTTTCCAAGCCGCAATTGCTGTAGCACCGGTAACCTCATGGCGATTTTATGATTCTATTTATACAGAGAGATATATGCAAACTCCACAAGAGAATGCAAGTGGCTATGACGATAATTCACCAATCAATTTTGTTGAATTATTAAAAGGAGATTATTTATTAATTCATGGTACCGGAGATGATAATGTCCATTCTCAAAACTCTATGCGGATGATAAATGCCCTTGTTGAAGCCAACAAACAATTCGATCTTTTTGTATATCCTGATAGATCTCATGGTATCTATGAAGGGAACAACACACGATTACATCTTTATAATAAAATGACAAACTTTATGGATAGAACCATTGGTGAGTCTAAAAATGATGAAATTCAGATTAAAAATTAACCAAAACTTTTTCATATGTCAACAATTTCTACCACTCAAAATCAAAAAGAATTATTTGGACACCCAGTAGGGTTATTTTATTTGTTTTTTGCCGAACTATGGGAACGATTTAGTTTCTATGGCATGAGAGCCTTGCTAATGCTCTATATGGTAAATGTTATTTTTGAGGCTTTGTCAACCAGAGATTATGCTGCTGCCGCTGTTTATGCTTCTTATGGGTCGTTAGTTTATGCATCAACGGTAATTGGAGGAAGAATTTCTGATAAAATATTGGGAATGCGTCAGTCCATTTTTTTAGGGGGTGTATTAATGGCTTTGGGCCATTTCGTATTGGCAATAGAAAATGATATTGCTTTCTTTCTAGCTTTATCATTCATTATTGTTGGCAATGGATTCTTTAAACCAAATATCTCCACTTTTGTAGGCTCTTTATACCCTGAAGGTGATACAAGAAAAGATTCGGGATTTACTATTTTCTATATGGGAATTAATATCGGTGGCTTTGTTGCTCCCTTATTATGTGGATGGCTGGCTGCATCATATGGCTGGCATTATGGCTTTGGTCTAGCAGGGATTGGAATGTTGACGGGCCTGATCTTCTTTTGGAGAGGAATTAAAAAAAATGTATTTGGCGATAGGGGTTTACCCCCAAGCAGGGAAATTTATGAAATGAAAGTAATGGGTATTCCGCAAAAAACATTGATTCCGATTTTGGCGTTTTTATCGACTCCGTTTATTGCTTATATTTTAGCTACTTATAAATCTATTGCTGGTGGTGAATCCTTTTTAGGAGATCAAAATTACGTTGAACTTCTTTTTAAATTAATTGGCGCGGCCGTTGCGATTTACTTAGGTGTTATCATGTATAATTCTACCGTTGATGAACGTAAAAAATTATTTATGGCCGTATTGATCACATTCTTTATGACCTTGTTCTGGGGTTTCCATGAGTTATCAGGAAGTGTAATCACTTTATTCGCCTCCCGAAATATAGATTTAACTTTTATGAATGCTAGTCAAACGAACTCCCTAAATTCTATGTTTATCATAATTCTTGCTATTCCAATATCTTTGTTATGGGCTTATTTATCCAAAAAGAAATTAAACCCAAGAACACCCTATAAATTTGGATTTGGATTAATTTTAGCCGGATTAAGTTTTTATATTTTGTCATTGAGTGGTGGAAGTGCGGATGAAAACGGAATGGTGCCTTTTTCCTATTTATTTGTGATGTATTTTATAATTTCTATTGGCGAATTATTTATGTCGCCTGTTGGATTATCAAAAATAACAGACTTATCTCCCAAGCGTATTGTAGTATTTATGATGGGTATTTGGTTCTTGTCATCTGCATACGCATTTCAAATCGTAGGTTTCATCTCAAAACAATTGGCCATTGAAAGTACAGATTCAAATATTGGTGGCTTAGACACCTTACATGTTTATATTGATGGTTTTGGATTGATTGCCCAATATGCTCTTGGAGCCGGTATCGTAGTGCTTCTATTCTCTCCATTGATGAAAAAATTGCTGGGTAATATTCATTAATCTAAAAATATCTAACACTTTCGATTTAATCCGAGAGTTATTTTCAATATTTAAATTTTATTAAATGAATTCAACTGATCAATTTTTTAAGTCCCAAGTTTTAGGACACCCAAGTGGTTTGTTCGTATTGTTTTTTACCGAAATGTGGGAGCGTTTTTCTTATTATGGAATGCGTGCTTTATTGGTGTTATTCTTAACCGCTTCAATAATGGATGAGGGATGGGGATGGCCTCGTGAACATGCCATGGCATTGTTCGGGTCTTATGTTGGCTTGGTGTATTTATCAACCATGATGGGAGGGTATTTTGCCGATAAAGTCATTGGGTTTCGGTGGGCTGTAGCGGTAGGAGCCTTACTTATGACCTTGGGTCACGCATCTATGGCTATTGAAACGTCATGGTCTATTTACTTGGGTTTAGGTTTGTTGGTAATAGGTAATGGTTTCTTCAAGCCCAATATGACTTCTATTATTTCTGAAATGTATAAG
>SMVA01350934.1_pt1 | contig 15692 bp, 28 predicted proteins | sample 2456451 | NCBI WGS metagenome assembly SMVA01 (sample SAMN11095933, study PRJNA526329) | marine sediment metagenome | biome: Marine sediment; feature: Surficial sediment; material: Deep marine sediment; isolation source: Hadal surficial sediment | place: Pacific Ocean | collected 2014-05 | depth...
GTTTGACTTGGAGGGGTTCCCGAGTGGTCAAAGGGATCAGACTGTAAATCTGACGGCTTAGCCTTCGAAGGTTCTAATCCTTCCCCCTCCACCAGAACAGTGGAGTGCCTACAAGGAACGAGTGGACAGGTAGCTAAAGGTGGAGAATTGGTTTTCGGCAGGCGGGTATAGTTCAGCGGTAGAACCTCAGCCTTCCAAGCTGATGACGCGGGTTCGATCCCCGCTACCCGCTCCGAAGCCTTTAGCGGTGTGGTGAAGAGCCTTTAGCGGCTTGGTGAAGAGATTTGTAGGAAGAGTTTTGCGAAGGAGCTGAGTAAAACTCGGTAAGGGCCTCAAGGAGGCCCGACAGGGTCGATAACGGCCCGACGCTCACATAGCTCAGATGGTAGAGCACTTCCTTGGTAAGGAAGAGGTCATCGGTTCGAATCCGATTGTGAGCACCAATTGGTAGCCGTCGCGTGGGAACGGACTTAAGGCCGTTACCAGCGTAGCAACGTAGATAACGGTGAACAGGGGATGAGAGATGGCCAAAGAGAGATTTGAACGCACGAAGCCACACGTCAATGTGGGCACGATTGGCCATGTAGACCATGGCAAGACGACGTTGACGGCGGCATTGACGCAGGTGAGTGCGGCGGCTTTTGGTGGTGAGACGCGGGATTTCGACCAGATTGACAATGCTCCGGAAGAGAAGGCGCGAGGGATCACGATTGCGACGTCGCATGTTGAATACGAGTCGGCGAACCGTCACTACGCTCACGTAGACTGTCCGGGACACGCGGATTATGTCAAGAACATGATCACGGGAGCGGCACAGATGGATGGTGCGATTCTGGTGGTGAGTGCGGCGGATGGTCCGATGCCGCAGACCCGGGAGCATATTGTGCTGGCTCGTCAGGTGGGTGTTCCGAACATTGTGGTTTACATGAACAAAGCGGACATGGTTGACGATGATGAGCTCATTGAACTGGTTGAGATGGAAGTGCGAGAGTTATTGGACCAGTACGAGTTTCCCGGAGACGACACGCCGATCATTGTGGGGAGTGCGTTGAAGGCGCTGGATGGAGACGAAAGCGAGATGGGGATACCGAGCGTGCAAAGGCTGATTGATGCGTTGGACAGTTTCATTCCGGAGCCGAAGCGCATTATAGACAAGCCGTTTCTGATGCCGATTGAGGATGTATTTTCGATTTCGGGGCGGGGCACGGTGGTCACGGGACGGATTGCGCGTGGGATTGTGAAGGTTGGAGACGAGGTATCGATCATTGGGATACGGGATACGGAGACGACGACGTGCACGGGCGTTGAGATGTTCCGCAAGCTGTTGGATGAAGGACGGGCGGGCGAGAACGTTGGGGTATTGCTGCGAGGGACGAAGCGAGACGAGGTTGAGCGGGGGCAGGTACTGGCGGAGCCTAAGAGCATTACGCCGCATACTCATTTCGAATCGGAAGTGTATGTATTGAGCAAGGACGAAGGTGGACGGCGGACGCCGTTTTTCACGGGTTATCGTCCGCAGTTTTTCTTTGAGACGACGGATGTGACGGGGAACGTTGAGTTACCGTCGGACGTTGAGATGGTGATGCCTGGAGACAACGTGAATCTGATTGTGACGCTGATCTGCCCGATTGCGATGGAGGAAGGCCAAAGGTTTGCCATCCGCGAAGGGGGACGCACGGTGGGTGCCGGCGTCGTGACCAAGATTATCGAGTAGCGTTTTCGTTATTCCGGGGCTGGGGTGTGCGGGTATTCGTGCTCTGAAAACCATTCTTCCTCTACACACAGGACCGGACCAGAAACCTATTGCGAGGAACGAACCTCCTCTGTATCATTCGGCGTCCCGAAATAGGGGCAATGCCCATCCACGGAATTGTAAGAATTGGCCGTTGGATGGGATTTTTTTGAGTTTGGAGAGCTAACAACCGGTGCAGAATCCGCATATACGCATTCGTCTGAAAGCGTTCGATCACAGGCTGATCGACATTTCTACCCAGGAGATCGTGGACACCGCGAAGCGTACCGGTGCGCGGGTGAAAGGGCCGATTCCGCTGCCGACTCGAATAGAACGATTTACCGTGCTGATTTCACCGCATGTGAATAAAGATGCGCGTGATCAGTACGAAATTCGCACTCATAAACGGCTGTTGGACATCGTCGAACCCACGGATAAGACCATGGATGCGCTGATGAAACTGGATCTGGCCGCGGGTGTGGAAGTGCAGATTAGTTTGAATTAAAGAGACGCTGGTAGCTTAAGGACCGGCGTCTTTGCGTACTGCCCACGGTATGCCCCTCGGTAAGGGCCTTTGGGTAAGAGACAGTGCGCTCGACAAGATCCCGATGGGGGATCAGTGAAGTAAGTTGTAGACCGTTTACCAAACCTCGAGAGCCTTTCATGGTTTTTAAGAGAGCCTTCAGTGGCTCTTCAGAACGGAGGTTGTTGGTAAGCGGTTTTGTATCTGGTTGAAATTGGGGTGCTTGGCCCAGGCACCGAGCAAAACGACAGCAGGAAGAGACGACCAATGGCTATTGGATTGGTAGGTAAAAAGTGCGGCATGACGCGGATCTTCACCGAAGAGGGTGCGTCCGTGCCTGTGACGGTGATCGAAGTCGAGCCGAATCGTATCACCCAGGTCAAACGCGTGGAAACCGACGGTTATAACGCGGTGCAGATCACGACCGGCAGCGTCCGGCAGAATCGGGTCAGTAAACCCAAAGCGGGTCATTTTGCCAAAGCGAACACCCAGGCCGGTCGCGGGTTATGGGAATTCCGTGTCGATGAACTGGATGACAGCTTGAGCGTTGGTGCTGAGATGGGTCTGGATCAGTTCGAACAAGGCCAGAAGGTCGATGTACGGGGTGTTTCGAAGGGCAAGGGTTTTGCCGGTGTGATCAAACGCTGGAATTTCCGCGGTCAGGACAGCACTCATGGTAACTCGCTCTCTCACCGTGCACCGGGATCCATCGGTATGTGTCAGACCCCGGGGCGAGTCTTCAAAGGCAAGAAGATGGGTGGTCACATGGGGAATGTGCAGGTCACCACCCAGAATCTGGAAGTGGTGCGCGTCGATATGGAGCGCAACCTGTTACTGATCAAGGGCGCTGTCCCGGGACCGACCGGGGGTGATGTGTACATCCGTCCGGCAGTGAAAGGCTAGGCAGGAGAATCACCAATGAACCTTAGCTTGGCAGCAAACGGTGGCAGCGTAGAGGTTTCCGATGTCACTTTTGGACGCGAATATAACGAGGCCCTGGTGCATCAGGTGGTCGTTGCCTATCTGGCCGGCGCGCGCCAGGGAACCCGCGCGGGAAAAAGCCGTTCGGAAGTCCGTGGTGGCGGACGCAAACCCTGGCGGCAGAAAGGTACAGGCCGCGCCCGCGCGGGGACCATTCGTAGTCCGCTCTGGCGAGGCGGCGGACAGACGTTTGCGATCAAACCTCAAGATCATTCGGTGAAGGTCAATCGCAAGATGTATCGCGGTGCCCTGCGTTGCATTCTGTCGGAGCTTGTTCGCCAGGAACGCTTAATCGCCTGTGCAGATTTTTCCGTCGCAGCCCCCAAAACCAAAGCCCTCCTCGAACAACTGAAATCACTGGAACTCGCCAACGTACTCATCGTCACCGAGTCGGTGGATGAGAACCTTTACCTGTCTGCGCGCAATCTGAAAAACGTCGATGTACGGGATGTCGAGGGGATTGATCCGGTGAGCCTGATCCGTCACGAGAAGGTGCTGGTGACTGTGGGTGCGCTCAAAAAGATGGAAGAGGCGCTGGTATGAACCCCGAACGGATCTACACCGTGCTGATCGAGCCGCATATCTCCGAGAAGGTTTCCCTGTTGGGGGATTCGAGCAATCAGTACGCGTTTAAAGTCGCTAAAAACGCCAGCAAGCCAGAGATAAAAGAAGCTGTGGAAGTGCTCTTCAACGTATCCGTGGAGAACGTCACCACATTGAACGTGAAAGGGAAGGTCAAACGCACTGCGCGAGGCACTTCCCGGGCCAAGAGCTGGAAAAAGGCATACGTACGGGTCGCTGCCGGTCAAGAAATCGACTTCATGGTAACGGATTAGGGTAATGGCTGTAGTCAAAGCAAAACCGACCTCTCCGGGACGTCGTTTTGTCGTCAAAGTGGTCAATCGCGAGTTGTACAAAGGTGCGCCGTTCAAGCCGCTGTTGTCTGCGCAAAGTAAGACGGGCGGTCGCAACAACGCAGGCCGCATCACCTGCCGACATCGGGGTGGTGGCCACAAGCAGCATTACCGGTTGATCGATTTCAGGCGCGACAAGGACAACGTACCCGCCACGGTCGAGCGTCTGGAGTACGATCCCAACCGCACGGCGAACATAGCGCTGTTGCTTTATTCAGATGGCGAGCGTCGTTACATCATCGCACCGCGTGGGGTGAGTGCAGGAGATGAACTCCGAAGCGGCAGCAGCGCACCCATCCGCCCGGGTAATGCGATGCAACTGCGCAACATTCCCGTCGGTAGCGTTATCCATTGCGTCGAATTGAAGCCCGGCAAGGGTGCACAGATGGTGCGAAGTGCGGGATCGTCCGCGCAGCTGGTTGCCCGGGAAGGCAACTACGCGACGATACGTTTTCGCTCAGGCGAGATGCGTCGGGTATTGGCGGACTGCCGGGCAACGTTGGGTGAGGTGGGAAATGGCGAACACAACCTGCGTTCTTTAGGGAAAGCGGGTGCCAAACGCTGGCGGGGTATACGCCCAACAGTACGTGGCGTGGCGATGAATCCGGTAGATCATCCACATGGTGGTGGGGAAGGAAAAACATCCGGGGGGAGGCATCCCGTATCTCCATGGGGTGTGCCCACCAAAGGCTACAAGACCCGAAAAAACAAGCGTACGGACAAACTGATCGTTCGTCGTCGAGGTAGGAGATAAGCGATGCCAAGATCGCTCCACAAAGGACCCTTTGTCGACCTTCATCTCATGAAGAAGGTGGAAAAGGCTGTGGCGAAAAACGACAAGCGCCCGATCAAAACCTGGTCGCGGCGTTCGATGATCATCCCGGATATGGTTGGCTTGACCATCGCCGTGCATAACGGCCGTCAACATATTCCCGTGTCCATCAATGAAGACATGGTGGGGCACAAGCTTGGCGAATTCTCACCCACTCGTACCTTTCGCGGGCATGCCGCTGACAGGAAGGCGCGTCGTCGTTAGTCGGGCGTAGGAGACGAAAGATGCAAGTAAGTGCCACGACAAAACGACTGAGGATTTCGCCGCAGAAAGTTCGCTTGATCGTGGATCAGGTTCGCGGTAAGGCGGTAGGCGATGCTTTGGAAATCTTGAGTTTCAGCCCGCAAAAAGCTGCAGGTCTGGTTCGTAAGGTGATCGAGTCGGCGATTGCAAATGCTGAGAACAACGAGGGTGCGGACATCGACGAGTTGAAGATTTCGGAAGTTTTCGTCAATGCGGGCCTCACCATGAAGCGCATCAAGACACGCGCCAAAGGAAGGGCGGATCGAATATTGAAACGAACCAGTCACATCACTGTGACGGTTACTGACGAGTAGGTTACAAATGGGGCAGAAAGTACATCCCACTGGTATTCGACTGGGGATCGTCAAAGAACATACTTCGGTCTGGTATGCAGACAAGAAAACCTATCCCGAATACCTGTTGAACGACCTGGCGGTACGTGAGTTTCTGCGCAAGCGGCTGTCTCAGGCATCGATCAGTCGGATCGACATCGAGCGGCCCGCGCAGAATGCTCGGATCAGCATACATACCGCTCGTCCTGGCATCGTCATTGGCAAGAAAGGCGAAGATGTCGAGCGTTTGCGTATGGAAGTGGCAGAGTTGATGGGTGTGCCCGTGCACATAAACATCGAGGAAATTCGCAAGCCCGAACTGGATGCCTTGTTGGTGGCCCAGAATGTTGCGCAGCAGATCGAGCGACGCGTGCAGTTCCGGCGGGCCATGCGACGAGTCATTCAGAACGCGATGCGCTTAGGCGCGCTCGGTATCAAGGTGCGCGTCGCGGGTCGTTTGGGCGGGGCCGAAATTGCACGCTCGGAGACGTATCACGAAGGTCGTGTTCCGTTGCATACCTTACGAGCGGATATCGACTATGCCGTCTATGAGGCGGCAACCACCTACGGTGTGATAGGTATCAAGGTGTGGATCTTCAAAGGCGAGATCATCGGTACCGAAGACGAGAGTCGGTCCCCTGCAGGGGGCTAGGCGCTCGTGGCGCAAGCGAAAGCAATAGATTGATAAAGGGTTAATGAGTGTTACAGCCAAAAAGAACAAAGTTTCGTAAGCAGCAGAAGGGCCGCAATCGCGGCCTGGCGCAGCGCGGGAACCGTGTCAGCTTTGGCGAATACGGCCTGAAAGCTGTCGGTCGGGGCCGCATGACGGCTCGTCAGATCGAGGCGGCTCGACGTGCCATGACCCGACGGATCAAGCGCGGTGGCAAGATCTGGATCCGAGTGTTTCCGGACAAGCCGATTACCAAGAAGCCATTGGAAGTGCGGCAAGGAAAAGGTAAGGGGGCTGTCGAGTATTGGGTGGCCCTCATCCAACCCGGTCGGGTGCTGTATGAAATCGAAGGGGTATCGGAAGCAGATGCACGCGATGCGTTTCAACTCGCTTCCGCGAAACTGCCGTTTCCAACGGTATTCGTAAAACGTACGGCAATGTAGGCAGTAGAGATATGAAGGCATCTGAACTGCGCGAAAAGAATATGCAGGAACTCGAAGGAGAGCTCTTGAGGTTGCGCAAGGAACAGTTTCATTACCGTATGCAGAAAGCGAGCGGCCAACTCGGACAAACGCATTTTCTCACAGACGCACGGCGCGATATTGCGCGAGTGAAAACGATCATGCAGGAGAAGCTAAATGGCTGAACAGTCAGCCGAGGTTAAACACCGAGGTCGGTCCGTAACCGGCAGGGTGGTCAGTGACCGAATGGACAAGTCCATCACCGTGCTCATTGAGCGCCGTGTGCAGCATCCGGTGTACGGCAAGATCATTCGCCGATCGTCCAAAGTACATGCACATGACGAGAACAACGAGTGCAAAGTGGGTGACAAGGTAACTGTAGTGGAATGTCGGCCGTTGTCGAAAACTAAATCCTGGATGCTGCAGAGCATCGATGAGCGGTCGCGGGAAGTCTAATGAGTATACGTCTGAGGGTTGATGAATGATTCAATCAGAAACCATGTTGGAGGTTGCCGACAACAGCGGTGCCCGGCGGGTGCAATGTATCAAGGTGCTCGGTGGGTCTCATCGACGCTACGCGGGCATCGGCGACATCATCAAGGTCACGGTGAAAGAAGCTATTCCCCGAGGCCGGGTGCGCAAAGGGCAGGTGATGAACGCAGTGGTCGTTCGGACTAAAAAGGGTATACGTCGCCCGGATGGCTCCATCATCCGGTTTGATCATAATGCCGCGGTCATGTTGACCCCGCAGAATGAACCCGTCGGGACACGCATCTTTGGCCCGGTAACGAGGGAACTGAGAACAGAAAACTTCATGCGCATTATCTCACTCGCGCCGGAAGTGCTTTAAGCAGGCTCAAGCGATGTTGAAGATAAAGAAAAGCGATGAGGTGGTGGTCATAGCAGGGCGTGACAAAGGTCGTCGTGGAGAAGTTCTGAGGGTGCTTGATAACGGCAAACTGCTTGTCGCGGGAATCAATCTGGTGAAAAAACACCAGCGACCCAATCCCAATATTGGCCAGCAGGGCGGGATTGTCGAACAGGAGGCGCCAATGCAGGCGTCCAATGTTGCCATCTGGAACGATGAATCCGAAAAGGCCGACCGGGTTGGATTTCGCATTACCGACGGGAAGAAAGAGCGTTTCTACAAGTCCACCAGCAAGGTGATCGAAGAGTAAGAAAGCGTATGACAGATTTGCATCAACAGTTTGTGAGTGAGATCCGGCCGCGGTTACAGGAAACGCTCAAATTCGAAAACGTCATGCGGGTTCCGCGTTTGGAAAAAGTTTCGCTCAACATGGGCGTGGGCGATGCGGTGGGCGACCGTAAGATTATGGATTATGCGGTTGGGGATCTCACCTTGATCGCAGGTCAACAGCCCGTAGTCACCAATGCGCGTAAATCGGAAGCTGCTTTCAAAATTCGCGCCGGTTGGCCCGTTGGTTGCAGGGTGACGCTCCGTCGCGAGCGGATGTACGAGTTTATCGAGCGCTTGATCGGTATCGCCATTCCGCGGATTCGGGACTTTCGTGGTTTGAACCCGCGATCGTTCGACGGGCGCGGAAACTTCTCCATGGGAATTACCGAACAGATCGTATTTCCCGAGATCGACTACGACAAGATCGATAAAATTCGAGGTTTGAACGTCACCATTACCACCTCGGCACAGACGGATGAGGAAGGCCTGGCATTGCTGCGAGCCTTCAACTTTCCGTTTAGAGACTGAAACTGGAAATTAAGAAATGGCAAAAACTTCGGTTATAGAACGGGAAAAGAAGCGGGCGCGTATGGTTCAGAAGTACGCAAAGAAAAGGGCTGCTTTGAAAGCCGTTATCGGCGATCGCAACGCGAGTGACGATGACCGTTGGGAGGCGCAGCTTAAGCTGCAGAAACTGCCTCGCGACGCAAGTCCCGTACGCATGCAACGCCGTTGCGGGTTGACTGGTCGGCCGCATGGGGTATATCGCAAATTTGGATTGGGCCGCAACAAGTTACGCGAAGCTGCGATGCGCGGGGACATACCTGGCCTTGTCAAGGCAAGTTGGTAGAGGTTTATCCATGACGATGCAAGATCCCATTGCTGATTTGCTTACCCGGATTCGTAACGCCCAGTTGGCGAGCCATCCGGATGTCGAGATGCCCGCATCAAAGGTAAAGATGGCTATTTGCCAGGTGCTGAAGGACGAAGGATACATAGCTAGCTTCGGAGTCTCAGAAGAGGCCAAGCCGCAGTTGAACGTCCAGTTGCGTTACCACGAGGGGCGTCCGGTCATTGAGGAGATCCATCGGATCAGTCGTCCGGGATTGCGAGTTTACAAGGAGTCCGGTGAACTGCCGAAAGTTCGAGGTGGGCTGGGTGTTGCCGTTATCAGTACTAACAAAGGTCTCATGACAGATCGCTCCGCACGTTCGCAAGGCGTGGGTGGTGAAGTTCTGTTTACGGTGTTCTAGAGGGTTTTGGGATGTCACGAGTTGCTAACAATCCGGTCACTTTGCCGTCCGGCGTCGAGATCAAGCTCGATGGTCAGCGTGTCAGCGTGAAAGGAGCGAAAGGAACCCTGGAGCTGGATATCCACCCCACCGTGGAGATCGTAGAGGAAGAGGGATCCTATACCTTCGCTCCACGCACGAACGAAAAAGCGGCGCGGGCATTGGCGGGCACCATGCGGGCACTCGTAAACAACATGGTATTGGGCGTGTCCGAGGGGTTCGAAAAAAAGCTTCTGCTGCAAGGTGTGGGTTACCGGGCGCAGGCACAGGGCAAACAGCTGACCATGCGGTTAGGATTTTCTCATGAGGTGGAATATCAGTTGCCCGACGGGATAGAAGTTCAGACGCCGACCCAGACGGAGATCGTCGTTTCCGGGATCAGTAAACAGCTGGTGGGTCAGGTTTCCGCGGAAATACGCAGTTTCCGTCCCCCGGAGCCATATAAGGGTAAGGGCGTGCGCTACGCTGACGAGCGGGTGCGAATCAAAGAAGCTAAGAAGACTTGAGGCAAGACATGCACGAGAAAAATGTATCCAGACTACGACGGGCTCGCCGGGGCCGCATGAAGATGCGCGAACTCGGCGCGGTACGGTTGACGGTGAACCGCACGCCTCAGCACATTTATGCACAGGTAATCGCGCCTGCCGGTAACGAAGTGCTGGCGTCGGCTTCCACGTTGGAGAAGTCATTGCGCGGCGACAGCACGGGTAACGTCGATGCTGCCACAAAGGTTGGCAGTTTGATCGCCGAACGGGCAAAAAAAGCCGGTGTAGTCAAAGTGGCGTTCGATCGTTCGGGGTACAAATATCATGGCCGGGTAAAGGCATTGGCGGATGCGGCGCGCGAAGGCGGATTGGAGTTTTAAAAGATGGCGTATACCGAAGAGATACGTGAAGAAGGCCTGGTCGAAAAGCTGGTTCAAGTGAACCGGGTGGCCAAAGTGGTCAAGGGAGGCCGGATTTTCGGATTTACGGCTCTGTCTGTCGTGGGTGACGGTAATGGACGGGTAGGTTTTGGCCGGGGTAAGGCTCGCGAGGTGCCATTGGCGATCCAGAAATCCATGCAGGCTGCACGGCAGAACATGGTTGATGTAGATCTCAACGGTTCAACGATCTGGTATCCGATAACCGTACGCCACGGCGCATCGAAGGTGTACATGCAACCGGCTTCCGAAGGCACGGGTATCATTGCCGGTGGCACCATGCGTGCGTTGCTCGAAGCGGCCGGTGTGCACAACGTGCTTGCCAAGTGTTATGGGTCCACTAACCCGGTAAACGTCATTCGAGCGACCTTCAAGGCACTCACGAATATTCGCTCCCCTGAGATGGTGGCTGAGAAACGCGGTAAGACGATCGAGGAAATTACCGCGTGAGCAAGAAGGCAAAGAAGGCAATACGCGTCACCCTGGTGAAAAGCGCTGCCGGCCGGTTGAAGAAACACAAGGCCTGTGTTGTGGGTCTTGGGCTCAGACGCATTGGCCACTCGGTGGAAGTGGAAGATACGCCCTCCGTGCGGGGCATGATCAATCGTGTGAGCTACATGGTCAAAGTCGAAGGTGAGTAACATGCGGTTGAACACGATTGGCCCGAATGCGGGAAGCAAGAAGAACAAACGTCGCGTGGGTCGCGGCGCTGGTTCGGGCTGGGGTAAAACAGCAGGCCGTGGAACGAAAGGTCAGAAATCACGATCCGGAGGCAAAATTGCGCCGGGTTTCGAAGGTGGCCAGATGCCGCTGCAGATGCGAATTCCCAAGTTTGGTTTTCGCTCTCGCGTGGGTCTCATTACTGCGGAGGTCAATCTGAGTGAGATTGGCAAGGTTGAAGGCGATGTTGTGGACATCGGCTCGTTGCAAGCGGCAAACTTGATTTCTCGCAACATCAAGCGCGTGCGCGTGATGCTCTCAGGTGAGATCGATCGAGCGGTGACGGTAAAAGGTATCGGGGTAAGCAAAGGCGCTCGAGCGGCAATTGAATCCGCTGGAGGCAAGATAGAAGGCTGATGGCTACCGGTACCGGACAACAACTGGCAGGCGTTCAAGCGGGGCTCACCGAACTCCGTAACCGTTTGCTGTTCGTGTTTTTCGCGTTACTCGTGTATCGCATGGGTACGCATATACCCGTGCCTGGAATTAATCCAGAACGTCTCGCTGCACTATTCGACCAGCAGCAGGGCGGCATTCTGGATCTGTTCAACATGTTCTCGGGTGGGGCGCTTCAGCGTATGAGCATCCTTGCTCTGGGCGTTGTGCCTTACATTACGTCGAGCATCATCATGAATCTGATGACCATGATGTATCCGAGCCTGCAGCAACTGCGCAAAGAGGGTGAATCCGGGCGGCGGAAGATCACTCAGTACACGCGTTATGGCTGTCTGTTGATTGCACTCGTTCAGGGAACTTCCCTGTCGGTGACGCTCGCCAATCAGGGCCTCGCGTTTGCGCCAAACTTCTCCTTTTTCTTTGTAGCCACAACCACCCTCGTGACCGGTGCCCTGTTCATGATGTGGCTGGGTGAGCAGATAACCGAACGCGGGGTTGGCAACGGTATTTCCCTGATTATTTTCTCGGGCATCGTGTCCGGATTCCCCTCGGCGATCGGGCAATCCTTCGAAGCCGCTCGCCAGGGAGATATCAACATCATTGCGCTTTTGTTCATCGGTGCATTTGCCATATTGATTGTCGCGTTTGTCGTATTCATCGAGCGCGGTCAGCGGCGCATTACCGTGAACTATGCAAAACGTCAACAGGGCCGCCGGGTATATCAGGGTCAGGCCAGCCATCTACCGCTCAAGATCAACATGGCGGGCGTGATTCCAGCTATTTTTGCGTCCAGCCTGTTGCTGGCACCTGCATCGATGGCGCAGTGGTTCGGTAACAGCGAGGGCATGGATTGGCTTCAGAACGTTTCGCTCATCCTGTCGCCCGGCCAACCGCTCTACATCCTGATGTTTGCAGCGGGAATTATTTTCTTCAGCTTTTTTTATACCGCGATCATGTTTGATCCCAAAGATGTTGCAGACAACCTGAAACGCCAGGGAGCGTACGTGCCGGGTATTCGACCCGGACAACAGACAGCGCGATACATCGACGACGTCATTACGCGGTTGACGGTGTTCGGAGCCTTGTACGTCACGTTGGTGTGTCTGCTGCCTGAGTTCATGATCGTGTTTTTCAATGTCACTTTTCAGCTCGGCGGAACGGCGTTGCTGATCGTGGTGGTGGTTGCGATGGACTTCATGTCTCAAGTGCAGGCGCACTTGATGAGCAGTCAGTACGCAAAGCTGATGGAGAAGTCGAATCTCAAGAGTTATAGCCGTAAGGGCCCCAGGTAGGCCGGAAGGACGAGAATAGAGGCGTGAGGTATAGATGAAAGTACGAGCATCGGTTAAGAGAATGTGCAGGAACTGCAAGATAGTGAAACGCAAAGGCGTGGTTCGCGTAATTTGCAAGTCCGAGCCGCGACATAAGCAGCGCCAGGGATAATCTGGCTTGAATAAACGGAGAGCGACCTAAATGGCACGTATTGCCGGTATCAACGTACCAGACAACAAGCACGCGGGTATTTCACTGACGTATATCTACGGCATCGGACCGACCACGGCGAAACGTCTTTGTGAATCGGCGGGTGTTAATCCCGAAGTAAGAGTGCAAGACCTGGAAGAGGTTGATCTGGATGCACTGCGCGCGGAGATTTCCAAGTTACAGGTGGAGGGCGATCTGCGTCGGGAAGTCGCCATGAATATCAAGCGCCTCCAGGACTTGCGGTGTTATAGAGGTATCCGCCATCGGCGGGGATTGCCGGTGCACGGTCAGAGGACCCGAACAAACGCGCGCACGCGGAAAGGTCCGCGGCGCCCGATCAGGAAATAGGACACATAGATGGCGGAAAAAAAGAAAGTCAAACGTGTGGTTGTGGATGGTGTTGCGCATGTTCACGCGTCTTTCAACAACACGATCATCACAATCAGCGATCGGCAGGGTAATGCGCTGTGTTGGGCGACGGCGGGTGGTTCGGGTTTCCGAGGCTCTCGAAAAAGCACTCCGTTTGCCGCTCAGGTTGCCGCAGAGACGGCGGCTAATACCGCGGTTGAACGCGGCATGAAGAGTGTCGATGTACTGATCAAAGGTCCGGGACCCGGGCGTGAATCCGCCGTGCGCGCCTTGAATGCATCAGGGTTGAGAATCAACAGCATCGCTGACGTAACGCCTATTCCGCATAACGGATGTCGGCCACCGAAGCGTCGCCGGGTATAGGTGCGGGAGTATGTATAAATTGTCTTTTGGAGAAGGTAGGGAATGGCCCGTTATTTAGGTCCGAAACTCAAACTGTCGCGCCGCGAAGGTACTGATCTGTTCTTGAAAAGTGGGGTGCGTCCCATCGACTCGAAGTGCAAGATCGAACAGGTTCCCGGTCAGCATGGCGCGCGTCGCACACGATTGACGGACTATGCAATACAGCTGCGCGAGAAACAGAAAGTCCGACGTTTGTATGGTGTGCTCGAAAAACAGTTTCGCAATTATTACAAAAAGGCGGATCGCCAGAAGGGGGCAACGGGTGAGAACTTGTTACGCCTGTTGGAAGGACGCTTGGATAACGTGGTCTATCGTATGGGCTTTGGCTCAACTCGCGCCGAATCACGGCAGTTGGTATCTCACAAAGCCATCATGGTGAACACTCACGTGGTGAATATTGCCTCATACCAGGTGCAACCGGACGACATCGTCGCGGTCGTTGAAAGCGCGCGTGGACAACTACGAATTCAATCAGCGCTTCAGCTGGCGGGTCAACGCTCGCCCGTGGAATGGGTGGACGTAAACCCGGATAAAAAGGAGGGAACCTTCAGGCGCACTCCCGATCGCAGTGAACTGCCTTCGGAAATTAACGAAAACCTCATCGTGGAGCTTTACTCCAAGTAATACGAGCTCAAGGAGACTTAAATATATGGCACAGTCGGCTACCGAATTTCTAACACCTCGCCACCTCGGCCTGGAGGTGTTGAGCCCAACCCGGGCGAAAGTCACGCTCGAACCGCTCGAGCGCGGTTTTGGTCACACGTTGGGCAACACGCTGCGGCGAATTCTGCTGTCGTCGATGCCCGGGGCTGCAATTACGGAAGTACAGATTGATGGCGTGCTGCACGAATACAGCACGCTCGAAGGCGTCCAGGAAGACGTCATCGACATCCTGCTTAATCTGAAAGGTATTGCAGTTGTTCTACATACCCAGGAAGAAGCGTTGATAACGCTCGACAAGTCTGGCTCAGGGCAGGTAACAGCGGGAGATTTCCAGCTTACTCAGGACGTTGAGATCGCCAACCCGGATCACGTCATCTGTTCGTTGAACGAACATGGCGCCATACGGATCGAAGCACGGGTAACGAGTGGTCGTGGCTACGAGCCGGTGGACGCCCAGGAAGAAGAAGAGGAAACGCGGCCTATTGGCGTGCTCCGACTGGATGCCACCTACAGCCCGATGCGCCGGGTTGCGTATAGCGTAGAGAGTACCCGCGTTGAACAACGGACTAACCTCGACAAACTGGTTCTGGATCTCGAGACGAACGGCACCATCGGCCCTGAAGAGGCGATTCGCCGTGCGGCGACCATTCTGCAACATCAGTTGGCGGTTTTCGTCGATGTCGAGAGCGAAGGTGAACCCGTAGCGGAAGAGAAGGAAGAAGAGATCGATCCGATCCTGATCCGTCCGGTCGACGACCTCGAGCTTACCGTGCGTTCTGCCAACTGTCTGAAAGCAGAGAACATCTACTATATTGGTGATCTGATTCAGCGCACCGAAGTGGAGCTGTTGAAGACACCAAATCTCGGCAAGAAGTCGTTAACTGAAATCAAAGACGTACTGGCCTCTCGGGGTTTGTCATTGGGGATGCGTCTGGAAAACTGGCCGCCGCCGAGTCTCAAAAGCAATGACAAGATCGGCTTGGACAAGGTCGGCTTGGAAATCGGGCGCCTAGGGTAATAAGCACCGGTTGGGTATTGGTAACAAGGTAGTAAGGAACAATGCGTCATCGTAAAAGTGGACGACACTTCAATCGTACGAGCTCGCACCGCCAGGCGATGTTTCGCAACATGGCGGTGTCACTGATCGAGCATGAAGTGATAAAAACGACCTTGCCCAAGGCCAAGGAGTTGCGCCGTATCGCAGAACCTTTGATTACTCTGGCAAAAAAAGATTCGGTCGCCAACCGGCGCCTGGCGTTTTCGCGAACCCGCGATAAAGCGGCCGTCGGCAAGCTCTTTGTGGAGCTGGGGCCGCGTTATCTGGACCGCCCGGGAGGTTACACCCGTATCCTCAAGTGTGGATATCGCGCCGGTGATTCGGCACCGATGGCCTACATCGAGTTGGTTGATCGGCCGATGCCGGACGAAGACGCGGAAGAGAGCGACGCGGAAGAGTAAAGGTGGGGTCAGAGTAAAGTGCCAGAGTAAACGTCCGTTTACTCTGGCACTTTACTCTGACCCCAATCAAAGAACTTTTTTCAGAAAACGTCCGGTGTGGGA
>SMVA01298755.1_pt1 | contig 15688 bp, 11 predicted proteins | sample 2456451 | NCBI WGS metagenome assembly SMVA01 (sample SAMN11095933, study PRJNA526329) | marine sediment metagenome | biome: Marine sediment; feature: Surficial sediment; material: Deep marine sediment; isolation source: Hadal surficial sediment | place: Pacific Ocean | collected 2014-05 | depth...
AAAAATTAACATTGGAATTAGCATTAAAGGAAGTCCTATGATCCATTGTACGGCCCCTGTGCCTTGAAAATTAAATGCAGCACGCTGGTCAAGATTTATTTTTTTTCTATTGAATGAACCTCCGTACATAATCACGTGAGTATTAATACCAATATTGTAAATCATTGCGGCAAAATGTGTAATTAAAATTTTCCATCCGAAATAAACATACGGAATACTCAGTATAAATAAAATAACCACACTTATTGTCATCAAAGTAAATTTGGATTTTAAATATTGTTCGTATTTAATATTTTGACTCATCAACATTTTGTAATAACTACTGTCCCAGGCAGGAATAAACTGACCAAAATTTATTAAAAATGAGCCTGTAATAAAAATCCCAACAAAAGCATACATCCAAACTTTATCCTCATACATAGAGTTTGGATAGAAGAATAAGCCGTATAACAACCCTACCACTAAAATGGGAAGTGTAGATTTTGCTCTTTTGTTACGTAGCATTAATTTTAAATCCAATTGCATAAAAGGTGCTATATCTCCAAATCGTTTTGTCCAAGCCATATCGGATGTTTTGGCTTCTTTGATTTTTGTTTGAACCGAATTATCAATGTATAATTTTTCTTTTAAAATTTTATAATTATACAGATACAATCCTATTAAAATCAAAAGGGGAATAATTATAAATATGGGATTATTAGCAATACCCATAATTTCTTTCGTGAATAGACCGGAAAAGGAAATTATATTGAAATGATCTAAAGCAAATAATGTTCCTACAACAGCAATTATTGGTAAAAAGGATAATTCTGTTTTAGCTGATAAACTTTCAACAATGAAGTTTGAAAAATTGACTATTAATATAATTAGTATCAATGTTAATGACCAAAATAGAATTGTATTAGAATCATAACCTTCTTTAAAAACTAAAATTATTCCAAACGGAATTATAGCAAATAATGGCAAGAAATTGAAGAATGAAAATACTGATTTTCTCAATACATAATTGACGATTTTTTTTCGTTTAATTGGTAAAGTTAATAGTGGTTTTACAGACATTATGGGCAATTTTTGAAAGAAAAAACGCAGCACTAAATCTCCTAAAACCCAATAAAATAAAACTCCCGTAACAAGTACAAAAGGATCCTCATCCGGGTAGGCTTTTTTTAACAGTGGGTAAATTGCTATTCCCAAACCCAAAAACATTAAAATAAAATATAGTGCAAAAAAGCCCATTAAAATTTTTAGAGCTATACTAGTTTGCCAATAAGGCGAACGGAAATACTGTTTCCATTCTAAGTTGAGAAAGTGTTTAATCATTGGTTGTTGATTTGATTTCAAATAATTAGTGTCTTAAGTAATGGAAATGTTACAAATTTGTATTCAGGATACTTTTTTTGTGATTTATTTTATTTATTGAACGAGTTATTTTAAATAAAATACGATAATTATAGGCTAATTATATCTGAAAGGTAGAAAAATTAATTTGATGGGACTATATTAAGAATACACAAACTCACCAAATTCACTTTTGATCGTCAATTTTTTTTCTGAAGAAGATTCTACTCGACCAACAATTTGTGCATTGACACCAAATGATTGTGAAATATTAATAATGTCATTGGCAATTTTTTGAGGTATATACAATTCCATTCTATGCCCACAATTAAAAACCTGATACATTTCTCTCCAATCCGTATTCGATTGTTCTTGTATCATTTTAAACAGAGGAGGAACCTCAAATAAATTATCTTTAATGATGTGTAAATCGTCAACAAAATGTAAAATTTTGGTTTGTGCTCCACCACTACAATGAACCATTCCATGAATATTTTTTCGATGACTTTCTAGTATTTTTATGATAATAGGCGCATAAGTTCGGGTTGGCGAAAGCACCATTTTTCCAGCATCTAAATTAACATTTGCTATGGCTTCCGTAAGTTTTAAATTACCCGAGTATACCAAATCATCGGGTACAGCCGGATCAAAACTTTCAGGGTATTTATAGGCTAAATATTTTCCAAAAACATCATGCCGGGCACTTGTTAATCCATTACTTCCCATGCCTCCATTATATTCTGTTTCGTAAGTTGCTTGTCCAAAAGATTCTAAGCCAACAATAACATCACCGGCTTTTATATTTGCATTATCAATAACATCACTCCTTTTCATTCTGGCAGTTACTGTAGAATCAACAATAATGGTTCTTACCAAATCTCCAACATCGGCAGTTTCTCCTCCTGTTGAATGGATTGTTACACCAAATCCTTTCAAATCTTGTAACAGTTCTTCACTTCCGTTGATAATTGCAGAGAGTACTTCTCCGGGAATTAAATTTTTATTCCTACCGATAGTTGACGATAGTAAAATGTTTTCTGTTGCTCCAACACATAATAAATCATCGATGTTCATAATAAGAGCATCCTGAGCAATACCTTTCCAAACAGAAATATCACCGGTTTCTTTCCAATAGATATATGCCAAGGAAGATTTTGTTCCTGCACCATCGGCATGCATAATGATGCAATAATCATCATCGTTGGTTAAATAATCAGGTATAATTTTACAAAAGGATTTTGGAAATAAACCTTTATCAATATTCTTAATTGCCTTATGAACATCTTCCTTTTGTGCCGAAACACCTCGTAAATTATATCGATTGCCTGATTTATTCATTTGGTATTACTTAAATTTTAAATATAATTTCTTTTTTTTATAATCGATAATAGCCTTTCCTTTGTGCAAAATGTCAGCTCCAATTATTCCTTGAACAGGTTTAACCTTTTGTTTTACCAATGCCTTATTTATATGCTTGAGATCAATCAAGATAAGCGCTGCATTTTTTAATTTAAAATCACCAATCGTTAATTTATTTTTTTTTGAAATTAAAGTATCAATTTCAGTTGTTCCAGCACCACTAGCTTTGTGTTCTGACTCTTGTGTTTTTAAATGAAAAGATTCAATATCATCAAAACCTACACACGAATTTGAAGCACCCGTATCTAAAATGAATCGACCTTTAATATTATTAATTTTAACTTTTAACTCAAAATGATTTGTAACCGTTTTTTTTAGTTTTATGCTGTGATAACCTTTAGCTAAAAGAAATTCGTTTAATTTTCCCCTTCCTTTTGACATTATATCACGGATTTAAATTGCTCTAAAAATCTAATATCATTTTCATAAAACATTCTAATATCTGGTATTTGATACAAAAGCATAGCTATTCTTTCTATGCCCATGCCGAATGCAAAACCACTATATTTTTTGGGATCAATATTGGTATTTTTCAACACATTAGGATCAACCATACCACATCCCATGATTTCTAACCACCCTGTACCTTTGGTAATTTTATGATCTATTTCGGTTTCTAAGCCCCAATAGATATCAACTTCTGCACTTGGTTCTGTAAATGGAAAATAAGATGGCCTCAATCTGATTTTAGATTTGCCAAACATTTCTTTTGTAAAGTATAATAATGTTTGCTTCAAATCGGCAAAAGAAACATCAGTATCAATATACAATCCCTCTACCTGATGAAAAATACAATGTGCACGAGCAGAAATATCTTCATTTCTAAACACTCTTCCTGGAGAAATGGTTCTAATCGGCGGTTTATTGTTTTCCATATATCTAATCTGCACCGACGAGGTATGCGTGCGCAATAAAATATCAGGATCTTTTTCAATAAAAAAAGTATCCTGCATATCCCTTGCCGGATGGTATTCAGGTAAATTTAAAGCGGTAAAATTATGCCAGTCATCTTCAATTTCTGGGCCTTCAGAAACGGTAAATCCCGTTCTGGAAAAAACATCAATAATTTTGTTTTTTACAATGGATATCGGATGTCTTGATCCCAATTCAATGGGTGTAGCAGGACGTGTTAAATCATTAAAACCGATTTTCTCACTGCTGTATTCTTCCAGTGAAGATTTTAATTCATTAATTTTTTCCGAAGCCGAATTTCTTAAACTATTTAATGCCTGTCCAATTTCTTTTTTTAAAGCGGGTTCAACATTTTTAAATTCAGTAAAAAGTTTCTTTAAAACACCTTTGCTTCCAAGGTATTCTATACGAAAAGCTTCTATTTTCTCTGAAGACTTTGATTCAAATTTATTTACTTTTTCAAGTAATTCATTAATTTTATCCTTCATATTCCAGTACAAATTAAACCGCAAATTTACATTTTTTTTAAAAGAAAATGAATAGAAATTATTTTCTTATTTTTATTCGTATCAATTCGTAAAATATTAAAATTTATATAAGAATATTTATTTAAATATTAATAAAATCTCTATTTTTGCCTCATAAATTTTTAAATTAACAAATTAACACATCAAAAATTATGAAGTCAATTATTGAAGGCTTTATGGACGAAGTTAAAGTAAGAAATGGACATGAGCCTGAATTCTTACAAGCTGTTCAAGAAGTAGCCGAAACTGTAATACCTTATATAATTACAAAAGATATTTATTTTGGAAAAAATATTTTATTGAGAATGGTTGAGCCGGAAAGATCAATAACCTTTAGAGTTCCATGGGTTGATGATAAGGGTGAGATTCGGGTAAATCGTGGATATCGAATTCAAATGAATTCTGCAATAGGGCCATATAAAGGTGGTTTAAGATTTCACCCAACGGTAAATATGAGTATCTTAAAATTTTTGGCTTTTGAACAAGTGTTTAAAAATAGTTTGACAACCTTACCTATGGGTGGAGGCAAAGGAGGTGCTGATTTTGATCCAAAAGGAAAATCAGATTTTGAGATTATGCGATTTTGCCAAAGTTTTATGAGTGAATTGTATCGTCATATAGGTCAGAATACAGATGTTCCTGCTGGAGATATTGGAGTAGGTGGACGGGAAATCGGATTTCTATACGGAGTTTACAAAAAACTGAGAAACGAATTTACGGGTGTTTTAACCGGTAAAGGAATGTCTTGGGGAGGTTCATTAATTCGTCCTGAAGCAACGGGTTACGGAACCGTTTATTTTGCTGAAAGTATGTTGAAAACTAATAATGATAGCATAAAAGGTAAAACTATTCTGGTTTCAGGATCTGGAAATGTTGCACAATTTGCAACTGAAAAAGCTACCCAACTTGGTGGAAAAGTTGTTACTATGTCAGATTCATCGGGTTATATTTATGATACAGAGGGTATTGATGCAGAAAAATTAGCTTTTGTCATGGAATTAAAAAATGTAAGACGTGGAAGAATTAAAGAATATGTTGAAAAATATCCGTCGGCTAAGTTTGTAAAAGGTCAAACCCCTTGGCAAGAGAAATGTGAGTTGGCTTTACCATGCGCTACTCAGAATGAATTGAATGAAGACGATGCCAATACATTGTTGGCAAATGGATGTATTTGTGTTAGTGAAGGGGCTAATATGCCTTCAACTCACGGAGCGATCGCAAATTTTCATAAAGCAAAAATCTTGTTTGCGCCGGGGAAAGCTTCAAATGCAGGTGGAGTTGCTACCTCAGGTTTAGAAATGAGTCAAAACTCCTTGCGATTAAATTGGACTCGTGAAGAAGTAGACAATAAATTAAAACAAATCATGTCAGATATTCATGATTCTTGTATCAAATATGGTAAAGATGAAGATGGATATATCGATTATGTAAAAGGAGCAAATATTGCTGGTTTTGTAAAAGTTGCTGATGCAATGCTTGCCCAAGGTGTGGTATAGGTAATCTTAACAAATAAGTTTAAAAAATCCATCCGCCTCAGGCCGATGGATTTTTTTATGTATAATTTATTTGATACTATTTTGAAAATAAACGGCCAACGCATTCAATTCATCGTCATTTAAATCTTTGACAAATCCATCCAAATTAGCTTTCATAATAGCTATCTGACCCGGGTCAGTATCAACAATTGCCGCATCATTTCCTTTTAGGAATTGCACTAAATTTCCATTTTTTTCATCGTAAATCGTCGCAATATCTTTAACAGAAGGCCCAATTAATTTCGTGTCTAATTGATGGCATGCAACGCAAGTTTTATCATTGAATAATTTTTCTCCCAATGCAAGTTGATCATTATCAGGAGAAGCATCATTTTTCATTTCTTCTTTAACTTCTTCTAATGGTTTTTCGATTTCTTTTTTCACTTCTTTCTTTTTTTCACTTCCACAACTAAATAATAATAAAGAGGAAATTAACGATACAAACAATACTTTTTTCATGGTTTAAATTTTAATTGATAACGAATTGTGTAGTACAAAATTATTATAATTATTTGAATTATTTGTTATTATAAAATGATTTATTCCAATTCTAACTATGAATTTAAAAATCACTAAATTTGCAGCATACAAAACAATACAATGTTAGATAAATTACGCATAGTAAATCAACGATTTGATGAAGTTTCAGATTTAATTATCCAACCGGATATTATTACGGATCAGAAACGTTATGTCAAATTAAATAAAGAATACAAGGATTTAAAGAGTCTTGTAGATAAAGGCGAAGAGTATAAATCAGCACTGGCAAATCTTGAGGAAGCCAAAGAGATTATTGAAGATGGGTCTGATGAAGAAATGGTTGAAATGGCCAAAATGCAATTGGAGGAGGCCAATGAAGAAGTTCCAAAATTGGAGGATGAGTTAAAAATAATGCTGATACCAAAGGATCCTGAAGATGCTAAAAATGTTATTGTAGAAATTCGTGCCGGTACTGGAGGAGACGAAGCGAGTATTTTTGCCGGTGATTTGTACAGAATGTATACAAAGTTTGCCAGTGACAAGGGATGGAAAACGGAAGTGGAAGATTTGAATGAAGGAACATCCGGCGGGTTTAAAGAGGTTATCTTTAGTGTTACCGGCGAAGATGTTTATGGTACTTTGAAATTTGAATCAGGTGTTCATCGTGTACAACGAGTTCCTCAAACAGAAACACAGGGTAGGGTGCATACGTCAGCCGCAACCGTGATGGTTTTGCCGGAGGCAGAAGAATTTGATATTGATTTAAAAATGAGCGATGTTCGTGTTGATTATTTTTGTGCTTCAGGACCTGGAGGACAGTCGGTAAATACAACCTATTCAGCTGTTCGACTTACCCATGTTCCATCTGGAATTGTTGCGCAATGCCAGGATCAGAAATCACAGCATAAAAACAAGGATAAAGCCTTTAAGGTTTTAAGAGCTCGGTTATACGAACAGGAACTTCAAAAGAAATTAGATGCCGATTCTGAAAAGAGATTAACGATGGTTTCAAGTGGAGACAGGTCTGCAAAAATCAGGACTTATAATTATCCCCAAGGTAGAGTTACCGAACATAGAATTGGTTTAACCTTATATGACCTGGGAAATATTATCAATGGAAATATTCATAAAATTGTTGAAGAGTTGCAGCTTGCCGATAATGCAGAAAAACTGAAGGGAATGGATGAATCCTTATAAAAGATAAAATTATTTCAAATAAAAAAATCCTGGGTGACAATTCAGGATTTTTTTATAAGCAAGAAATTAATATTTTTTGATTTTTTAAGGAACAAAACAGTCCAGAATAACTTTTTTATTTACACACTTTATAGAATGCTATCTAAACTTATTTAAACAAAATACGGTTATAATTGGAACTTAGTCGAATTTATTAATCAAAATTAGATTACTTAGCGGTTTCAGGGCTTATAATTGTTGATAATTCACTAATAGAATTGGCAGGAAAGCCTCCTTTTTCGGCATGTTCTTTTAACAGCTCTTTGTTTCGCGCTTTATAAATACAATAAATTTTATTTTCTGTGACATAACTGTGTAACCATTGGATGTTTTCTGATCCCATTTGGTCCAACACCCCACACGATGTTACGGAGATTTCTTTCAATTGTTCCGGGCTAAATGTACCGGCTTCCGGTATGTCTCTTTCGATAACATACGTTTTCAAAGTATTGTTATCGGTAATTTTTTCGCCTTCTAAAATGTTCTGGGCCTCATCGTTTTGAGAATAGGCGTTAGCAGAAATTAATGCCATAAAAATCAACAGCATAAAAATCGTCTTTATTGTTTTCATAATTTTAGTTTTTAAGATTCGTGATTCAAAATTAGTATGGTTTTGTTGGATAAACTGCAACAAATCATTCCAATATTAGTATGAATAGACCATTTTTTATTAAGTAGCAACAGAATTTTTAAGAAAAAATGTTGGCTTTATTCCAAATTTATTTTTAAAACATTTTGAAAAATAGGAAAGATTGGTAAAACCAGTGTCAAATGTAGTTTGAGAAATATTGTTATCCGTTTTATTTAAAATTTCAAGCGCTTTTAATAATCTGAATTCACGTATGATATTATTTAGTGATGATCCCAAAATAGATTTACATTTTCGATAAAGATGAGATTTGCTCATCGACATTTGAATACAAAAATGGCTAATATCGAGCTTTGGGTTTTGCCAATTATCTGATAGTATATCCATTAATTGTTCTAAAAATTCTCCTTCACAAGGAAATAACCATCTAATATGGTCAAAATTCTTAAATACATTTAGGTCGTAATTTTCCGAGAACAAATCATGAATAATGGATGATATAACAATTTGCTTTTGATTACCCAGATAACCCAGATATCTTGTAAATTTTATAATTTCATCATATTGAACATTTTTATTTGGATTTGGTAGTCCGGCATGAATACCAATCTGAAAATCAATTAATTCAGTGATGTGATTTAATTCTTTTCGAATAGAATTCGCACATTCAAGAGCCTGACATGAAGATGTAAAACAAGCAATAATTCCTTCTTTTTCCGATTCAATTTCAAGTCCTCCGTATTTATGTACTTGAGCAAAAATAACATCATTTTGAATGGATAATAATTCAAATGATTTATATATACCAACTTTATGTTGTAACAATCTTGAATTAGTAGAATTTGTAACAAGAAAGACCTTGAAATTTGGATGGTTGTATATTTTTATCTCAGCACCATATGATTTGCTTGTTTTATTGGTTTTATAATCAGGGCTTAAAAGTGACTGGTATATTTTATTCGTAAGAATAATAATATCCTTTGGAACTAGTCCGGAAATATTTGAATGAAGTTTTTTAATATCATCTTTATCACTCGCTTCGATCAGAAAAAAAATATGATCATTGTTTTCATTGATCCAAAAATCAATGAAAGTGCATTCAACTTTATTTTGCTTATTTATGTGCGATCGATAATCTTGAGCTATAAAATCGGCATTTTTACCTACAATAATATGTGAGTCCATATAGATTGGCATGAGCTAAAGGTACTATTTTTTAATCACTTAGGCTATAAGGCATTGTTATGGAAGAATAGAATTTTTTTGCATATCCTTTTTTCTTTCGATAATGGTCCGGAAATGTGGAAATGAATCCGAATTAAAAAAACTCCCCTTGATTGCCACCCTTTGATTTTCCTAAATGTTTATATGCCAATTCCGTTACTTCCCTTCCCCTTGGTGTTCGCATAATAAATCCTTCCTGGATTAAAAATGGTTCATAAACTTCTTCAATAGTTTCAGAATTTTCACCAACGGCCACCGATAAGGTGCTAATACCTACCGGCCCGCCTTTGAATTTATCGATAATGGTGTTTAAAATTTTATTATCCATTTCATCCAAGCCATGCGTGTCAACATGAAGTGCATTTAAAGCGTATTTTGCAATTTTAATGTCGATGTTTCCGTCTCCTTTTATTTGTGCAAAGTCACGAACTCTTCTCAATAATGCATTTGCAATTCGAGGAGTTCCCCTGCTTCTTCCTGCAATTTCTATTGCAGCTTCCATAGAGATCTGAACATGTAAGATACTTGAACTTCTCTGAACAATATGTGTAAGTAATTTGGTATTATAATATTGAAGTCTACTACTTATTCCAAATCTTGCCCTCATTGGAGCTGTTAATAATCCGGATCGAGTAGTCGCACCAATTAAAGTAAAGGGTTCTAAATTTATTTGTACGGTTCGGGCATTTGGACCCGATTCGATCATGATGTCTATTTTAAAATCTTCCATGGCCGAATAAAGATATTCTTCAATAATAGGACTCAGCCTATGAATCTCATCGATAAATAAAACATCCCTTTCACCCAAATTAGTCAATAATCCGGCTAAATCACCCGGTTTGTCCAAAACAGGCCCGGAAGTTACTTTGATATTTGTTTTTAATTCATTGGCAAGGATATGCGCTAATGTTGTTTTTCCTAAACCCGGCGGACCATGAAAGAGGGTATGATCAAGAGCCTCACCTCTTAAATTTGCAGCTTCGACAAATATTTTTAAATTATCCAGAACTTGTTCTTGTCCCCTAAAATCATCAAAAGATAAAGGGCGTAACTTTTTTTCTACATCAAACTCTTCACTGTTAAAATCGTTATTTGTTGCGTCTAAATGTTGATTCATAAAATCAAAGGTATTGAAAATGTGTTATTAAAAGTGAACTTATGTTTGAAATAATTTCAATAAAAAATGAATGATACCCTTTTTTCCTCTACCGATCGTTTCCAGTAACTAAATGATGAAGTAAAAAATTCTTGACCATCCCTAATTAGCCGGTAAGTAAGCTTCAGGAAAGGGGTAAAGCCATGTGTTTTTGGTCATTGCAATCAAATCTTAATTTACATGATAAATAGTGAATAATCATTGCTAATCTTCAAAATCTATATCAGTGGTAAAAATAATGGCGCTCGGATATTCTATTTTTATTTCAACTAATGATCTATCGGCTTCTAATCTTGTTTTATAGTTACCAACTTGAACCTTCCATTCTGGTGAACTGAAAACTATTTTGGTTGATATTTCAGGAAAAAGAGCTTTAAACTCATCATTTATTTCATAAGCTCCTTTTTCATTTCCATAAAACAATTGGATTTTAAAGCCTTTTAAGGTTTTTAAATTCCTGTTATATTCTTTTTTTTGTGCGAGTAATTTATCAATTTTTGCACTACTTTCAATACGCACAATTCCTTCAGTTTGTTGGGCAAAACTTAAAGCACTAAAAAACAAGCAAATGGCAAAACTTATTAGGGACGCTTTTTTAGTTGGAATATTCATTTAATTTTATTTTTTACAAATCTAAAATAATGTTTTTAAGTACAGTGGATTTTTCTCTATTTAGAATGAATATAAATTAGATTTTATTCATTAAATAACCTTTGACAAAATTATTTTAAATGTATTTTTGCAATCATATTTTTTTATTAAATCACTTATTAAATAACAGGTACTAAAAGTAAGTATTTTACACTTCAAATTGTATTAAGAGTGAATTATTTGGATTCCAAAATTAAACATAAAATAACACAAATGAATATTGTGACGCTACACTTTCCATTCAAGAGAATATTATCCGGGCTTATTTTACTTTTTCTATTTTCTTTTAACTTAACAGCTCAAGAGGGAGATGCTGTAAATGGTAAAAAAATATTTAATTCCATTTGCGCCGCCTGTCATAAATTGGATAAAAAGTTAATTGGCCCACCCTTAAAAGGAATAAGCGAAAAAAGATCTAATGAATGGTTGCAAGCCTGGATTAAGGATAATAATGCCTTAAGGGCAAGTGGTGATCAAGATGCTATTGATATTTTTAATGAATACAATGGGATGCCAATGGTAGCAAACCCTCAGTTATCAGACCAAGACATCAATGATATTATTGCATATACTGATGATAAGCCGGTTGAAGCGGATGTTGCTGAAGCTACAGATGCAGTTCAGGAAATTGATCCTCAAGTTGTTGTTGGTAAAAAATTATTTAATACCAATTGTGCTGCATGTCACAAATTAGACAGAAAATTAATTGGCCCACCATTAGGTAAAATTTCAGATAAAAGAAGTGAAGAATGGTTAAAAGCTTGGATTAAGGATAATAACACCTTAAGAGCCAGTGGTGATCAGGATGCTATTGATATTTTTAATGAATACAATGGGATGTTAATGACTCCTTTCCCTTATTTATCAGATGAAGATATTGCCGCTATAATTGCTTATACTACGGCTGGAGATATTAAAAAAATAACGGTTGCAGGTGCAGATGACGGCCTTGCAAAACCGGAAACATCGAGTAATTGGATGTCACATGTTGTGATCGTTGCTCTTTTATTATTAGTGCTTTGGGTTTTTATAAAAAGTAATAATGGTTTCTTAAAAATTATATCAACTATTGGTTTAATAATTACGGGTATTTATGTTTTATTTAGTGCATTATTGAATATTGGAATAGACCAGGATTATCAACCCATTCAGCCCATAGCTTTTTCACATAAAATTCATGCCGGAGATAATAAAATTGATTGTCAGTATTGCCACTCTTCAGCAAAGCACAGTAAAACATCCGGAATTCCTTCTGTTAATGTTTGTATGAATTGTCATAAAAGCATTTCAGAATATACCGGGCCAACAACTGCAGAAAACGATAAAGCATTTTACGATGGTGAAATTCAAAAAATATATGATGCAATTGGTTGGGATTCTGAGAAGTTGGAGTATATAGAAAATTATGAGCAAAAGCCTATCAAATGGGTTCGAGTTCATAATCTCCCTGATTTTGTTTACTATAATCACTCACAGCATGTTACGGTTGCCGGATTAAAATGTCAAAAATGTCACGGGCCTGTTGAAACAATGGATGAATTGTATCAATATTCTCCTTTAACAATGAATTGGTGTTTAGACTGTCATAAAGAGACAAATATCAATTTAAAAGGTAACGATTACTATGCTAAGATTCATGACGAATTGGCCCAAAAGTACGATGTGTCAAAAGTAACTATTGCCCAATTAGGAGGTAAAGAATGTGGTAAATGCCACTACTAATAAAATTAAAAAAAACTCTCGATTTTTTCGAGAAATTCAATAGAAATAAAATATGGCATCAAACAGGAAATACTGGAAAAGTGTTGAAGAACTAAACGAAAATAGTTCTATTGTTGAAAAGCTAAAACAAACAGAATTTGTTGAAGATATTCCAACTGATCAATTTTTAGGAGATAAAGAAGCTTTGGATGCAAGTAGCACATCTCGTAGAGACTTTTTGAAATATGTAGGTTTTTCTACCGCGGTAGCATCCTTGGCAGCTTGTGAGGGGCCAGTGATTAATTCCATTCCTTATGTTGTAAAACCGGATAATATTACGCCGGGTGTTGCAGATTATTACGCAACAACAATGGCCGATGGCTATGATTTTGCCAATATTTTGGTAAAAGTTAGAGAGGGACGTCCCATAAAAATTGAACCCAACAAAGATTCTGATACCGGAAATACGAATGCAAGAGTCCAAGCATCAGTTTTATCCTTATATGATAATAATCGTTTGAGAGGCCCTCAGGCAAATGGAGAGGCAACAGATTATAAAACTTTGGATGGAGAAATTATTGCAAAATTAAATGAGTTAAAAACAAATGGGGAAAAGATAGTTTTCTTAACAGGCACATTGGCAAGTCCGTCAACTCAAAGTTTGATAGCAAATTTCACAGAACATTTTGGCAATGTTGAGCATGTAGTTTACGATGCAGTTTCTGAAAGTGCTGCATTAAATGCATTTGAAAAAATGTATGGAAAAAGGGTTTTACCTGATTATGATTTTAGCAAAGCAGATGTAATCATATCTGTTGGAGCCGATTTTATTAGTGACTGGCAAGGTGGAGGATTTGAAGCTGGATATGCTAAGGGTAGAATTCCTAAAAATGGAAAAATGTCACGTCATATTCAATTTGAATCCAATATGACTCTTACAGGTGGAAATGCTGATAAACGTATTATAGTTAAACCATCACAACAAGTCTTGGTTTTAACTAAATTGTATCAGGCAATTGTACTGGGAATTTCAACGAGAGAGGCAAGCCCCATGAATGATGCGATTCAAAAGGCGACTAAACAAATCAAAAATGCAGGTAAAAGAGCAGTTGTTATTACTGGCATTCAAGATGAAAATGCACAATTATTGGCATTGGCAATAAATAATGCGATACAAAGTGAGGTCATTGATGTTGTCTCTACTAGAAATGTACGTCAAGGTGATGATGCTAAAGTTGCTCAATTGATTAAAGATATGAAAGCTGGAAATATTGGCGCTGTGATTATGCACGAAACCAATCCTGTGTATACCTTATCAAATGCGAATGACTTTTCAGAAGCATTAAAAAAAGTAAAATTATCAGTTTCTTTTTCTATGACCTCAAATGAGACAGCGAATGTTTCACAATATGTTGTTGCCTCACCTCATTATTTAGAATCTTGGGGAGATGTAATGATTAAAAAAGATCAGTATAGTTTGGTGCAACCTACCATTAATAATTTATTTGATACGCGCCAGTTTCAAGATGCCTTATTAAAATGGACAGGGAGTAGTCAAACATATCATGATTATTTAAAAGAATCATGGGAGCAAACCATATTAGGAGGTAAATCTTGGAATAAAACATTGCATGATGGAACTTTTAATATTACGTCAGAAAGTGAAGAGGTAATAGCCAATGAAATCGATTTAGATGCTGTAGGTTCAGCTTTGTCGAAAATAAAAGGAAGTGATTTAGAATTTACATCGTATATAAAAACAGGTTTAGGGGATGGTCAGCAAGCCAATAATCCTTGGTTACAAGAATTGCCTGACCCTATTACCAGAACTTCCTGGGATAATTACATGTTAATTTCCCGAGTAGATGCCGAAAAATTTGATTTGAAAAACTGGACCGTTAGCAACGGTGCTTTAGATGGTGATTTGGTAAATATTACTGCAAAAGGCATAACGTTAAATAATGTTCCTGTCTATATTCAACCCGGACAAGCACCTGGTTCTGTTGCCATTGCTTTGGGTTATGGAAGAAAAGAAGGTGTTCAAAAAGAAATGCGTATAGGTGTAAATGCTTATGCTTTAGTGAATGAAAATTCTTATTTTCAAAATGTGACTATTGAAAAAGTATCCGGTAAACATAAATTTGCTTGTGTTCAATTACAACATACTATAATGGGTAGGGAAGATGAAATCACAAAGGAAACTACTTTGACAGATTTCGTGACTAAACCTAAAAAAGAATGGAATCAAGCACCTTTATTTTCATTGGATCATCAGAAAGTTACTCAAGATAAGGTTGACTTATGGGAGAAATTTGATGATACTTTAGGAACAAGATTTAATTTATCCATTGATTTAGCTTCTTGTACAGGTTGTGCGGCATGTGTTATAGCTTGTCATGCTGAAAATAATGTACCTGTAGTGGGTAAAGATGAAATTAGAATGAGTAGAGATATGCATTGGTTGCGCATCGATAGGTATTATTCATCTGATATGACAACTGAAAGAGGTAAAGAAGAAGGAATATTTGGTAGCGGTAAATTTTTTAAAGCTCAAACCCATCCGTCTGATGCTCCGGAAGTATCTTTCCAGCCGGTAATGTGTCAGCATTGTAGTCATGCTCCATGTGAAACAGTTTGTCCGGTATCGGCAACTTCTCATGGCCGTCAAGGTCAAAACCAAATGGCTTATAACCGTTGTATAGGAACTCGTTATTGTGCAAATAACTGTCCATATAGAGTTCGTAGATTCAATTGGTTCAAATATGCGAATAACGATGAATTCAACTATAACTTAAACAATGATTTGAGTAGAATGGTTTTAAATCCTGATGTGGTTGTAAGATCGCGTGGGGTTATGGAAAAATGTTCTATGTGTATTCAAATGACTCAGACTACAATTTTAAAAGCTAAAAAAGAAGGA
>SMVA01308025.1_pt1 | contig 15678 bp, 27 predicted proteins | sample 2456451 | NCBI WGS metagenome assembly SMVA01 (sample SAMN11095933, study PRJNA526329) | marine sediment metagenome | biome: Marine sediment; feature: Surficial sediment; material: Deep marine sediment; isolation source: Hadal surficial sediment | place: Pacific Ocean | collected 2014-05 | depth...
AAAACAGGCAGCGTACCCGCAGGTTGCCTCCATAGTGCCATTATTAGCCGCATTTGTGGCACGAACCAGTCTGCGCGTTTGCGTAAATTATCAACGTGGGCGGTTTGATACACAGTGTTATTAAGTAACGCTATTGATTCCCGCACCGATACATTAGATATCAGCGCGTCATAGGTGTACCGGGAAACCGCGATATTTGCCTGAGCAAGGTGACAGGTCAACCCCGCTCTTCGGCGCGCATTTTCGCTTTGAGTTCGCGCTTGACGCGTCGCCCCCTGGCAAGCAGCATTGGTCGCATCATGCGACCGAAGCTGGGAAACAGGTAGCTAAGCGTTGTAAACCAGCGGCTTATCGCGGGCATGGATTTTTCCCATTTGTCATTTATGCACAATTCCATGATTTCGGCAGCCACTTCCGCGGCTGTAACAATCGGCTGTGAAAAAGTCAGGTCGGTAACATTGTCGATATTCGACATGATAAAGCCCGTATCGATCGGGCCCGGTGACACTGCGGCAAGTTTGATGTTGGCGTCTCTCAATTCGTCACCGAGCGCAAACGTGAAAGCCCGCAAGCCAAACTTGGTCGCAGAATAAGTTGCGGCACCAGGAACCGGCACTCTGCCGGCCAGCGAGGCGACATTGATAATTGCGCCGCCACCAGCTTCTCGCAGGTACGGAATGACCAGGCGGCACAGAACAATCGGCGCTTTTAGATTGATATCGATCATTTTGCCGAGATCTTCAGTCGTTATCGACTCTACTGCACCGCGTTCATGGTAGCCGGCGTTGTTGACCAATACATGAATCTCACCAAACTCAAATACAGCCTTCCTGAAAAGATTCGCGCAAGCATCCTCATCGGCAACGTCCATTGCCATAATCTCGACCCGGGTCTTGCTGCGTAATTCTTCGGCGATCAGCTCCAGTTTTTTCTTGCCACGGGCAGCGAGCAACAGGTTGGCGCCGCTGGCCGCAAATTTTCTTGCCGTGGCTGCACCAACGCCCTCAGAACCGCCGGTGATAATGACGGTTTTGTCTTTGAAATTATTATCCATCTGATGAGTCTAGCTGATGGATCAATCGTAGCAAACAACAAAAAAGGCCCGTTTTCAGGGCCTTTCAGTTGTGCATTCAGATCATCATCAGAAGCCGAGATAACCCCTGATCTTCTTCCAAAGCGATGACTCCCAGCCGTAAACATCCAGGTGATCCTGCGTCAAAATCGCGACCGGCATTGTTGTGGATGGTTTTATTATCTCGTTGGCAGCGGTTTCATCCGATGATATTTCCATCTTGCCGCCAGCGCTCTCCCCAGAGGTCGTCAAGCCGTCCACCGCAAGGCTCAGGCGCGGCAGTACTTCATCGTCGACAATGTCATCGAGAAATACAGCCTCCGGGTCAAAGCTTCCCTTGTCCAGGATGACGCAATCGGTAAATGTCTGCTCTTTGCTGATGAGTCTGTTCCGCTATGAGAGTAGAGCCACTGTAGGGCGATTAAGAGTGGAACACTGTGAGGGGCCTCACAAGACCAGAAAATGTCCGCTTTCCCAAGTTATTTCAGTTACTTATAGGCGGAAAACGGGGCCCAAACTGATCCAGTGGTTGGTATTCCCATCTCAATATATGGGCCAGACGGTGCAGGAACTGCGATATCCGTTCGTTATGTAAAACGGGTGTTGGGGCGGCAGTCTTAATTATTGACGCTGGTTACAATATTAAGAAATACTCGAGAGCGAAGACGCCGCGATTCTGGCAATCGCGTCAGTATGCTGCTCCTGAGAAATCTGCTACCAAAAAAAAACCGGCCATCGTGGCCGGTTCGTATTTTCTGATTTTCGCGCCGCTATTCTTTTTCGGCAGTCTCGTCTGCGACCTCGGCAGGTCCATCCACCAGTTGGACGATCGCCATCGGTGCCGCATCGCCTGGTCTTGGACCAATTTTCAAGATGCGCAGGTAACCGCCCGGACGCTCTTTGAATCTCGGACCCAGATCAGAGAAAAGCTTGCCTACAGCCGCTTTGTCGCGCAGGCGACTGAATGCCAGACGGCGGTTTGCCACACCATCCACTTTAGCCAGCGTGATCAAAGGTTCTATAACCCGGCGCAATTCCTTTGCCTTGGGTACCGTGGTCTTGATCGTTTCATGGTGCACCAGCGACGTTGCCATGTTGCGAAACATGGCTTTGCGATGTGAGCTGTTGCGGCCTAACCTACGACCGGATTTCTTGTGACGCATGACGCATACCCTTCATATATAAGTTCGGCATCGAAGCGAAATGTCGCGTCGATCCCCGTTTGATCATTAATCAGAGTGCGATCTCGTGCTCTGGTCGCAGGCTTGCCGGCGGCCAGTTCTCGAGGCGCATACCCAGACCCAGGCCATGACCTTCCAGAACTTCCTTGATCTCGGTCAAAGATTTCTTGCCAAGGTTTGGCGTTCTGAGCAACTCAACTTCAGTACGTTGCACAAGATCACCGATGTACATGATGTTCTCGGCCTTGAGACAGTTCGCAGAACGTACCGTCAGCTCAAGCTCATCAACCGGTCGCAGCAGAATCGGGTCAATCTGGTTCTCGGCAGCTGCACCAACACCGTCATCCTGGCCCTGCAAATCTACGAAGACTGACAACTGATCCTTAAGGATGCTGCCAGCGCGACGAATCGCTTCTTCCGGGTCAATCGTGCCATCGGTTTCAATGTCGATTATCAGCTTGTCCAGGTCGGTACGCTGTTCTACGCGAGCAGCTTCAACGTCATAAGTCACACGATGAACCGGGCTGAATGAGGCATCAAGTTGCAGTCGACCGATCGGTCTGGTCTCATCCTCGAACACCGGTCGCTGGGTTGCTGGCCGATAACCACGGCCACGCTCAACCTTCAACACCATGTTGAGTTCGCCATCTTTGGTCAGGGTAGCGATAACAATCTCCGGATTCATGACTTCAACATCATGATCAAGCTGAATGTCAGCGCCGGTAACCGTTCCCGGCCCTTTCTTGGAAACCCTAAGCTCAGCGCTGTCCCGCGTATGCATGCGCACGGCGACTTGTTTCAGGTTCAGAAGGATATCGACGACATCTTCCTGAACACCTTCGATGCTGGTGTACTCATGTAGTACGCCATCAATTTCAGCTTCCGTAATCGCGGCACCCGGCATCGATGAGAGCAGAATGCGACGCAACGCATTGCCCAATGTGTGGCCGTAACCACGCTCAAATGGTTCGATCGTGACTTTGGCGTGCAAGTCACTTATCGGTGAAACCTTAACAACACGGGGCTTCAAAAACTCGTTAACAGATTCCTGCATGGGTGTAACTCCTGACTATTTCGAATACAGCTCGACGACTAGGTTTTCATTGATGTCCGGAAGGATATCTTCGCGATCCGGCAAGGCTTTAAATGTGCCCGCCATCTTTTTCGCGTCCACATCAACCCACTCCGGCAGACCAACCTGAGCCGCAATTTCCAGAGCACTCTGGATACGGAGCTGCTTCCTGGCTTTTTCGCGAATACTGACGGCATCGCCGGCATTCACCTGAAGTGATGGAATATTGACCACGCTGCCATTGACCTCGATGCCCTTATGGCTAACGAGCTGGCGAGCTTCCGCACGTGTGCATGCAAAGCCCATGCGATAGACAACATTGTCCAGACGCCCTTCCAGCAGCTTCAACAGGTTCTCACCTGTAGAGCCTTTGAGCTGGGCGGCTTTCTTGTAGTAGTTTCGGAACTGTCTCTCAAGTACGCCGTACATACGACGGAGTTTCTGTTTTTCACGAAGCTGCATGCCGTAGTCTGAAAGACGCGGGCGCCGCTGTGACGCACCACCAGGTGGTACATCCAGTTTGCACTTCGATTCGAGCGGTCGTATACCACTCTTCAAAAACAGATCCGTACCTTCACGGCGGGACAGTTTACATTTTGGTCCAAGATATCTTGCCATTACTTAGTCTCTATACGCGGCGTTTTTTCGGCGGACGACAGCCGTTATGAGGAATAGGTGTTACATCCTCAATGTTTTGAATACGAAATCCCAAGGCGTTGAGAGCGCGAACAGCTGACTCCCGGCCTGGCCCTGGCCCACGGACGCGAACGTCCACATTTTTGACACCGAACTCAAGTGCAGCACGGCCTGCTTTCTCAGAGGCAACCTGCGCCGCAAACGGCGTTGACTTGCGTGAACCACGAAAGCCACAACCACCGGCAGTCGCCCAGACCAATGTATTGCCCTGGCGATCAGTGATCGTGATGATCGTGTTGTTGAAAGACGCATGAATGTGCGCTATCGCATCCACTACATGCTTCTTTACTTTTTTACGTTTTGTTTCAGCCATCTTCTGTTCCAGTTTCCTTCAAGCGATTCGCGGCTAATGCCGGTCTCGATTCTTTACCGTTTGATCGGGCGACGTGGTCCTTTGCGGGTGCGTGCATTCGTCCGCGTTCGCTGACCATGCATCGGCAAGCCGCGTCTGTGACGAATACCGCGGTAGCAACCGAGGTCCATCAACCGCTTGATATTCATAGCGATTTCGCGCCGCAGATCGCCTTCGACCTCAAGCTTGGCGACAGCTGTTCGCAGATCCGCGACTTCCGGTTCAGCCAGGTCTTTCACCTGTGTTTCCGGAGCCACACCTGCTGCTGCACAAATCTGCTGCGCTCTCGTTTGTCCTACACCGAAAATTGACGTCAGTGCTATCACGACGTGCTTGTTCATCGGTATGTTTATGCCTGCTATTCGAGCCACTTGATTTACCTTTTCTAATTAGCCCTGACGCTGTTTGTGACGTTTGTCTACGCAAATCACGCGCACAACACCTTTGCGACGAATGATCTTGCAGTTCCTGCACATCCTTCTAACTGATGCTCTGACTTTCATGATCCGCCTCCAAAATTCCCTGATTCACCAGCCGCCACAATCATCGGGGCTGATACCCAATCAATATTTGATTCCTACCTGACCGAACCGCCGCGACCGTAGTTGCGTAAATTGGCCTTTTGCATCATGCCGTCATATTGATGACTCATCGCGTGTGCCTGCAATTGCGACATGAAGTCCATCGTTACCACGACCAGAATGAGCAATGACGTACCGCCGAAATTAAACGGTATGCTCGGATAGAACATACGAAAGATTTCCGGTAACAGACAAACAGCAGCGATGTAGAGCGCACCCCAGAAAGTCAGTCGTGTCAGTACTCTGTCGATGTATTCTGCTGTTTGCGCACCAGGCCGTATGCCGGGCACGAACGCACCTGACTTCTTCAGGTTGTCGGCGGTGTCATTCGAATTGAAGACCAGAGCCGTATAAAAGAAGCAGAAGAAAATAATCATCACCGCATACAGGAGGACGTAAACCGGTTGCCCGGGCCCCAGATTCGCGCCAATGACCAGCAACGCGCTTTGCACCGCATTCGGGTTCGCCGACTGGCCAAAGAATTGTGCGATTGTTGCCGGAAACATCAGGATGCTCGAGGCAAAAATCGGCGGAATAACACCCGCCATATTGATCTTGAACGGCAAATGTGTGCTTTGCGCCGCATACATCTTGCGGCCTTGCTGTCGCCTGGCGTAATTGACCGTAATGCGTCGTTGCGCCCGCTCCATATAGACCACAAACACCGTCGCGGCGATGCTGACCAGCAGCAACATGATTGCTGTTGCCGGTGACATTTCACCGGTGCGCACCAGCTCGGCCGTACCGGCAACGGCTGCAGGCAATCCGGCAACAATACCAGCCAGAATGATCATCGAGATGCCATTGCCAATGCCGCGCTCGGTTATCTGTTCACCCAACCACATCAGGAACATCGTTCCGGTAACCAGTGTGATGCACGCGGTGATCAGGAAGGCAGAGCCCGGATTAACGACAACGCCCGGCTGACTCTGCAACCAGGACGCGGCCGCGATCGACTGAAACAGGGACAACATCACCGTGCCATAACGTGTGAACTGCGTAATCTTGCGACGACCAGATTCACCTTCTTTCCTGATTACCTGCAACGACGGCACAATCATGCTCGCCATCTGCATGATAATGGACGCTGAAATGTAGGGCATGATGCCCAGCGCAAATATGCCAAAGCGTGACAATGCACCGCCTGAAAAGAGATTGAACAGCGCCAGCATGTTGCCAGCTTGCTGGTCAAAAAATACCGCCAATGCGCCGGGATCTACACCCGGTACCGGGATAAACGTGCCCGCACGAAACACGATTAACGCCCCTACAAGGAACATTATTCGTGTTTTCAATTCAGCGAATTTGTTGCCTGATTTGGCAGCGCCTGCTGGATTTGTTGTGGGCTTCTTTGCCACGTCGTTACCTAATCTCTCTACCTGTAAATAGCCGTACCGATTTGGTCAGCTCCGTTACTCAATGCTGCCGCCAACTGCCTCAATCGCAGCCCGCGCGCCTTTAGTCACCGCAAGACCTTTGATCTTTACAGCCTTTTTGATTTCGCCTGACTTTATGACCTTTACTTTCGAAACGCATGCCGGCACGAGGTGTGCTTTCTTCAGGCAATCCATATCAATGATGTCATCAGTCGGAAGTTCAAGTTCATGCAGTCGCAATTCGGCAGTATTCTTCGCCATCCGCGAGTTGAAACCGACTTTCGGCAAACGACGCTGCAACGGCATCTGGCCGCCTTCGAAGCCCACCTTGTGGTAACCACCGGAGCGCGCGTGCTGGCCCTTCTGGCCACGACCACAGGTTTTGCCCTGACCCGCCGAGTGGCCACGTCCAAAACGTTTGCCGGTTTTTTTCGCGCCCTTGCCAGGCGACATTTCGTTGAGACGCATCTCAGACTTCCTCTACCGATACGAGGTACGAAACCTTATTAATCATGCCGCGGTTCTCCGGTGTATCCAGAACCGTCACGCTTTGCCGAATCTTTCGTAACCCCAGTCCTGCAACACAGGCGCGGTGGTTCTTGAGCCGACCGTAACGACTTTTCAAAAGCGTCACTTTTAACTGCTTTGGCTTCGCCATCGTTCTAATCTCTTCAGTTCAAATCTGCGTCGTTCGATCGAAATTTATCGGACTAAGCGAGAATTTCCTTAACTTTCTTGCCACGTTTTGCTGCTATCTGGCGTGGCGAATGTATCTGTTCAAGTCCGCTAATCGTTGCGCGAACCACGTTAATCGGGTTTCGTGAGCCATAACTCTTGGCCAGTACGTTCCTGACACCAGCGGCCTCAAATACGGCGCGCATTGCACCCCCGGCGATTACACCAGTACCTTCAGAGGCCGGTTGCATGTACACGAGGGTCGCGCCATGACGGCCCTTTTTCGCGTACTGCAATGTCTCATTGGTCAGGTTTATCTTAATCATGTTCTTGCGTGCAGCCTGCATCGACTTTTGAATTGCGATCGGCACCTCACGCGCCTTGCCATAACCGAAGCCGACGCGGCCCTTGCCGTCACCAACGACTGTAAGCGCCGTAAAACCGAACTGACGTCCGCCTTTCACAACCTTAGCTACACGATTGACAGTAACCAGCTTCTCGATGAGATCGTCTGAGCCCTGTGATTGATCATATTTTGCCATAACCCGTTCCCGGCTTGCGCTTCACGCCAGCCAACTAATTAGAATTTCAAACCTGCTTCGCGAGCTGCATCAGCCAGTGCCTTGACGCGACCGTGATAACGAAAACCCGACCGATCAAATGCAACGGTATCGATACCTGCTGCTTTTGCCTTCTCGGCGATACGCGCACCCACGATAGCGGCAGCCGCAATGTTGCCAGTCGCTTTCATGCCCTTGCGTACGTCCTTCTCAAGCGTCGATGCAGCAGCCAGTACCGTGCCACCATCAGGCCCGATAATTTGTGCATAAATGTGCCGTGGTGTGCGATGAACACTCAGGCGATTGACTGCCAGCTCTTCGATCTTTGCGCGTGCTTTTCTGGCACGACGAATACGATTTTGTTTTTTATCCAGTTTCATAATTGACTCTGCTTACTTCTTCTTCGCTTCTTTGAGCACTACACGCTCGTCAGCGTAGCGAACACCCTTGCCCTTGTAGGGCTCTGGCGGGCGAAACCGGCGAATCTCGGCGGCCACCTGGCCCACTCGTTGTTTATCAATACCCTTGATGATCACCTCGGTCTGGCTCGGCGTTTCTATCGAAATGTCCTCAGGTACGTCATACGACACCGGGTGCGAAAACCCGAGCGTCAGATTGAGCTTCTTGCCTTGTAACGCCGCACGATAACCCACGCCACGCAGTTCAAGCTTCTTCTCAAAACCATCGGTCACACCGCGCACCATGTTGGCCAGCAATGCGCGGGTAGTACCCGACATTGCGGACGAAAACCGCGAACCGGACCGTGCCGTGACGGACAATTTGCCGTCCTCGTTCGCCAATTCGACCTCCGGATTCAGTTCCATATACAAAACACCTTTACTGCCTTTCAGCGTGACGGTTGTTCCGGACAGGTTGAAATCCACGCCCTGGGGCAACTCAACCGGTATTTTTGCAACTCTGGACATAATCGTGTCTCGTTTTCCTGTAGTAGCTATCAGTCGTTTTACGAAACGACGCAGATAACCTCACCACCAATACCATTCTTGCGTGCCTGACGGTCACTCATGACTCCGGCAGACGTCGAAACGATCGCGATGCCGAGGCCACCCAAAACTTTCGGCAAATCGTCTTTGCCGCGATAAACCCGCAGGCCCGGCCTGCTAACGCGTTGTACCTTCTCGATTACCGGCACACCCTCGAAATACTTCAACTCCACGCTGAGCTCTTTGCCAGCGCCTTCTCCTGAAGTTTCGAAACCGGTGATGTAGCCCTCGTCTTTTAATACTTCAGCTACAGCAACCTTGACCGTCGAATGCGGCATCGCAACGCTTATTTTCCGCGCCTTCTGACCGTTACGAATACGGGTCAGCATGTCAGCGATCGGATCACTCATACTCATTATATTTCTCCGCCTACCAGCTAGCCTTGGTAAGACCAGGAATTTCGCCTTTCATGGCAGCTTCCCTGATCTTGTTTCGCCCGAGGCCAAATTTACGATAAACGCCGCGCGGCCGGCCTGTTATTGCACAACGGGCGCGCTGACGTGACGGGCTTGAATCGCGAGGCAATGCATTCAGCCTGGTCTGCGCAGCTATCCGATCCTCATCCGCGCTGTTCACATCGCGTATGATTTTCTTCAGGGCAGCGCGCTTGACCGCATACCGCTTGACGAGTTTTTCTCTCTTAAGCTCGCGCATAATCATCGATTTCTTAGCCATAAATCTTTTCTCTATTTCTTAAAAGGAAAGTTAAACGCTTCCAGCAGCGCCCGACCTTCTTCGGCGTTTCGCGCCGTTGTTGATACTGTGATATCCATACCGCGAATCGCGTCAATCTGGTCATAGTCAATTTCCGGGAAAATGATCTGCTCGGAAACGCCCATGCTGTAATTGCCCTGCCTGTCAAAGGACTTCGGATTCAGGCCGCGAAAATCACGAATTCGCGGGATTGCGATATTCACGAGGCGGTCCAGGAACTCATACATACGTTCCCGGCGCAGTGTCACCTTGCAGCCGATCGCGTAGCCATCACGAATCTTGAAGCCGGCAACTGACTTTCGTGCCAGTGTTTTTACGGCTTTCTGACCAGCAATTTTTTCCATGTCAGCCACGGCGTTGTCGAGAACCTTCTTGTCAGCTACCGCCTCACCTACGCCCATGTTCAACGTAATTTTGGTGATGCGAGGCACCTGCATGCTGTTCTCGAGGCCGAGCTTCTTCTGGATCTGCCCGTGCAGCTCGTTTACAAATTTTTCCTGCAATCTTGCCATGTTGTTCTCAATTCTCGTGCTAAATATCAACCAGCTCGCCCGATAAACGAAAAATCCTTTCTTTCGTCTTGCCACCATCTGAAACCTTGATCCCAACCCGTTCACCTTTCTTGGTCTTGGGGTTGAACACCATCACGTTCGAAATGTCGATCGGCATATCAACATCAACGATACCGCCCTGAACACCCATATTAGGATTTGGCTTCTGATGTTTTTTGGCGACGTTAATACCTTCAACCAACACACGTTCGTCATCGAAAACCTGCAGGACGGTGCCACGACGACCCTTATCCTTGCCGGCTATTACAATAACTTCATCGCCTTTTCTCATCTTGTTCATTTTTTCAAGTCCAATTCCTGCTACAGCACTTCAGGCGCAAGCGAAATAATCTTCATAAACTGGGTCGTTCGGAGCTCACGGGTTACCGGGCCAAATATGCGCGTGCCAATTGGCTCGAGACGCGCATTCAGCAAAACTGCGGCATTGCCGTCAAAACGAATCAATGATCCGTCACCGCGACGAACACCTTTGCGCGTGCGTACCACGACAGCGCTGTAAATCTCTCCTTTCTTCACTTTGCCGCGAGGAATGGCGTCTTTAACGCTGACTTTGATCACATCGCCAATTCCTGCGTAACGGCGTTTTGAACCACCGAGCACCTTGATGCACTGAATGCGTCTTGCACCCGAATTATCGGCTGCGTCGAGAACTGTCTGCATCTGTATCATTGTGTTAATCCGCTAATCATGTTTTTCACTGTTGTCACTGAGAGCTGCCGCTTACTGGCCCTGGGCACGTTCAACAACATTCACAACCGTCCAGGCCTTGTTCTTGGAGACCGGTCGGCATTCGCTGATCGCAACACGATCGCCCATTTTGCATTCGTTGCTCTCGTCGTGCGCCATCACCTTCGACGTACGGCGAATGTACTTGCCATAGGCCCGGTGTTTAATCAGGCGTTCAATGGCGACGGAAACCGTCTTGTCCATTTTGTCGCTGACGACACGACCAACGAGTGTGCGTTTTCGCTTTTCTTCAGTCGTTTTCGTTTCTTCGCTCATTCGCTTTTACTCAACTTTTATCTTTTGCGTTATCGGCAGAGTTTTTCTTTGCACTACGCGTAAATTCGCCCATTATGGTTTTCACCCGGGCAACGTCTTTTCTTACGCGACCGTACTCGTGTGGCCGGCCCGACTCACCTGTGGCTTGCTGCATACGCAGATTGAACTGCTCACGTCGAAGATTCAGCAACTCATCAGCCAATTCTTCATGCGATTTTTCTCTTAAGTCGACGGCCTTCATCACATCACCTGTCGTGTCACAAACGTGGTCCGGAACGGCAGCTTGGCTGCGGCGAGACGAAATGCTTCACGAGCAATCTCCTCCGATACACCTTCCATCTCATACAGAACACGTCCAGGCTGGATCTGGCAGACCCAGTACTCAACATTGCCCTTACCTTTACCCTGTCGAACCTCGAGAGGTTTTTTCGTAATTGGTTTGTCCGGAAAAACACGAATCCAGATTTTGCCGCCGCGCTTGATGTGGCGTGTCATTGCACGACGAGCCGCCTCGATCTGACGGGCGGTCAGGCGACCACGTCCGATGGCTTTCAAGCCAAATGTACCAAACGCAATCGTGCTGCCACGGATAGCCAGGCCGCGATTACGCCCTTTCATCTGCTTACGAAATTTTGTTCTCTTTGGCTGTAACATTTCTCGTGTTCCTGCCCGCCTTTAGCGTGCGCCACCGGCTGCTGCGTCTTTCTCAGCGGCTGGCTTGATTTCAGGTTTTTCAAAAATCTCGCCTTTGAAAATCCAGACCTTTACACCAATTACTCCGTATGTGGTTGCCGCCTCGGCGAAACCGTAGTCGATGTCAGCGCGTAATGTATGCAATGGCACACGTCCTTCGTGATACCACTCCGAACGTGCGATTTCAGCGCCGTTCAGGCGACCGCCGACCTTAACCTTGATGCCCTCGGCACCAACACGCATCGTATTGGTTACCGCACGCTTCATCGCGCGACGAAACATCACGCGACGTTCCAGCTGCTGTGCAATTCCTTCGGCTACCAGCTGTGCATCCATCTCAGGCTTGCGAACCTCGGAAATGTTGATTCGCACGTCATTGATGTTCATACCAACAAGCTTCGCCAGATTTTTGCGCAGCTTCTCAATATCCTCACCCTTCTTGCCGATGACGATTCCCGGGCGCGCCGTAAAAATCGTGATATTGACTTTCTTCGCCGGTCGCTCGATAAAAATCCGGCTGACCGAAGCATCCTTCAAACGCTTCTTGATGTACTCGCGTATTTTGAAGTCCTGACGGATGTACTCAGGAAACAGTTTTTTATCGGCATACCACTTCGATGACCAATCCTTAACAATGCCTAAGCGAATGCCTAATGGATGTACTTTTTGACCCATACTATTTACTCGTCGCCAAGGCGAATGATTATGTGGCTGTTACGCTTGATGATGCGTGTACCACGTCCCTTCGCACGTGCCCGGAAACGCTTCAGTGTCGGCGCTTCGTTCACTTCAATTGCTGCCACTTTCAGTTCATCTATGTCCGCACCGTGATTGTGCTCTGCGTTGGCAATTGCCGATTCGAGTACTTTTTTCACGATGCGTGCACTTTTCTTTGGTGAAAAAGTAAGCGTCTTCAGCGCATCATCCACATTCTTGCCGCGGATGGCGTCAGCCACCAACCTGCATTTCTGCGGTGAAATCCGCGCATACCGAAGTGTTGCTGCAACCTGCATTACTTACTCCTTCGACCTACTTGGTTTTGCGGTCACCGGTGTGACCTCTGTAGGTACGCGTCACCGCAAACTCACCAAGCTTGTGACCGACCATGTTTTCTGAAATCAGAACAGGGACATGTTGACGCCCGTTGTGCACGGCAATCGTCAACCCGACCATGTCTGGCAGAACCATTGAACGACGCGACCAGGTCTTGATAGGTCGACGATCATTCGCTTTAGCTGCTACAGCTACCTTCTTCGCCAGGTGTGTATCGACAAAGGGGCCTTTTCTAACTGAACGTGGCAATGCTCTGCTTCCTTAAAATATTATTTGCGCTTGCGTCGACGGACAATCATGCTGTCCGTACGCTTGTTCGAACGCGTCTTGTATCCCTTGGTAGGGGTACCCCATGGGCTTACCGGATGACGACCACCGGATGTACGACCCTCACCACCACCATGCGGGTGATCAACCGGGTTCATGGCAACACCGCGAACCGTTGGCCGCACACCTCTCCAGCGCTTCGCACCGGCCTTGCCGAGCTTACGCAGATTGTGTTCGCCGTGACCAACCTCGCCAATCGTGGCGCGGCAGTCGACATGAATCTTTCTCATCTCACCAGAGCGTAAGCGGATCGTGGCGTACGCGCCTTCACGTGCCACCAGCTGCGCACTACCGCCGGCAGAACGAATGAGCTGACCACCTTTACCAGGCTTCATCTCAATATTGTGAATTATTGTACCGATGGGAATGCTCTTCAACGGCAGCGCATTGCCCGGCTTAATCGGTGCATCTTCGCCGCTGATGATCAGCGTACCCTCTGCAACACCTTTCGGTGCCAGGATGTAGCGACGTTCGCCATCTGAATATTTGATCAATGCAATATGTGCGCTGCGATTCGGGTCGTATTCAAGACGCTCAACGACGCCCTGCACACTGTCTTTATTGCGCTTGAAATCGATAATGCGATAGCGCTGCTTGTGCCCGCCACCCTGGTGACGAACCGTAATTCGTCCTGTGTTGTTACGACCGCCTGAGCTGGTCTTCTTTTCGATCAACGCGCTGTGCGGCTTGCCTTTATGCAGACCTGGCGTCTTGACCGCTACCTGGAACCTGCGCCCGGCTGAAGTCGGTTTGGATTTGTGTAATGACATCGTCTTTTACCGTTTACCCTATTCGCCGCCGAGGAAGTCGATATGACTGCCCTCAGCAAGTCTGACGTAGGCTTTTTTCCACGACGCACGTCGACCTGAGGTCGCGCCATGACGTTTCACTTTTCCCTGGTAGTTGATTACCGTGACACTCTGCACTGCAACCTCAAACAACAGCTCAACTGCCTGCTTGATTTCGTTTTTGCTGGCATCCGTGCGTACTTTGAACACAAACTGGTTCTGTTCCGCGACTAAATGACTCTTTTCTGATAAATGCGGGCCTCGTAGCACCGTCATAAGTCTTTCCTGATGCGCTGCAACGCTCATGACAGACGCTCCTCAATGAGTTTCAACGCCGGCAATGTAATGAGGACTTTTTCAAAACGCATCAAAACGACCGGGTCGATTGAAGCAGCATCGCAAATTCCTACATCCTGCAGATTGCGTACCGACAGAAAAACCTTCTCGTCAAATGCTTCGTTGACGATTAAAACGTTGTCGAGCCCAAGTGCTTTCAATTTTCCAGCAAGCTCTTTGGTCTTTGGCGCATCCATCGTGATGGATTCCGTGACCACCAGCCGATCCTGCCGAATGAGTTCCGAGAAAACGGAGCGCATTGCGCTACGGTACATTTTCTTGTTGACTTTCTGCGAGTAATCGCGAGGTCTTGCCGCGAACGTACGGCCACCGCCGACCCAGATAGGGCTGCGAATGGTACCGGCACGTGCCCGACCGGTGCCTTTCTGAGCCCAGGGTTTTGCGCCGCCGCCAGACGCCTGCGCACGATTCTTCTGTGCCTTGGTGCCGGCGCGACCACCCGCGAGAAATGCATTTACGACCTGGTGTACGAGTGGTTCGTTAAACTTTACACCGAATGCACTATCAGCCACATCGACACTGCCGCTACCTGCCATTTTCAACTTCATGAGGTTGGCCTCGTCTTCACGGCCGGGCGAACAATGACTTTGCCGCCACTGTGGCCTGGTACAGCGCCCTTGATCAAGAGCAGGTTGCGCTCTTCATCAACGCGAACGACTTCGAGGTTTTGTACGGTGCGGCGCACGTTACCCATGTGACCGGCCATTTTCTTGCCCTTGAACACGCGGCCAGGGGTTTGGTTTTGACCGATTGAGCCCGGTGCGCGGTGAGCCAGCGAGTTGCCGTGTGTCGCGTCCTGCATCGCGAAGTGATATCGCTTGATGACGCCGGCAAAGCCTTTGCCTATGGTTGTACCGCTAACATCGACTTTCTGTCCAACCTCGAAAATATTGACCTTGATTTCCTGGCCAGTTGCATATTCGCCCTCTTCCGGCTGCTCATCAGCGTCGAGGCGAAATTCAGTCATAAGGTCTCCGGCTTCAACCTTTGCCATAGCAAAGTGGCCGGCTTCAGGCTTGCTCACGCGGGACGCTTTGCGAAAACCTGCAGAAACCTGCAGTGCGCGATAGCCGTCATTCTCCACGGACTTAACCTGTGTGATCCGGTTTGGTTGTGCCTCAATTACGGTGACCGGAATTGAATTTCCGTCTTCCGTAAAGACACGTGTCATGCCGCGCTTGCGGCCAACAAGACCCATTGTCATCTCAAAAACCTCGCACTGACTTCGATTGGTCAGTACACAGTACTAAATGGGGACGGAGCACTTTTATCTGCTCCAAGCCCTTTACCTGCAGCGCCTGCGAAGGGATAAAAGTGCTCCGTCCCCATTTATTACAGACACACGAAAGGGCCAGCCACCGCCTGGAATACTTGTATCTGTATTCCGATGCTATTGAGCTGACCCCAATCCGGTTAACAACCGGTTTTCCGGGATTTGCCGAGTCGCCTTCGGTTTCCTGGCGACCTAACCTTAGACGTCACATTGTCGAAACGATGTAGCGCCGTTCTCGGAACCTGGCCAACTCCCGGTCCGGCCAAGTCCTGCGAGCCCGCCATTATACTGCTGAAAAGCCTTAATACAAGCCATTTTTGGCCTGGATTT
>SMVA01009601.1_pt1 | contig 15672 bp, 12 predicted proteins | sample 2456451 | NCBI WGS metagenome assembly SMVA01 (sample SAMN11095933, study PRJNA526329) | marine sediment metagenome | biome: Marine sediment; feature: Surficial sediment; material: Deep marine sediment; isolation source: Hadal surficial sediment | place: Pacific Ocean | collected 2014-05 | depth...
GCAAAACAGTTGCGGGAGGCAGACGTGGACGGGAACGGCCAACGGTTCGCCTTCCGGCATCTCGAAATCGCCGGGCTCGATTTCGCCCAGGACGTGGGAGAGCGGCCGGGGGTTCTCAAGCCATTCGGCGATTTGTGCGCCGACGCCTTCTTCGGCCGTTTCTTCGCGAGCTTCTTCCTGCATTTCGAGCGCTTGACGAATGGCGTCTTTATTTCGTAAATAGAGCGGCATTTTCTGTTTGGGGAAGCGTTCTCGCTGGAGCCAGTAGAGATGCACGGCCTCGGCCCAGATTTGGTCTCGGTTGGCGGCTAACAATTCGGTGTCGATCATCGGCACGTCTACGGGGATTGGCCACCAGCGTCGGTTCCCGGTGTGATCCTTGAGATAGCTGATGGCGTTTGTGGTGCCCATCAGGACGCAGTTTCGGGGGAACACTCCCATTCGTCGATCGTAGGATAGACGAACCCGGTCACGCTGGATCGTCATAAAATGCTTAACGTCTTCAACCTCCGATTTGCGCATCGATGACAGTTCCGGCAGCTCAAGGCAGAGCATACCCATCATCTGCTCTACAGCGTCTTTGTTCGAGGCCATGTGTGTGGTCAGTTCGCCGGTCCAGGCTTCTCCGAACAGTTCCTTGATGAAGGTTGATTTCCGTATCCCCTGTGGTCCTGAGATGATTGGCGCGGTGTCGAATTTGTGGCCTGGGTAATATGTTCGGGCGACAGTCGCAGTCAGGAACACTCGGATTGTTTCTCGGAAATAAGGAGCATCGGGGGTATTGAGGTAATCGATGAACACGGTCTCAACACGCTCGACGCCATCCCACTCCAAACTTTCGAAATACTCGATTATCGGGTTGAAGTGATGATGCGCCCCCGCAAGACTGATTGCGCCGGTAAGGTCTCGGTCGGTGACCTTCAATCCCCAACCGCGCATTCCTTGTCCGCTTGGCGCTTCCAGTATTGCTCGAATTGAGATGTCGTGGAGGTCGGACCATTGCAGGCCGTTGTCCCGGTCCTCGACGAGAATGTGCGGCACATTCGGGAGCTTCGACTTCAAGTCTCGTCGGGCGACCAGGTTGTGGGTGAAATCGTTCCGGGCGACAACAGACCAGAGCCGGGGGTCGCATCTGATTATCGTTGCGATGTTATGGAGATTTGAAATGATGTTGCCTTGGAGGTCCGTATCAAGTTCATTGGCCTGCCAGTTTTTCTTTGGGGGCTTGGGTGGCTTGACCTTTCGATCGCTGGTATCGAATTTGGTCCCAACACTGGAGGGCTGCAACATCTGTTCGATTTCGTCGTCGATGTCTGCCCGCATGTCTTCTTCGGTGTATCCGTCTTCATCGTCTACGTCGTCGAACATTGCGATTGCGTCATACTTGGCTTGGACCAGTTCGCGTCTGGTATTTTCGTCTCGGCCGATGAATTCGATCATGGCCTTGTATGACGGCATTTTACTCGCGGCCGTGTCTGCCTTTGCACCGTCGTCCAGGTCTCCAAACTTGTGGAGCCGCACCATATCGAAGGCGTTGCAGAGCCGCTCGCCGCAGGGATCGGTGCCGTGGTGGCTGTATATGAACAAGCCGTCGTCTTCGACCACGACCCCATTTGCTCCGGACCCGAGCGTGTAGGTGTAGCGAGGCTTGGCGCTGTAGTCGTCCGTGGCGGTGTAGATTTCTGAGATGAATTCTGCGATGGCCATCTCAACGTCGTAGGCGCGGCAGAAGGCCCCTATCATGCCTTGCTTGGTGGTGGGGTCCTCCGCCTTCTTAGCGCTCGGCCTGCGCTGTCCCTGCTTGTCTGAGAATGGTAGCTTCAGATAGTCGTCCCAGGGGCCGAAATCGTCGAGCATCGCCTGAACATCAAGGGCGCGACCGGCGTTGTGGATGAACTCGAATTCGCCGTCGATCGAACACGTCGGTTTATACATGAGCTGGGCCACCCGGAAGCTCACGTCGTCGATCGAGTCGAGGGATTCGTCGAGCCGGTGGGCCAGAATTCGCGTGGCCGCGTCGTAGCGGTCGGCCTCAATTGGTTGGGTTAGAAGGAAATAAATTCGGATGCGCGGTTCGTCTTCTGTGTGGGATCGAGTTGTGTGTGCGAACCACTCTAGGTTGGCTATGCCGGATATTCCATGTTTGAGGTCCCAGAGCTGGTCCGGGTCTGCGTCATCCATATCGAAAGTAATGACATCGCGCTCTTTAATCGTGTTTTTCGCGCGGCGGCCTCCTTCGCAGTGTCCCCCTAGAAACCAGCCGTTGATGTTCTTGAGTTTGTTGCGGTCGTCCTGGGGGAGTGCTTGGTATGCTCGGAAACGTTCTTTTGATCTGGTGGGCGTTTCTAATTCACGACCCAGCGCCGCCCAGGACATGGTTCTGTTCTTAACTTTCCCGAGGCTAGTCGAGCGGCCCTCGGCTAGACGAATCATGGTTTTCGCATGAGATGACGTGAAAGGCATGTGAGGTCCCCACCCCGGTAAGGGCCATTAAACGAAGACGTAAGGGTGGAAATCCTCCAAGGTGACACGTCCGCCTGACTTTGCGACAATCACAGTCGCTCGGCCAGCAGGAACTCTGACCTTCCGAATCCATTTATAGACTGCCTGTGCGGAAACTTCGATGGCTTTTGCCAGGATCGGAATACTTTGCGTATTGTTCGCATCCGGGGGGCACGCCCTCAGAAGTAGCGCGCCCAGCGGTCCCAAATCGCTGTATTCACGTTGTTTGGGGGCTACAGTCATGTGTGCTCGCCTTTTCTCTGAACCGGTCACTTTTTTTTCAGCCCGGCAAGGGTAAGTCGTAAACAACAGGTTGACAAGTTTAAAATTCGATGGCACTTAAACCAGCACCTATCTATCCTGAAATTCAACGGAGGACCACCCATGAGTCTCGAAGCGGCACTAGCTGCCAACACAGCGGCGTTGGAACGCCACTCGGATGCACTGGACGCCCTGATCAAAGCTGGGGGCTCGTCCACCGGCAAGGGGGCCGGGAAGCCCAAGCCCGGCGGGAAGCGGGGCGGCAAGAAGACGAAACCCTGGGCCGACGAGACTGCCTATCTGGAGGCGTTCGGCGGCTACCTCAAGGGCGCGGAAACCAAGCCCGAGCGCAAGCGTGTCCGGGCGACCGTTGGCCCGATCCTCGATCATTTCGGTGTCGAGAAGATTTCCGAAATCGGCGAGGACGATCGCGAGGAAGCCTACGGCTATCTCCAGTTGCTCATTGCGGGCTGGGAGGAAGGCGAGCTGGAGGGTGCCGAAGCGGTCGATCTGGAGCTGGGCAACGAAGGCGACGGGGACGACAGCGACGTTCTCTGATCGTCGCCTACGTGAACCCGCCGGGTCATTTCGGTGATCCGGCGGACACTCCATTCGAAAGGCCGGTATGACCACGCCGCTTGAACACTCAACACTCGGTTGTTCCGGGTGGGCGAAATTTACTCGCTGTGTGGGAGCACCCAACGCAGAGGCCGAGTTCCCGGATGATGCGGGGTTCGAGGCGGCGCAGGGAACGGTATTTCACGAATTGGTTTCTGACTGTCTGGAGCTGGGTCTGCCTCCGGAGAGTTTCCTGGGCGGCCGCATGTTTGAAAAGGATTACGAGATTGCGATTGATCAAGAGATGATCGACGCATCGCACGAAGGCTTGGATTTTCTTGAGCAGCTTGCGGCGGAGCCCGGAACGAAACTCTTTGTCGAGCGTCGTGTGGACATCTCCCCCTGGTGCGGGAAAGGACAGTTCGGGACGACTGACGCCGCTCTGGTGAATGTAAAAGAACGGTGGATTATTGTATTCGATTGGAAATATGGGATGGAACCTGTCTATCCCGAAGAAAATGATCAGTGTTCCGGCTACGGTCTTGGGTTCTGGAACAGTATTGCTTCCGATCTATTCGATGGTGATCCTGCCGGGATCAAGGTTACTCTTGTGATCGAACAGCCTCGGGTGCCGGGCGCGGGGGGTTTCTGGGAGACGACAATGCTTCGTCTTTTGGAGTATGGGGAATTCGTTCGTCGGCAGGCGACCCGGACAATGGCCCCCGATGCACCGCGCACGCCAGGACCGATACAGTGCCGGTGGTGCCGGGCTCGTCTGTCCTGCGGTGAGTATGCAGCGCACATGCTGGAGCTGGCCCAGACCGGCTTCGACGAGATCGACGAAGGCATTGAAGACGGGTTGCCGCCGATCCTTCCAAAAGAGATGACTGGCGAACGGCGCGGCTACATTCTGGAACATCGGGGTATGTTCGAACGCTGGCTGGGGGACCTTCATGCCTCGGCCTACAATGATGCAACCCACGGGCGGCCGACGCCCGGTCAGAAATTGGTTGAGGGTCAGCACCCGCCGCGCAAATGGTTCGAGCAGTCCGCATTAAAAGCAGCTTCCGAGTTGCATCAACATCTGCCCCGCGATAAGGTGCTTGTTCGTGCTTTGATCTCCCCGACGCAGGCAGAGAAGGCGGTTGGAAAAGAAACCTATGCCACACGTCTGAAACGGTTCGTAGATCGGGGGGCCGCAAAACCTGTCTTGGTGAAGATCGCGGACAGGCGACCAGCAATCGAGTCCTATGTGGACAAGTTTGAGGATGAAAGGGACCATGACCATGGCTGACAAGAAACCGAAGAAGGCTGACGTGGGCGAAGTATTCCTGCGTTGTGTGCGCCTCTCGTTCGCTGAAGACATATGGCGTCCGAAGACGTTCCGGAACAAGGACGGCTCGGAGAGCATACCGAGGTTTTCATGCAACTTCCTGATCAACAAAAAGAACCCCGGCAAAGCCAAATACCTGGGCAAGCAAATGCCGATGATGGAGGCGCTCAAGCGCGCAAAAAAAGCCGCGCTTCAGAAGAAGTTTGGCGAGCGCGACGGCCTGAAAAAGAAAGTGAAGCCGGAAAACCACTGCGTTCGAGATGGCAACCTGGAGGACTGGGACGGCTACGAAGATCACTGGTTCATCTCGGCCAGCAACAAAACTGCGCCGGGCATCGTGGACATCAGCAAACGGCCGTTGAAGGAAAGCGACGGGCGGCCTTACAGCGGGTGCTATGTCAACGCGATCGTTCGACTGTGGGCGCAGCCGCCCGGCACGGCTGCTGACGGCAGCCCAATCCCTCTGCGCGTCAATGGGAGCCTGGAGGCGATCCAGTTCCTCAAGGATGGCGAGCGGTTCGGCGCAACGCCGGTTGATACCGACACTGCGTTCGACGACGAGTCCGAGGAATATGGAGAAGAATTTGGCGACGACGGAGAGGATGACGACGACGACGACGACGATATCCTCTGAGCGGTGGTTCCTTGTCTCCGAAGGTCGATCTCCTACACCATGACTTCGAAACTTTTGGGACCGTAAATCTCAAAAAGGTCGGAGCCAGTCGCTATGCGCGGGACACCCATACCGAAGTCCTGATGTGCAGCTACGCCCTCAATCGAAACCCAGTTGCTCAGTGGGTTCCGGTTGAGGGTGACCGGATGCCCGCGAAACTTGAAGATGCGATCCTGGACGAACGAGTCCTGAAGCTGGCCTGGAACAAGAATTTCGAATGGAACATTTGGAAGCATGTGCTCGATATCGAGATTCCGCATAACCAATGGCGTGACCCGATGGTCCTGGCGATGTCTCTGTCCCTCCCAGGCAAGTTGGACAAAGCCTGCCCTATTGTGGACCTGCCTCTTGAGTATCAAAAGGCGGTCAACGGCACCGTTCTGATGAACTGGTTTTCGAAGATGCGTCCCGCTACAAAGCGTTTGCCGGAACGGCGAATTCACTGGTATGAGAAACCCGACAAGTGGGCAGAATACAAAGAGTATAATATCCAAGATACGATTGCCGAGCGGGCCTTCTGGAGGCGGATGGTCAAGTATGACATGCTTCCTAGTGAATGGGAGCTTTGGTTTCTCGATCAGGAAATCAACGAAGACGGAATCCCGATCGATCTGGCGTTCGCCCGGCACGCCGACGAAGTTAAAGATCGCCTGATTGAAATTCGACTGGATAAGATGGCGAGATTGACCGGGCTCGCCAATCCGAATTCTCGCGATCAGCTCCTACAGTGGCTTCGTGAGCACGGATATCAATTCGATGACCTGATGAAGGGCCATGTCCAGCAGGCGCTTGAGAGTTCGGACATTCCCTTCGGGTCTGACCTGGGGCCTGCGGAGTTGGCTAAATTGGCCGCCGTGCTTCGGTTGCGTTCCGAGGTCAGTCGATCGAGTGTCAAAAAGTTCACCGCTTTGGTGGAGCACACGGACGAAGATGGGGTCCTTCGGGGCACGCTACAGTTTAACGGCGCACAGCGCACGCAGCGGTGGGCTGGGCGGGTGTTCCAGGCACACAACCTAGCCAAACCGACCAAGGCCCTGGAGGGGCTTAAATGGGCGCAGAGAGCCGATGGAGCCATGCAGGTCGTTGGTGGCGACCTGATAGACTGTCTGGAGGCCGTGAGGGGGCTCGACGCCGACGACCTGGAGATGATCTACGCAAATCCAATGGACATGGTGTCCGCTTGCGTGCGACCGGTGGTTTGCGCCAAGCCGGGCTATCTTCTCGTGGACGCCGACCTTCGTGCAATCGAGAACGTCATCCTGGGCTGGCTCGCCGACGACCGCAAGATACTCAAGGTCTTTTCGGACAAGCTTGATCCCTACATCTCGTTCGCAACCTATCTGTATGATCGGACGTATGACGACCTGATGGCCGCCTATAAGGACGGGGAGCGCGGCCCGAGAACAGTTGCAAAGCCGGGGGTCCTCGGTTGCGGATACATGCTGTCGGCTGGGAGCCAATACGAAAATCATTCTACCGGTGAAATCGAAGCGACGGGATTGTTGGGCTACGCCTGGGGCATGGGTGTTCGATTGACCCCGGCAGAGGCCGAGCATTCCGTGTCGGTCTGGAGAGAGACCTACAAAGAAGCGGTGAAGTTCTGGTATAAGATTTCGAACGCGGCGATGGCGACAGTCAGGACTGGCAAGCCCCACGATTGCGGCAAAGTCGGCTTCGACCGCAAAGGTCCTTTCCTGCGGATGATCCTGCCGTCGGGGCGGCCGCTCTGGTATGTTCGACCAAGGCTCGAACAGTGCATGATGCCCTGGGGAAAGTGGCGGGAGGCACTTACCTATGAAGGGATCGACAACAGGGGTCAGTGGGTTCGAATCCAAACGCACCCAGGCAAGATCACCGAGAATGCCGATCAAGCCATAGCGCGTGATATCCTCGCTCACGGCATGACCCTTGCTCGTAAGGAAGGCATTCGGATCAGACTGCACGTCCATGATCAGAATGTGGCCATGATCCCAGAGGACCTTGCGGGAGAGCAGTTGACCGTTCTGCGTGAGTGCATGGAGACCCGGCCGAGCTGGGCATCCGACATGCCGATAGCGGCCGCCGGTCATGTGTCGAAGTGGTTTGTGAAGGATTGAGCGATGGCCCATGAAGCTGCAATCGAGAGACCCTGCGTCAAGCGCGCGGGGGCGAACGACTGGCTCGCCAGGAAGCTCAAGTGGGTTGGGCGACGGGGGGCTCCTGATCGAGTTTTCATAAAGGGGATTCGCACGGTATTTGTTGAGTTCAAAGACCCCGATGAAGGGGAGCTGTCCGAGTTGCAAAAGCGAGAGATCGCAAAGATGCGCAAAGCGGGCGCGGAGGTTCATGTGATCGATAGCATCGAACAATTCTGCATGGTGTTGGGCATCGTCTATGTCTCAGATACGTGAATACTTTCAGGCCGACATTGTTCAAATCCTGGAAGGCCACGAGCTAACCAGGACGCGAGATGATTTCGCAGATTTTCAGCGTTGGATGGGCAACGCTCTGCTAACTCATAAGAAGTGTCTGCTTGGAGCTTTCATGGGCAGCGGTAAAACGGTTGCGGCGCTATGGGCGGCACGCAAGCTCATGGACCAGGGGAAGGTGAAACGGATACTGGTCGTCGCCCCTCTGGCCGTTGCGAAGGACACCTGGCCCGACGAGTTGATGATCTGGGATTTCGCCCGTCGTTTCGACTACTCAGTTATCGTCGGCACCGATGAACAGCGCGAGGCGGCCAGGCGATCTCCGGCAGAGCTGCACATCATCAATCGAGAGAATTTTGCTTGGTTGTATGAGCGGTGGGGCTATCGGAGTTGGCCCTATGATTTGCTGATCTACGACGAGGCGTCTCGGTTGAAAGGGGGCAGTAAACGGACCAAGCCTGTCGAGCGCAAGGATGGCACTTTTTCCCGAAAGCGCCTGAGTGAATTTGGATATCTCAGAAAGATCATTCCCAAGTTCAAGCGTGTGTGGGAGTTGACCGGGACACCGGCACCCAACGGCTTGATTGATTTGTGGGGGCCGGTCTACATTCTTGATCAAGGGGCGAGGCTTGGAACTTCCCGAACGGCGTTTGAGCAACGCTGGTTTCGGAAGGACCCCTACACCCGAAGATTGGAGGCCCACGATCATTCGGAAAAAGAGATCATGGACCGGCTCAAGGGTATTTTCTACACTCTAAAAAAAGAGGATTATACGGACTTGCCGCCTTTGATCATCCGGGATCGTTTCGTCCATTTAGACCCGAAACACATGCGGATGTATCGGAAATTCGAGAGGACTCTGGTCCTGGACGAATACGATGTTGAGGCTGTTAACAGTGGCGTGCTGTGTAACAAGCTGCTTCAGTTCGCCAACGGCTCGATCTACGTTGACGAAGCCCAGGCGGAATACGTTCACGACCGAAAAGTGCGAGAGCTGGAGTCGATAGTCGCCGAGGCGGGCGGCAGGCCGGTGCTGATCGCCTACAGTTACAAATTCGATGTTGTGGCGATCAAGAAACGGTTTCCGAAATTTCGTGTTTTCGGTGAAACGGCCCATGATCTTCGAGACTGGAATCGAGGAAAACTTTCCGGGCTGATACTGCATCCCGCGAGCGCGGGCCACGGCTTGAATTTCCAGTATGGGGGGAACATCGCGGTTTGGTTTGGACTGAATTGGTCGCTGGAACTATACCAGCAGTTTAATGAGCGCTTGCCTCGGTTGGGCCAAAAGAGCGATCATGTGTGGTTATATCGAATCTTGGCCCGGAATACGAATGATCTTCGAGTGGCGGCGGCGTTGGAGCGAAAGAACACAACGCAAGATCGGATCACCGATGCTGTTAGGGTTCACGTCGAGGAAGTTCGGAGAGCCGCATGACTGATGCTGCGTATGATTTACAAGCTTTTGTCGATGGTCGGTCGGGCGTGGTCGATCGGATCGAGGAAGGCGTTACTGTGTCTTGGCTCGCGAAACACTTTCTTATGGACCCTAGCACGGTGCGTAGAAAGTTGGCGGGGTGTCCCGCGCTGCGGAAGAAAACTTCGGGCGCTGTCTACTCTCTGCCGGAAGCCGCCGCGTATCTGGTTCGGCCGAAATTCGATGTTGAGGCTTATGTCCGGAACATGAAGCCCCAGGACTTGCCTCCGGCGCTTCAGCAGGGCTATTGGGCGGCCCAGGTGGCTCGGCAGAAGTGGGAGATGCAGGCGCAACATCTGTGGGCTACCGACGATGTTCTGAATATCTTTGGCGATGTGTTCAAGAGGGTCAAATTGGCCACGCAGCTCTGGCCCGAAACGCTAGAACGGATGACCGGCCTTTCCGACGAACAGCGGGATATTCTCGTTGCCCAGATCGATGTGCTTCTGGATAGCATTCTGAACTCAGTTCGGGAGTATGCGGCAGATCGATCGACCCCGCCGTCGCTGGCAAAGCTGGACGCGCTCAAAGAGATCACCGACGGTGAGGATGATTTCAGTGACATTCTTTAGCTCATTAGAAGAAATCCTCGTTAACGCGGTCGAGGCGGTTCGACCTACGGAGCGACTCACTGTCGCTGAAGCAGCCGCGAAATATAGAAAACTCAACAATCCTGGGGCCTACGTCGGAGACTGGCTGAACGAGACAACACCTTATCTGGTCGAGCCGATGAATGTTCTACAGAGTTTGAAATGCACTGCGATGATCTTTTGTGGCCCCGCTCAATGCGGGAAAACAGACATCTTCCTGAACTGGCAGCTCTACTCCGTCATCTGCGACCAGGGCGACATGATGTTGGTGCAGACTTCGCAGACGACCGCGAGCGATTTCAGCAAGCGTCGGATTGACCGACTGCACCAACATTCTCCAGAAGTCAGGTCTCGTCTTCTCACCGGGCGTAACTACGACAACACCTTCGACAAGAGATACCGGGGCGGTATGCTTTTGACCTTGGCCTGGCCGACGATCAATGAGCTGTCTGGTAAGCCTATCCAGCGCTTGTTCCTGACAGACTACGATCGAATGCCGATGGATGTGGACGGCAGCGGCGAGCCTTTCAGCCTATGCAGGACCAGAGCCAGAACGTTTCGACGGCACGGGATGACAGCCGCCGAGTCGTCACCGTCCTTTCCGGTTACGGACCCGCGTTGGGTTAAAGAGACTGCCAACGAAGCTCCCCCTTGTGAGGGAATTCTCACTCTCTACAATCGCGGCGATAGACGCCGATGGATGTGGTGTTGCTCGAACTGCCACGAATGGTTTGAGCCTGATTTCTCCCTTATGGGCTGGCCCGAAACAAAGGACATCTACGACGCTGCGCAGGCTGCGTGGCTCTCTTGTCCGCACTGCACGCATAAGCACACCCATGATCCTTCTGCGGCGTCCCCCGGCAAGCACGCGCTGAATCGTGGGGGCATCTGGATTGCCGATGGCCAGACGTTAACATCCGAGGGGGAGATACTCGGCACGCCGCCGAGGGGGGACATCGCGAGCTTCTGGCTCAAAGGCCCAGCGGCGGCGTTTGCGGATTGGAGCGACCTGGTAGTGAACCTGCTTGCGGCGGAGGAAGTCTTCGAGAGAACCGGGGCGGAAGAAGCTTTGAAAACCACATACAATGTGGATCAGGGCGTTCCCTACATACCGAAAAGCGCCGAGGCGCAACGTCTGCCAGAGCAGTTGAAGGAACGGGCAATCGAGATCGGCTTCAAGGTCGTGCCGATCGGGGTTCGTTTCCTGGTGGCGACTATCGATGTGCAGAAGAACAGGTTCGTGGTCCAGGTTCATGGGATCGGCAGGGACGGCGATCTCACGATTGTTGACCGGTTCGATCTTAAATACTCGAAACGCATGGCCGAGGATCGAGAGGCTCAAGTTCTCTGGGTCAATCCGTTTGCGTTTCCCGAAGACTGGAAAATCCTGCTGGGTGAAGTGATCCTGAAGACCTATCCGCTGGGCGACGGGTCTGGGCGAGAGATGGCGATTAAGGCGGTGTTCTGTGATTCCGGCGGCGGCGGCGAGGGCACCGCCAACAGCTATCGGTTCTGGCGGTGGCTGAAGCACGGCCCTCAACCAGGTGACCCCGACGCGGAGGATTGGCCTGAATGGGTTCCGGGGCTCCACAACCGGTTCCAATTGATCAAGGGCGCTTCGACTAAGATGGCCCAACGGATACGGCGTGATTTTCCGGACTCTCAACGTAAGGATCGAACCGCCGGGGCGCGGGGGGAAATCCCCGTTCTTTGGCTCAACACGAATAGTTTGAAGAACCAGGTAGACCAAAGGTTGAACCGGGGCTCGACAGCGGGCGGGAAGATTACATTCCCAGCCTGGCTCGGGATAAACTTCTATAAAGAGCTGTGTGTCGAAGTGAAGAATATGAAAGGCGAGTGGGAGAATCCCAAAAAGTTTCGAAATGAGAGCTGGGATTTATTGGTTTATTGTGAGGGCGGTTTACTTTCGCCGCACCACGTTGGCATTGAAAAGATTGTCTGGGATGCTCCGCCGTCGTGGGCGGACGAGTGGTCAGATAATGATCTGGTATTTGATCCTGGGGCGGGAGAGGCCAAACCGTTCGACAGTTCGTCAAAAGGGAGTTATGATCTCGCGGCGCTGGCTGGAAAATTGGGGTGACACATGCCGACACTATCGACACAAGCTGCCCTGACCGAAGCGGAAGATGCACTCCATGCACTGTTGACGGGCCGCTCCGCTCGTGTTTTCGTGGATCAGAATGGTGAGCGTGTTGAATACACGTCGATCAACCGGGCAGGCTTGGTGACCTACATCGACTCGCTGAAGGCCCTACTGGGCGTTCTGGTGGATGGTCCTGGTCCATTGAAGATGGTTTTCTGATGCGGCACTTCGACGACATTGATCAAGAGATCGACTATCTGGTGTCGCCCACTGGCACGCCCGAGCCGATGGCCATGGGCGGCGCGCATGAGGCGGCAGATCGCTACAGCCGGGAGATGGCGCTGTGGGCTCCGGCAATTCAGTCCGCCGATGCTGCCGTGCTCCCGGACAAAGATGCGGCCGACGCGCGTTCGCTCGACATAATTCGGAACGATGCCTACGTCGCTTCCGGGCAGCAAATCCATCGCGATAGCATTGTGGGTTCGATGTTCATGTTGAACGCGAAGCCGAACTTTCGTGCCCTGGGGCTAGATGAAGACTGGGCCACGGAGTTCCAAGAGGAAGTCGAAACGAAATTTACACTTTGGGCGGAGAGTGGATCGAACTGGGTCGATGCCTCTAGGCGGAATACCTTCACGCAACTGGTGCGCCTCGCGGTCGGTGTCTACGTTGCGGCGGGGGAAATCCTGTCAACGGTTGAGTGGATTCGAGATTCGTCGCGGCCCTACAACACCGCAATTCAAATGATCGAGTTGAATCGTTTGTCCAATCCGGGGGATCGGAATTTCGACACGGAGCGCGTGCGCGGCGGTATCGAGATGGATTCCTACGGTGCGCCAATTGCGTATTTTATTCGACGCGCCGGGATTGATTACAACCTGGGGTTCGGCAGCAATCAGTGGCGATGGTCTAGGATTCGGGCCGTCAAGTCGAGGATCAACCGTCGCCAGGTTTTGCATTTCCTGGAGCAAGGCCGCCCAGGACAATCTCGCGGCATCGGGCAGATGGTCGCCGCTCTCAAAGAGATGCGAATCACGAAACGGTTTCGGGAGATCACCCTTCAGAACGCCGTCGTCAACGCTTCGTTCGCAGCCTCGATCGAATCCGAGATGCCGACCGCAGCCGTGTTCGAGGCCCTGGGCAGCAATAATGTCGCGGATGCAGTGACAAACTACGGAACGAGCTTCCTGGGGGCGGTCTCCCAATACACCGACAGCGCCAAAAACATGGCCATCGACGGTGTGCGAATCCCTCACCTGTATCCGGGAACAAAACTGAACCTTACTCCAATGGGGCACCCTGGTGGCGTCGGTCAGGATTTCGAAGCTTCTCTGCTGCGATACATCGCGGCGAATTTGGGCGTGTCTTACGAAGAACTGTCGAAGGATTACCGGGAGACCAACTATTCCAGCGCCCGAGCGGGGATGTTGAACACCTGGAAATACATGACAGCCAGAAAGAAGGCGATCGCCGACCCCTTCGCTACTGCAATCTATCGGTTGTGGCTGGAGGAAGCGCTGGGGCGCGGAGAGATCACCACGATGGCGGGCCGACCGAACTGGTATGAGGGGCTCAACGCTGACGCCTATTCAAATGCAACCTGGCTCGGTGCTGCGCGCGGCATGATCGACGAGTTGAAAGAAACCCAGGCGGCTCGACTTCGGATTGACTCCGGACTATCAACGTATGAGATTGAACTGGGTCGTCAGGGAGTGGACTGGCGGGATGCTTTCGCACAGCAGTCTCGTGAAAAGAAAATGCGGGATGATCTCGACATCACGGTTGTTCCGAGTAATGAGGTCAACGCAATTTCCGGGGATGTGCGTGAAGCCGGATCAGGTGATGCAGAAGCGCCGGGAGGCCAAGATGCCCGATAAAGACCCCCACGCTTTTCTGGCGAACGTGATCGAAGGTCCGCTGTTCGTTTCTGAGGGGTCCGCCGATCTTTTTCTGTCCCTGGTGAGGCATCTGACTTCGCACGTAGATTTCGAACGTCTGGCGGCCGCCTCAAATCTATCGAACGATGACTTCTGGAACCCGGAAGATCACTGGCTCTTACATCATCGTCCGTATAACGTGGTCGATGGAGTGCTGCAAATTCCCATCATGGGCGCGCTTCTCAGTCGATTCAGTTTGCAGCTTGGAACCTGGGCAACCGGCTATACCTATATCCAGCGAGCTTTCGAGCGCGGTATGGACGATGGCGGCGTGAACGGAATTGCGCTGGTGATCGACAGTCCGGGTGGACAGGCAAACGGTCTGTTCGAGCTGGTCGATAAAATGTTTGAGCGTCGGGATGAAAAGCCCATCCGAGCCTTTATCGCTGACAAGGCGCTGTCGGCCGGGTATGCGTTGGGCAGCGTCGGGGAAACCGTTACCATCACTCGGTCTGGAACCAGCGGTGGAATCGGTGTCGTTGCGATGCACACTGATTTGTCGGGCGCATTGGAGCAGCGCGGCATTCGAGTGACCTTCATCAAGGCCGGAAAACACAAGACTGATGGAAACCGTTTTGAGCCTTTGTCGCGTGAGGCGGCGGAGCGATTCCAGGTTCGCGTGGACAAAGCTTATGAAGTGTTTGTCGAAACGGTTGCGCGCAACAGAAATATGAGCCAAGATGTAATCCGCGACACTGAGGCTCTGGTTTATGAATCCGAAGAGTCCGTTGAAGTTGGACTAGCCGATAGGGTCGGCGCACTTGAAGACGAAATGGTCACGTTCACCCAGGATGTTGACCCTAACGCAGATGACGGAGAACCCGAAATGGCCGCCACCAAGGACACAGCTACCGCGATCACCCAAGCCGACGTTGACGCCCAGGTATCCGCTGCTGCGGCAACCGCGATCACGGACGGAGCCAAGGCCGAGCGGAAGCGCACGGGCGACGTGATGGCCCATGACAATTATCAGGGCCGTGAGGCCGCCGCGCAGAAGATGCTCGCGGACACCGAACTTTCCGCCGATCAGATTATCGGCATCCTCGCGACCATGCCGAAGAAGGCCGAGGAAACTTCAACGGCTTCCGCCGAAAGCACCGGAACCCTTGACGCGGAGGCGACAGCGGGTGTTGCCAAAGCGGACGCGGCCGTGGTTACGGCGCAGACTCACGCCACGAAGACAAGGGAAGCGGCTGCGAAAGGCGCGGACCACTTCAAAAAGTTCATGGATAGCGACGAACATCCGAACGTGGGCGGCGTCGATGACGGCACCAGCGGCGACGAGACTGCGGACGATAAGTCCGCCCGTGCGGGTGCGGAGCTTCTGGGGGCCTACAATTATGCCACTGGCGATACCGTTGGGGTGAAGTCCGCTGCCGTCGCCGCCGCCGCCGCCGCCGCCGCCGCCGCCGCCACCAAGCACTGAACCACGAGCAGCCGATACAGGCCGAACGCAGGCAAACTACGGAGTGAGAGGACAACGAAATGCCACCCACACAGATTCCAATTGGCGACCCTGGGGTTGCGCAGCTTTTGACCGAGGAATTCGGCCAGATCGATGTCTGGACCGGCCCGGTTCCCACGAAGACCAGCAATGAGCCCTTCGGCCCGAACACGACTCTCGCTCTCTACGAAGTGGTCGGCAAGGATGTGAACGGCGATCTCAAGCCCGCCACGTTCGGCGGTGCCGGGGCCAAGGCACGCGGCGTGCTGGTCGCCACCGATGTTTTTCTCGACGGTGAAACGGTCACCATCGGCACCCAGGTCTACACAATGGTTGACGTTCTGGCCTCCGCCGATGACGTGTTCATCGGCGCGACGTCTCAGGC
>SMVA01242779.1_pt1 | contig 15672 bp, 17 predicted proteins | sample 2456451 | NCBI WGS metagenome assembly SMVA01 (sample SAMN11095933, study PRJNA526329) | marine sediment metagenome | biome: Marine sediment; feature: Surficial sediment; material: Deep marine sediment; isolation source: Hadal surficial sediment | place: Pacific Ocean | collected 2014-05 | depth...
CGCCGTCGGCGAGCAGAAATGGTCGAAGGCCGGTGGCAGGTTCAAGGAAGCCATCGAGCTCCTCGGGCCGTACGCCAGACCCCGAGTTGCCGATATCTACCGCGAAGCCGGCAAGCCGGAGGTGGGTCTGGATCTACTCCTTCGCTGGGTCGGGGAGGATCCGCAACTGGCTGATGCTCGGTTCCAGCTCGGGGTCTACTTCTACGAGATCGAGCGTTTCGACGACGCCGAGCGGGAGCTCCGGGCGGCGTTCCGGTTGAATCCGCGCCACGCCCGCGCGCTCAATTTTTTGGGTTACAGTCTCGCCGAGCGCAAGCTCAAGTTGGAGGAGGCGCTCGAGATGGTCGAGCGCGCGCTGGAAGTCGACGAATGGAACGGCGCCTATCTGGATTCCCTGGGTTGGGTCTACTACCAGCTCGGCAGGTACGAGGCGGCGCGGGAGCCGCTGCAGCGGGCGGCTCGCGAGCTGCCGCGGGACGCCACCGTGCTGGAGCATCTCGGCGACCTCTGGGTCGAGCTGGGCCGGCCCGAGAACGCGCTCATCGCGTGGGGCGGCGCCCTGGAGTCGGAGCCCGCCGATCCGGACGGTTTGCGCACCAAGATCGACCGCGAGCTGGCGACGGTGGGGCGGCTGGTGGACGAATCCGCCTCGCGCGCCGACCCGCCAGCGCCCCGTTGATCGCCGCGCGACGGTCGCTCCTTCTCGTCATCGTCGTCGTCGGTCTGGCCCTTCCCGCCTGTCGCCGGGCTCACCGTGAGGTTGCGCCGGCCCGGGCCGGCGGCCCGCTCGTCGGTCAGTACAGGGGCCGGATCGAGACCCACGACGGCGAGTCGCGCCAGTTCCGTCTGCTGCTTTTCGCGGCACTTCCGGATCGGCTTCACGCGGAGGTGCTCTCTGCGCTGGGTACGACGCAGCTGATCCTCGACGGTGGCCGGGGAAAATTGGCGATCACTCTCGTGGCGGATGGGATCTCGTTCGTCGGCCCCGCGCGGCCCGAGGCACTCGCGCGGATTCTCGGCGTGCGCCTGTCCCTCGAGGATCTGGTGCGGGGCCTGCTGACGGGGGAGGTCGAAAACGACGAGATCACGCTGTTCCGCACAGGCGATCGGGATCCCGGGTTGCCCCAGACACTGGAGATCCGATCGGGGTCGTCGAGTCTCGGCCTGCGGCTCAAGCGGCTGCGGCCGGCGAGGGCGCCGGCACCGGATCTCGGCTCGGGGCGTCCTCCGCCAAACACGGAGGTCCGACCGATCGAGGAGCTGCAGGGGTACCCTCTTCCGGGTGGGGCGGAGTGAGCGGCCCCGCCGTCGTCGCGCACTGCCCGGCCAAGGTCAACTTGGTGCTGCGTGTGCTCGGGCGGCGATCCGACGGTTACCACGAGCTGGACACCGTGTTTCAGGCCGTGGATCTGTGGGACACGCTGGAGATCCGGGCCGCGGACGGGCTGCGACTGACCAGCGACGATCCGCGATTGGAAGTCGACGGGGGCAACCTGGTGCTCCGCGCTGCGCGACTCCTGGCCGAGCGGCATGCCGGCGGTCCGCGACACGGCGCGCTTCACCTGCGCAAGCGGATTCCCGTTCAGGCCGGCCTCGGCGGGGGGAGCAGCGATGCCGCGGGTGCGCTGATGCTCTGCAATCGATTCTGGTCGCTGGGGTTAGGTCGGAAGGCGCTGGAGCCGCTCGCCGGCGAGCTGGGCTCGGACGCACCGTTTTTTCTCACGGGCGGGACGGCCAGTGGGCGCGGGAGGGGAGAGCGGATCGAGGCTCTGCCATTCGTCGGCGAGACGTGCGTGATCCTCGGCTGTCCACCGTTCGGAATCTCCACCGCAGAGGTCTTCGAGCGGCTCGACGGCCGGTTGACACTCCCCGGCAATGGTGTTAGCGTTTCTCTCGTTTCAGTCCATAAGTGGCCGAAACAGAACGACTTCGGGTTCCTGACCAATGATCTCGAGACGGTCGTGTTTGAAGGATGGCCGGTGCTGCGGCGATTCCGCGACGCGCTGGTGGAGAACGGGGCTGCGGCGGCGCTGCTCAGCGGAAGTGGCTCTGTCGTCTTCGGGGTGTTCCCCGGGAGGTCGCGACCGACCGCGGTAGCCGAGCGTCTTGGCGCGCTCTTTCCCGAATGGCGTGTCTCGACGACACGATTCATCGATGAGGGGATCCGGTTGGGGATGCCGGGAAGATGTGAGGTCGAGCCGAAGCGAGAGGCTTGAGCATGGAGATCACCGAGATCCGCGTCTTTCCCGTTCAGGAGGAGAAGCTCAAAGCATTCGTTTCGATCATTCTCGACGATTGTTTCGTGGTCAGCGACATCAAGATCATTCAGGGCAACAGCGGGCTGTTCGTGTCGATGCCCAGCAAGAAACGGAAGAACGGAACTTTCCGCGACATCGCACACCCGCTCAACAACGAAACCCGACGTCGATTCGAGCAGCAAATTATTACCAGGTACCAAGAAGTCGTGGTCGAAGAGGGAGGAGAAGCGCCAGCCGCGTTGCGAGAGCTCGAGGCTCCTGCGCATAGAACCGACGAGGACTCCAGCTTGCCCTGATGAACCCGGCGTACCGCCCTTGATGTTGGGGCGTCGCCAAGCGGTAAGGCACCGGCCTTTGGAGCCGGCATTCGGAGGTTCGAATCCTCCCGCCCCAGCCAGCGGCGCCCGGCACGAACAACACCAATGAAAAGCGAAATCAAACTCTTCGCCGGCAACGGCAACCCGAAATTGGCGAAGGCCATCTGCGAGTACCTGCGGGTGCCCATCGGTCAGTGGAAGTTGAACCGCTTCGCCGACGGCGAGGTCTACTGTCAGATCCTGGAGAACGTGCGCGGTACGGATGTATTCGTCATCCAACCCACCTGCCCGCCGGTCAACGAGAACCTGTTCGAGCTGTTGATCGCGGTCGATGCGCTGAAACGCTCCTCGGCGGCCAGAATCACCGCCGTGCTCCCGTACTACGGTTACGCGAGGCAGGATCGAAAGGACAAGCCACGCGTTCCGATCTCCGCGAAACTCGTGGCCGATCTCCTGCAGGCGGCCGGGATCCAGCGCATTCTGACCATGGATCTGCACGCCCCGGCGATTCAGGGGTTCTTCGACGTTCCGGTGGATCACCTCTTCGCCGCGCCGGTGCACCTGCGGTGGATCGAGAAGCAGCACTTCAAGAATCTGATGATCGTCTCCCCCGACGCCGGAGGCGTGGAGCGCGCACGGTTCTACGCGAAGCGTCTCGGAACGGACCTGGCCATCATCGACAAGCGGCGCGAGGAGCCCAACGTGGCGCAGACGATGAACGTGATCGGCGACGTGGCGGGCCGGACCTGTGTCATCATCGACGACCTCGTGGACACGGCAGGCACATTGGTCGGGTCGGTTCGAGCGCTGAGGGAAAAGGGCGCCAGCGACGTCGTCGCCTGCTTCAGCCATGCGCTGCTCTCCGGTCCGGCCATGGAACGGCTCTCCAGCGCCGAGCTAAAGAGCGTGGTGGTGACCGACACTGTGCCGCTGTCCGAAGACAAGGCCCGGCATCCAAAGATCGTAGTGCTCGAGGTCGCGAGTCTGCTCGGCGAAGCGATCGCTCGAATCCACAGCAACTCCTCCGTGAGTTCTTTGTTCGTGTAGCGAATTAGGAGAGCGCGTCCATGGCAAAAGCGGCAACAAAAAGTATCATTCTGGAAGTCGATTCGCGGTCGGAGACCGGCAGCGGCGCATGCCGACGTATGCGCGCCAGGGGTACGATTCCGGGCAACGTCTACGGGCTGGACCGCCCGCCCTTCATGGTCGCGGTAAGCCCGCGGCGAATCGATGACGTGCTGCGGCTGGGCAGCGGGGTGAACACCGTGTTTCAGCTCAGCCTGACGGGGGAGAAGCGGACGCGCGAGGCCATGATCAAGGAGCTGCAGCGCGACCCGGTTTCGGGCCAGCCCATTCACGTGGATTTCATCCGCATCGATCCGACCAAGAAGGTCCAGATCAGCATTCCGGTACGCCTCGTCGGGATTCCCGAGGGCGTCAAGAACGAGGGCTGCATCATCGACTTCGTGAATCGCGTGGTTCAGGTGGAGTGTCTTCCGGTGCTGATCCCCGAGCAGCTGGAAGTGGACGTCAGCGCGCTGCACATCAATCAGCACGTTTCCGTCTCGGATCTGATGGGCACGGAGGATCTGGTGCTGCTGGATGACCCGGCCCAGATACTTGCGGTCGTCGTCGCTCCCAAGGTGGAGGAGGCAGCGACAGCCGAGGAGGAGGAAGAGGCCGAGGCCGAGGCTGCCGAGGGCGAACCGGAAGTCGCGAAGAAGGGCAAGGAAGGCGAAGAGTCCGCCGCGGACGCGTCGGAGAAAGACAAGAAAGACAAGAAAGACAAGTAGGTCGCGAGTTTCGTGGAGCGGGTTACGATCGTACTCGGGTTGGGCAATCCGGGTGCGCGCTATCGGGCGACCAGGCACAACGTGGGGTTCTGGGTCCTCGACCGTTTCGCGAAGTGTCGCGGCGTAGAGTTCCGGATTGCGAGCGAGGTTCTCGGCCGGGCCTGGGCAGTCGAGATCGAAGGGCCGTCGGGAACCGTGGTGCTGGCCAAACCGCGCACGTACATGAACCGCTCCGGCCGCGCCGCGGCGGCGCTGTGCCGGCGCTATGCGGCCCGGCCCGAGCAGATTCTGGTGGTTCACGACGACGCGGACCTGGAGCTCGGACGGTTGCGGGTGCGACCCGGCGGCCGGGCCGGGGGCCACAACGGCATGCGGTCGCTGATCGACGCGATGCAGACGGACCGCCTGCCCCGTGTGAAGCTGGGAGTGCGCGGGGCGGATCGCGAGCGGGCGGAGCTGGCGGACTACGTGCTGGAGGATTTTGAGGCCGACGAACTGCCGATCGCCGAGAAGCTCGCCGATCTCGCTTCGGAGGCCGTCGGGTCCGTGCTGGCCCGTGGGCTGGAGATGACCATGAACGACTACAATTCGCGTCGTGTGACACTGACGGATCGGCCCGACCGTTCCGAGGAGGACTAGCGTGGACAGCTTGGTGACCTTGACTCCGATCCTGGGCGGCCTGGGGCTGGTCTTTGCGCTCGCGCTCTACCTGGGCCTCGTACGCGGTGGCACGGGCAACGAGCGCATGCAGGAGATCGCGGCTGCGATCCAGTCCGGCGCCATGGCGTTCCTGCGCCGCGAGTACACGATCCTGGCCGGGTTCGTTGCGGTGGTCGCACTGTTGCTCGCGTGGAGTTTGAACTGGGAGACCGCGGCTGCGTTTCTGGGCGGGGCGATCTGCTCGACCGCAGCCGGGCTGTCCGGCATGCGAGCGGCCACCGAGGCCAACGTCCGAACGACTGCGGCGGCCAAGGAGTCGGGCCAGGGGGCCGCGCTGCTCGTCGCATTCAACGGCGGTGCGGTGATGGGCGTCGCCGTGGCCAGCCTGGGTCTGGTCGGCGTGGGGCTGTTCTTTCTGTGGTTCGGCAAGCCGGACACGGCCAGCATCATCAACGGCTTCGCCATGGGCGCCTCGTCCATCGCACTGTTCGCCAGGGTCGGGTGTGGGATCTACACCAAGGCCGCCGACATCGGCGCCGACCTCGTGGGCAAGGTGGAGGCCGGAATCCCCGAGGACGACCCGCGCAATCCGGGTGTGATCGCGGACAACGTGGGTGACAACGTCGGGGACGTGGCCGGGATGGGAGCCGACATCTTCGAATCCTACGTGGGTTCGATCATTGCCACGATCGCCATCGCGGCCACCATGCTGCCCTCCGGACTGACGATGCTGCGAGCGGACTCCGCTGCCGCGGCGGACGCGGTGCAGATGGGGTTGATGACACTGCCGCTGCTGCTGGCGAGCATCGGTCTGATCGCGTCGTCCATCGGCATCCTCTCCATGCGCGTACTGAAAGCGATCAACCCGGCGGCCGCGCTGCGCTACTCGACGTTCATCTCCGCCGGACTGTTTCTCGCCGCGTCCTACTGGTTCATCAGCGCTCAGGTGATCTCGACCAAGGTCTTCTGGGCGGTGCTGTGCGGCGCGATCACGGGCATCGCCATCGGCCTGGTGACGGAGTACTACACATCGGCCAAGCCGGTGCATCGCATCGCGATGGCCAGCAAGACGGGGCCGGCGACCAACATCATCGCCGGTCTCGCCGTGGGGATGGAATCGGCCGCGCTCCCGGTGCTGTTCATTTGCGTGGCCATCTGGGTCAGCAACCAGGCGGCCGGCCTGTACGGCATCGGCATCGCCGCGGTCGGCATGCTGGCCACCGTCGGGATCACGATGTCCGTGGACGCGTACGGGCCGATCGCCGACAACGCGGGTGGCATCTCGGAGATGGCCGGGCTGGGTCCGGAGGTGCGCAAGATCACCGACAGCCTCGATTCGTTGGGGAACACCACGGCGGCGATCGGCAAGGGCTTTGCGATCGGCTCGGCCGCGCTGACGGCGCTCGCGCTGTTCTCGGCGTTCAAGCAGGCGGTGCCCGGTGAGCCGCTGGTGATCATTCTCACCGATCCGATCGTGGTCATCGGCCTGTTCATCGGCGGGGTTCTGCCGTTCTTCATCGCGTCCCTGACCATGACGTCGGTGGGCCGTGCCGCGGAGCAGATGGTGGCCGAGATCCGCCGGCAGTTCCGCGAGATTCCGGGCCTCCTGGAGGGCAAGCCGGGGGCCAAGCCGGACACCGCTCGCTGTGTGGACATCTCGACCCGCGCGGCTCTGAAGGAGATGGTGCTTCCGGGGCTGGTCGCCGTCGTGGCTCCCGTTGCCGTGGGATTCACCCTGGGGGCCGCCGCACTTGGCGGCATGCTCGCGGGAGCCACGGTCACCGGCGTCTTGCTGGCGTTGATGATGGCCAACTCCGGCGGGGCCTGGGACAACGCCAAGAAGGACATCGAGAGGGGCGTGATCGAAGGCGAGAAGAAGGGGACGGATGCGCACAAGGCCGCCGTGGTGGGCGACACCGTGGGCGACCCATTCAAGGACACCTCCGGCCCCTCGATGAACATCCTGATCAAGCTCATGTCGGTGGTCAGCCTGGTTATCGCACCGCTGCTGAGCTGAGGGGGCGGCCGCTGGCAATCTCGCCCTTGCGGTGCTAGAGTCACGGCCATTCGGCGGCCCACTGGGCACGGATCGGATCAGGCGCCCCTTGCTCCCGGCGCGTTCGGGGGCGGATTCCACGAGGAGTGCGGATGCAGACCTACGAGACGCTGTTCGTCACGACCCCCACGTTGACCGACGAAGAGGAACAGTCAATGGTCGAGGTGTTGGCGCAGATCGTCACGGACGGCGGAGGCACGTTCACCGCCAACGAGCGTATGGGCCGGCGGCGTCTGGCCTATCCCATTCAAAAATACAACGACGGCGTGTACGTGCGTTTTCTGTACGACTCCGATCCCGCCGTTCCCAAGGAGCTCGAACGACGCCTGCGCATTTCGGACCGGATCCTGCGCGTGCTGACGGTGCGGCTCGAGCCGAAATGGGCCGTGGCGGCGAAGGAGCAGGCGGTGCGCGACGCCCAGGCCCGTGTGGAAGCCGCCGAACGGGAGAAGCTGGAGCGCGAGGAGGCCGAGCGCAAGGCTCTCGAAGAGCCGGCTTCCGAATCGACCGAGCCCTCCGCCGATGATTCCGCCGCCGCCGTGACCCCCAAATCGTCGGACGACGGAGAGTAAGCCATGGCCCGAGGTCAACGACGCCGAACGCCCCCCAAACGACCCGGTCGACCGCGGTTCCTGTTCCGCCGTCGCAAGTATTGCAAGTTCTGCGAGCTGAAGTCCGAGTGGATCGATCACAAAGACCTCAGGACGTTGCAGAACTACACCCCCGAGCGGGCGAAGATTCTGCCCCGGCGCATCTCCGGGACGTGCTCCAAGCACCAGCGAATGTTGATGAAGGCGGTCAAGCGTGCACGAATGATCGCCCTGCTGCCGTTCGCCACCGACTGACGGACAGGAGGTAGGCGCCGTGAAAGTCGTACTGAGCGAGCACGTGGATCATCTGGGCGATCGGGGAGAGATCGTCACCGTTGCTGCCGGCTACGCCAGAAACTACCTGATTCCCAAACGGCTGGCGCTGAAGGCGACTCCCGGAAACATGCGCATGCTCGAGCAGGAGCGGCGGGTCTGGAAGGTCAGGGAGGCGCGGGCGGTCGAAGAGGCCCAGGCCATGGCCGCGCGAATGGGCGAGCTCGATCTGAGTGTCACCAAGAAAGCGGGCGAGAAAGGGACGCTCTACGGCTCGGTCACCAACATGGAGATTGCCGAGCTCTTCAAGGCCCAGGGCGTCGAGATCGACCGGCGGCGAATCGTGCTCGCCGAGCCGGTCAAGAGGCTGGGGGATCACGCGATTTCCATCCGACTTCACCGCGACGTGATCGCCAGGGTCACGCTCCAGGTGGTCAGCGAGCAAGGGGACCAGAGCGAGGTCAGCGAGCCCAGCGAGCCCAGCGAAAAGAGCGAGTTCGCCGACCTGGACGACGAATACTAGTCATGGCGGTGGAGGCATCGAGCCCCGGTCAGGTGCCGCGCACGTTGGTCGCCGTTCTGGCCGGTTGGGTCCTGCCGGGCCTGGGACACGTGCTGGTGGGACGCGTTCGTCGTGGCCTGCTGTTCGCGGCCATTTTGCTGGGCTCTTACGGTCTGGGCCTGGCCCACGAAGGGCGCCTGGCGCTGCGTGACGAGCGACAGCCCTTTCTGAGTGGGCTGCAAGTCATCGCAAACCTGGGAATCGGCCCGCTCGACATGGTGGCGCGTCTGTACACTTACGGGGCGTTGGTCTACTCGCTGCCGAAGGGCGTGCAAAGCGGCGTCGAGAACAAGCACAGCCGTGTGTTTCGCGAGCGCACGCGCTCGGCGCTCTCGATCTACGGAACGGCCTACCTGTGGACCGCCGGACTGATGAATCTCCTGCTGCTGTTCGACATCTGGGACATCGGGATGGCGCGAAAGCTGTAGGGCGCTGTAGGGCGATGAAGAGCCACTTGTTCCACATGTTGATCTACTCGATGATCGTCTCGGTCTTTCTGGCCGTGCTTGCGCGTCGAGACATGCGCGGCCGTGTTCGTCTGGGCCTCACGCTGTGGGGCGCGATGGTCGGCGGCGCACTCACGCTGGCCTACCTGATGTACCCGTTTCCCAATTGAGTACTTCAGGGATCTTTAGCCGCTGGGTCCCCGTGGTGGCGTACATGGGACTGTTGTACTTTCTGTCGGCACGTTCCGATCTGGTGCTGAGCGCGCCTCCGGGATGGGACAAGGTGATCCACGCGGGAGCGTACGGTGTGCTCGCGGGACTCTCGATCCGCGCGTTCCACGGCGGACTCGGGCGGTTGGCTGTGCTCCCGACCGCTCTGGCCCTGCTGTTGACCGTCGCATACGGAATGCTCGACGAGATCCACCAGAGTTGGGTCGCCGGCCGGGACGCCAGCGTGCTGGACTGGCTGGCCGACGTGGTCGGCGCGGGGTTGTCGGTGGCGCTACTGGGACTGTTCGCCTTCTTGCGATCGAAACGCTCGATCCGCGATCCACAGGCCTGACTCGAGTCGGGAAGGAAGGATACCAAGTCATGAAGCGTAGGTTTGCCATTCTACCCGGTGACGGCATTGGCGTGGACGTCACACGCGAAGCCCTCAAGGTCCTGACCGCGGTCCTGGCCGACACTTCGATCGAATTGGAGACCAAGACCTTTCCCTACGGCGCTGACCATTACCTCGCCACGGGTGAGACCTTGCCGGCCGCGGCGCTCGAGGAGTTCAAGACCTTCGATGCGATCTACATGGGCGCGTTCGGTGACCCGCGCATCCCGGACATGCGGCACGCACGGGACATCCTGCTCGGAACGCGCTTCAAGCTCGATCTGTACACCAACTTGCGCCCGGTGTGCTGCCTCGATGATCGCCTTTGCCCCTTGAAACATTTCACCGCCGCGGATGTCGACTTCGTGGTCTTTCGGGAGAACACGGAAGGACTGTACGTGGGGGTGGGGGGCATCTTCAAGAAGGGCACAGCGGACGAGATCGCGGTGCAGGAAGACATCAACACGCGTAAGGGCGTCGAACGCATCATACGCGCGGCCTTTGAATATGCGCAGAAGCACGACCGAAAACGTGTGACCATGTCGGACAAGTCCAACGCCCTGCGCTACGGCCACGATATCTGGCAGCGGGTGTTCCGCGAGGTGGCCGAGGAGTACGCCGAGATTGAAAGCGACCACCTCTACGTGGACGCACTGACCATGCAGTTGATCAAGAATCCCACGCCTTTCGAAGTCATCGTGACCTGCAACATGTTCGGAGACATCATCACCGATCTCGGGGCTCAGCTACAGGGTGGCCTGGGAATGGCCGCATCCGGCAATGTCCGCCCGGACGGTACGTCGATGTTCGAGCCGGTTCACGGCTCGGCTCCGAAATATGCAGGCACCGATCGCGCCAATCCGTTCGCCGCGATCTTGACCGTCGGGATGATGCTCCAGCACGTCGGTCTCGAGGAACCGGAACGGATGATCGAACGGTCGATCAAGGAGTGCCTCGAGGCGGGCGAGTGCACCGCGGATGTCGGCGGTCGCCTGGGCACGGCCGCGTCCGGTGATGCGGTGGTCCGCAGACTGCGCTCGCCTGCTGCCTGAGCCGATCGCCGGCAGCCGGGTCGCCTCCCGCGTGGGCCCCGCGGGAGCCGGGGTATAATCGGCCGGAAGTCGACGGATTGCAGGAGCGCCGAGCCGCGCGCGGGGGATCGATGCCGCTCGAGTTGGTCTACCGGATGCATGGGCGGCGGGTAACCTTCGCGGTGGACAAGGACGAGATCACGATCGGCCGCGATGGCCACAACGACCTGGTCATCGAGCACCGATCGATCTCGCGCACTCACGCCAAACTGCATCGCAGCTCCGATGTGTGGCGGGTCACGGATCTGGGCAGCCGCTACGGGACGAGTATCAACGAGTTGGGTCACACGGACCACGATCTGCGAAGCGGCGACAAGATCTACTTGCACAGATTCCCGTTGACCTTTGTCGATGGCCAGGTCAACGGCGCTGCGCTGCTCTCCGAGCTCGAGCTCGGAGAGCAGCAAAGCCAGAACACGGTGTTCAAGGACACGGTCGACTTCTCCTCCCTGGCCGCCTCACCGCCGGACCTCGCGCGATTGCAGCGGCTCCTGGCGGTCGTGATCAAGGCCTCCCAGGCGATCCTCGTCGGCGAGTCACTGGACGAGACGTTTCGCAAGCTGCTCGACCTGGTCTTCGAGTACCTGCCGGCACAGCGCGGGTTCATCATGCTGTGGGACGACGAACGTCAGGATTTTGTAACGAAATGCGTGAAGCACAGTGAGCTGACGACCGAGAGCTCAACGCCGATCCGCTTCTCACGGACCATCGCGGAGAAGGTCTATCGAGACAAGGTGGCGGTGATCACCACCAACGCGCAGACCGACGGTCGATTCGCTGACGGGGACTCGATCATGGAGCTGGGAATCCGTTCCGCGATTGCGGCACCGCTGCGCAACGGCGACGCGGTCGACGGCCTGATCTACGCCGACACCACGGTGCTGACGCAGGCGTTCGACAGCTTCGACCTGGATCTGCTTTCAGCCCTCGGAAATCACGCCGCCGTGGCGATCGGGCAGTCGCGATTGCAGGCCTCGGTGATGGAGCAACAACTGGCCCGCCGTCGACTCGAGCGGTATTTCTCGCCGGCGGTGGTCAAGCGCATCACGCGGGCCCGCGAGGGCACCGGGGGCCTGGTGGCGGAGGAGCGTGATGTGACCGTCGTGTTCGCCGACGTCGTGGGTTTTACGCCACGCTGCGAGAACATGGAGCCGCGAGCTGTGGGAGAGCTGCTCAACCACTATTTCAGTGAGATGACGGAAGTCATCTTCCAGCACGAGGGGACGCTGGACAAGTTCATCGGGGACTGCCTGATGGCGGTTTTCGGCGCGCCGATCGCCACGCTCGACCATCATGTCCGGGCGGTGGAGGCGGCACTGGACATGCGCGAAGCTCTGAGGCGACTGAACGATCCACTCGCTGAACGGGATCGGCTGGAGTTCCGCGTCGGAATCCATTCCGGCCGGGTGATCGCGGGGGACATCGGCTCGCCGCTGCGCAGCGATTACACGGTGCTGGGGTCGACGGTCAATCTCGCTGCGCGGCTGGAAACCGAGGTGGCCGGGCCGGGCCGGATCGTGATCACCGATGTGACGCTGCGCGGGCTGAACGAGGGGTACGAGGTGCGGGCCATCGGGCCGCACCGGCCGAAAGGAGTGTCGAGGACCGTGCAGTGCTACGAGTTGGTCGGGCGGTTGCCCGGCTCGGCGGAGTAAATCGAGGTGGAACCATGCGCAAAGTGCTGTTCATTCTGAGCGAGCTGGCCGATGCCGACGTGGATTGGATGATCCAGAACGGCGAGAAGCGGCCCGTGCCCCAGGGCACGGTGTTGATCGAGGAGGGCCAGCCGATCGAGTTGCTGTTCATCGTCCTCGACGGACAGCTCTCGGTGACCCTGGCCGCTCTGGGGGGCAAGCAGGTCGCCAGCCTGCAGTCCGGTGAGATCCTCGGGGAACTGTCGTTCCTCGACTCACGTCCTCCTTCCGCCAGCGTGACCGCAGTCGTGGACTCCACGGTGCTCTGCATTCCGCGTTCGAGCCTGATGGCCAAACTCGAACAGGACTCGGCGTTCGCGGCTCGCTTCTATCGTGCGCTTGGCGTATTTCTCGCTTCCCGCCTACGCAAGAGCCAGCAACGACTGGGTTACGGGAACCCGAGCGACATCCTCGACGACGATGTGGAGCACGAGACCGAGCTGGATCCCGAGATCTTGAATCACCTGGCGCTCGCCGGTGCGCGGTTCGATTGGATGCTGAAGCGGCTCCGCGAGGCCGGTCCGGGCAAGAGCAGGGGGGGCAACTGATGCCGGGGTCGGGAGGGCCCAAGCTGTTTCGAAAACAATCGCTGGAGCGCCTATCGTCGCCCGAGAGATTGGATCAGCTGCTGGAGATCGTGAACCGCCGGAGCTGGATTCCGTTGAGCACCCTGGCGATTTTGATCCTCGGCGTGATCATCTGGTCCGTGTTGGGCAAGATCCCGACCCACGTCGAGGGCAAGGGCATTCTCGTTCGGCCGCGAACCGTCGTCGAGTTCCAGGCTCCCGCAGCGGGTCGTCTGCTGCGGCTCGAGGTCAAGACCGACGACATCGTCCGGCGCGGTGACATCCTGGCGGTCATCGCGCGACCCGACCTCGAGGAACGGGTGCGCCTGCTGCAGCAGAAACACGCGGAGCTAACCGATCAGATCGAGATCGCCGACATTCCGCTGACCGACCGACCTGGGCCAGAGCAGCGTAGCCTGCGCAATCACGTCGAGCTGTCTCGATTGGCGTCGCACAGACTCTATGACCAGCAACTGGCGGCCATCGTGGGCGATCACCTGCGGCTCGACGTGCAGGGCGAGATTGCCACGGAACTGCGGGACTCGCTGGAGCAACGGCTGGCGGACCATCGGCGGTCTTACGCCGACGGTGTCGTATCGAAGGTCGACCTCGACGATGCAGAGGCGGCGTTCGTGGAGTCGCTGGAACGACTGCACGCCATCGAAACACAGCGCGGCGCGTTGCACACGTCCAGACTCCAGGCCGAGCAGCAGTTGTCCGATCGTCTCCAGCGAATCGCGCAGTGGAAATTCGATTTGCACCAGGACATCGCTGATGTAGGCCGAGAGATCTCCGAAGCGCAACGACGACTACGCGAGGAAACGCAGATCTTCAGCGAGTACGACGGAAGAATTCTCGAGGTCAGCGCGGTTCCGGGCACGTATCTGTCCGCCGGCGAGCGACTGGGTGCGACAGCGGTCGACGATGGCGACGGCGCGCTGCGAAGCTTGACCTATTTCCTGGTCAAGGACGGGAAGCGCTTGAATATCGGTGACCGCATTCGGGTCACCCCGAACACGGTGGAGCGGGAGCGCCACGGCAGTATCGAGGGCGTGATCCTTTCGGTATCCCGTTTTCCGGTGACGCTGGAAGCAGCGACAAGCGTGATCGGCAACCGCTTGATCGCCGAAACACTGCTTCAGGGTGGCTACCTGATCGAGGTCTCGGCGGAGCTTCTGAAATCCAAGGTCCGACCGGAGCGCTACGCCTGGACTTCTTCGAGGGGCGAGGAAATCGAGGTTTCCGCGGGGACCCTGGCCTCCGCCCGCGTGGCTATCGAGTCCGAACGGCCGATCGACTTCGTGTTCCCCCTGATCAAATCCGCCGCAGGCCTTGACTAACCCATTCCAGTCTCTGCGCCGCTTCCTCACGCCTCACCCGCGCGTGGCGCAAACCCCTACCGTGCTGCAGATGGAGGCCGTCGAGTGCGGTGCGGCGGCGCTGGGAATCGTCCTCGGGCACCACGGGAGGATCGTCCCGCTCTCGGAGTTGCGGGAGGCCTGCGCTGTGTCGCGGGACGGCAGCAACGCGGCCAATGTCCTGAAGGCTGCGCGGCGCTACGGGATGAAGGCCAAGGGACTGTCGGTCAACCTGGGTGAAGTGCGCAAACTGAACGCGCCGTTCATCGTGTTCTGGAACTTCAATCACTTCGTGGTGGTCGAGGGCTTTCGCAAGAATCGCGCCTATCTCAGCGACCCGGCCAGCGGTAGGCGTTCGGTTTCCATCTCGGAGTTCGACGAGTCGTTCACCGGCGTTGTGCTGTACATGGAGCCGGGGCCCGAGTTTCGACGTGGCGGACGGAAACCGAGCATGGTCGAGGCACTCAGGCGTCGCCTGCGGGGGTCGTCTCGCGAGCTGGCGCTGTGCGTCTTCGCCGGTTTTCTGCTCGTGACGCCGGGACTGGCGGTTCCGGTCTTGACCCAGGTCTTCGTGGATCAGGTATTGATCGACGGGCGGCAGGACTGGCTGCGCGCGTTGCTCCTGGCGCTGGGCTGCATGACGGTGCTGACGCTCGCGCTGCGCTTCCTGCAGCTGCGGTACCTGCGCGAACTGCGCATGAAGCTGGCGATCAAGCTCTCCGGCGCATTCGTGTGGCACGTGCTGCGATTGCCCGCCGGATTTTTTTCGCAGCGTTTCGCCGGTGAGATCAGCAGTCGTGTGGCGCTGAACAGCGGCATTGCCAACGCGCTCTCCGGAGAGCTGGTCACGGCGATCATCGATTCAATGATGCTGGTCTTCTACGCGGCGGTGATGTGGTACTACGATCCGCAGTTGACGATCATCGGCATCGTGCTGGCTTTCGGCAACGTCCTGGCGCTACGCTGGATCGCGCGGCGGCGTATCGATGCGAACATGCGCCTGCGCCAGGAGGTCGGTAAGGTCTCGGGCGTGGCCATTGCGGGGCTGCAGAGCATCGAGACGCTGAAGGCCTCCGCGCTCGAATCCAGCTTTTTCTCGCGCTGGGCAGGTTATTACACCAAGGCCACGGCAGCACGGCAGGAACTGGGAACCGCCAACCAGACGATCGGCGTACTGCCCGGCCTGCTGTCCTCGCTGACCACGGTGCTGATCCTCTGTCTGGGTGGGATGCGGGTAATCCAGGGCGGAATGAGTATCGGCGGACTCATTGCATTCCAGGGCCTGATGAGCATCTTTCAGCGCCCGGTCGCGACGTTGGTCGGTCTCGGTGGTCGGCTCCAGACCCTGCAGGGCGATTTGCAGCGTGTGGACGACGTCCTGCTGCACGAAGTCGACCCCCAGACGCG
>SMVA01152227.1_pt1 | contig 15671 bp, 11 predicted proteins | sample 2456451 | NCBI WGS metagenome assembly SMVA01 (sample SAMN11095933, study PRJNA526329) | marine sediment metagenome | biome: Marine sediment; feature: Surficial sediment; material: Deep marine sediment; isolation source: Hadal surficial sediment | place: Pacific Ocean | collected 2014-05 | depth...
CGCCGGCCAATCCAGCGCTACCTTGCGATTCCGCTTTGATAGCGAATACGAGACGCAGGGAAACCTCTGGCAGATCGACAGTATTCAGTTGGAGACCTACGGTGGCGCCCCGCCACCCCCGCCACCCCCGGAGACTAACCCGCCGGGCCAGGCGGAAAACCCAACCCCGATTAACACAGCACTGGACCTGGCACTGAACACGCAGCTGTCCTGGTCGGCGGGCCCCCAGACTCTATCCCACGATGTGTACTTTGGCATTACCGATGCACCCGCCTTCCAGCAGAACCAGCCGGGTACCAGTTTCAACCCCGGCGCCCTGGCCGCCAACACCGTTTATTTCTGGCGCGTAGACGAAGTCAACGATGATGGCACTGCGCCCGGCTATATCTGGAGTTTCAGTACCGGCGACGCGCCCGAAGTGGGCACACTGCACGTGGGTGACCTGGACGCTAGCAGAAGCGAGCGGCCGCGCAAACGCTGGCAGGCCACGGCAACCGTCACAATTCACGACCAGGGTGACGTCCCTCTAGGGGGCACCACCATCAACGGTGTGTGGAGTAACGGCGCAAATGGCGGCGGCAGTTGCACCACGCTCGCCAGCGGCCAATGTGATGTAAACAAGGACAATATCAAGGCGGGAGTGGCCAGCGTTCGTTTCACCGTTACCGCCGTAAGCCACAGTGGCGGCCAGGTATACATCGCCGGGGACAATCACGACCCGGATAGTGACAGCAATGGTGGCTACATCGATATTCCGCACCAGGCTGGCCCCGGCAATACCGCCCCTACGGCCAGTATTAGCACCCCGGGCAATGGGGCAAACTTCGATTCAGGCAGTTCAATCCTGTTCAGTGGCAGCGCAGTGGATGACGAGGACGGCGACCTGTCAGCTAATCTGGCCTGGACCTCGAGCATTGACGGCACCCTAGGGACGGGAGGCAGTTTTTCCAGCGAGCTCCTCAGCGATGGCAGCCATACCATTACGGCAAGTATCACCGATAGCGGCGGTGCGGGTGGTAGCGCGAGCGTGACAATATCCGTGGGTAGCGCTCCGGCCATCGTCGCGCATGTCGTAAACCTGGCGGATGGCAGTGAAAGTGGACGCCGAAACCGGTGGAACGCCCGCGCCACCCTCACCGTGAAGGATGCCGACAGTCAAGCGGTGGCGGGGGCGCTTGTCGAGGGCAGTTGGAGTAACGGCTCAAGCGGCTCCGGAAGTTGCACCACCGACAGCGCAGGTTTGTGCAGCGCCAGCAAGAACAACCTCAAATCGTCTGTGGGCAGTGTGCTATTTACCCTTGATAATATTTCGGGGCCGGGAATTTCATACACGCCGGATAACCCCGCGCCCAGCATAGAACTGGTCAGCCCACTTTAAACGGCCGCTTGCCACAGTTTCTTGCAGCGACAGTCAATTACTACTCGCTAAGCCAGAGCCAACTTTGCTAGACTTGCCCATCCCGTTAACACCCCAAGAATCCACCCCCACAACCGGTACACCTTTGACCCGACTCAACCCCAGACAACGCGAAGCCGTGCGCTATATCGACGGTCCACTGCTGGTGTTGGCCGGTGCTGGCAGCGGCAAAACCAGTGTTATCACCCAAAAAATTGCCTACCTGGTCGATCAGTGCGGTATTGACCCCAGCCACATTGCCGCGGTGACATTTACCAACAAGGCCGCCCGGGAAATGAAAGCGCGGGTGGGGAAAATACTGAAGGGCAACCGTGCAGAGGGGCTCACTGTCAGTACCTTTCACCAACTGGGGCTGAAAATTATTCGCACGCAGCGGCGTGAATTGGGGCTGAAATCCGGCTTCTCCATCTTCGATGGCCAGGACAGCCAGACCCTGATACGCGACCTGTTGATACAGGAACACGGTGCCGATGGCGACCAGGCGGCCACCATCGCCCAGCGCATCTCCAGTTGGAAGAGTGACCGAATACTGCCAAAGCAGGCACTGGCTAATGCCAAGGGGCCCGCCGAACTGTTGTGCGCCCAGGCCTACCACCGTTATAACAAAGCCCTGCGCGCCTATAACGCCCTGGATTTTGATGACCTGATCTTGCTGCCCACCATACTGTTTGAAAACAACAACGATATTCTGCAGAAATGGCAAAACCAATTGCGCTACATGCTGGTAGACGAGTACCAGGACACCAACTCCAGTCAGTATTTATTGGTCAAGCAACTCATTGGGCTGACCGGTGGCTTGACCGTGGTGGGCGATGACGACCAGTCTATTTACTCTTGGCGCGGTGCGCGGCCGGAAAACCTGGCCCAGCTACAGGAGGACTACCCGCAGCTGAAAATCATCAAACTGGAACAGAATTACCGCTCAACCAGCCGTATTTTGAAAGCGGCCAATACCTTGATTGCCAACAACGCACACATTTTCGACAAGCAATTGTGGAGCGAGCTGGGCTTTGGCGACCCCATTCGTATTATCCGCTGCGCCGACGAAAACGCCGAAGCGGACCAAGTGGTCGCCGAAATTCTCGACCACAAGCTGCGCAAGCGTACCAAGTTTGGAGACTATGCCATCCTCTACCGGGGCAACCACCAAGCGCGACTCATTGAACTGTCCCTGCAGCAGCAGCAAGTGCCCTACCACCTGAGCGGCGGTACGTCTTTCTTCGCTCGCAACGAGGTGAAGGACATCATGTCCTACCTGCGCTTGCTGATTAACGAGAGCGATGACAACGCTTTTCTGCGTATTGCCAATGTACCCCGGCGTAAACTGGGCACCTCTACGCTGGAGGCATTGGGCTCTTTTGCCAATGCAAACCACTGTAGCCTGACCCAAGCCTGCCAGCGCATAGGCGCCGATCATGTGTCGGAAGCGGGCCGAGCGCGGCTGTGGGAATTTGGCCAATGGATGGCGGGTATCCGGCGCAAAAGCGAGGGTGAGAATGGTGTATCAGCCATTCGCCAGATGATTCGCGACATGGATTACGAACTGTGGCTGAACCAGTTGAGTTCCAGTGAAGATGTTGCCCAGCGGCGTATGTCCAATGTGCATTTTCTGGTCGACTCCCTGCAAAAGGTCATGAGCACCGAGGAGGTCGCTCTGGATGAAGCCATCTCCCGTCTGGTGCTCAGAGACCTGTTAGAGCAACAGGAGGAAGAGGATGCCAGCCCGGAAAGTGTACAGCTAATGACACTGCACGCCTCCAAGGGCCTGGAGTTTCCCCATGTCACTATTATCGGCATGGAGGAAAAGCTGCTGCCACACCGCGCCAGTATCGAGGAAAACACCATAGAAGAGGAGCGGCGCCTGGCCTATGTCGGTATCACCCGGGCCAGGGAAACCCTGAGCATGACCATGGCCTTGAAACGCCGCCAGTTTGGCAACATCGTCAACTGCGAACCCAGCCGCTTTATCGATGAACTGCCCCAGGATGACCTGCAGTGGCAGGGCGGTGGTGCAGAGACGCGGCAGGACAATGAAGAGCGCGCCCAACAAACTCTGGCGGGGCTTAAAAACCTATTTGGATAAAGAACCGTTATACTGTTTTTCTGAAAATTTCACTCTTTGGCTATTGGAGAATTTTGTGATTCACCCCCGCATCAAGCAAGCTCTACTCATCACACTGGGTGTTTTTGTCATTGCCGTTTCCGGCTGTGCCAACAACTCTACTATCACCTATTCCTACGTCGACCCAACCATACACAAGCTGGATCTGCACGGCGTACTGGTGATAGCTGTCACCAAAAAAATGGATGCGCGAATTGAATTTGAAGATGCCTTCGTAAAGGCACTGCACAAGCGCGGCGCCAATGCGGTGGCCAGCCACACCTTGCTGCCCACTGCCAAGCCCACGAAAGAAGACGTAATTGCGGCGGCCAAAGAGGCCAATCTGGACACAGTGCTGGTCACCCGCTACATGGGCAAAAACTCTCAGGAAGTCTATCACCCTGGCACCATTTACTATGACGTAGCGCCCGCTATTGGCAGCCCCTATGGCTATGGCGGCTACTACGGCTATGCCTACGAGGTGGCCTACCAGCAACCCGTGTGGAGCAGTAATGTCACCTACTCCCTGGCATCCAATTTGTTCGCCACTGCCGACCACGAACACTTGTGGCAGGCCGTGTCAGAGACCTTAAAGGCCGGTGGCGAAAAGAAATTGCGCGATGATGTGATTGGCGGTTTTGTCGATAACATGAAGGACGCAGGGCTATTTAAGTAGCGCTGCGGGTATGAGGATTATGTCCCGCTGATAAAAAGGGGTCAGAGCCCTTTTACTACTGTACCTTCCCCCCACAATATTCTCCACACAGTAAAAGGGCTCTGACCCCTTTTAGACCCCTTTTACTGCTTCACCTTCCCGCCAACTGTGTTCTCCATCCCCAATTTGCGCTTCAGATTTTCACGTACGCCCTGCACAATGGCGTAGAAACCGGGGATAAAGAAGGTACCTATCAGCAACGCCGCCAGCATGCCGCCCAAGACAGTGATGCCCAGTGAGCGCTGGCCAAAGGCACCGGCCCCGCTGGCCACTACCAGGGGCATGATGCCCAGAATGAAAGAAACCGCTGTCATGCAGACCGCGCGGAAGCGCAGACGCCCCGCCTCCCGGGCTGCCACTTTGATCTCGACACCCTCCACCTCGCGCTTGTGCTTGGCAAACTCCACAATCAATATGGCATTTTTGGCGGCCATGCCGATAAGTAACACCAGACCGATCTGGGCGTAGAGGTTGAGCGCAACACCGGTCAACAACAGTGCGGCGATGGCGCCGCCAATCGCCATGGGCACCACCAATATGATGGCGATTGGAACAGACCAGCTTTCATACTGTGCCACCAGAAACAGATAGACGAAGATCAGAGCCATGGCGAAGGCCACGACAGCCGTGCTACCCGCCTGCCGCTCCTGATAGGCCATACCTGTCCACTCAAACTTGTAGCCGGCGGGCAACACATTCGCCGCAAATTTTTCAAAAATAGTCATTGCCTGGCCGGAGCTGTAGCCCGGAGCCGCATTGGCGCGAACCGAGGCAGACCGATACAGGTTGTAGCGTTGGGCCAGGTCCGGCCCGAGTATGGGCCGGGTAGAGACCAGTGTACTCAGGGGCACCATCTGGCCGCTGGAGGAGCGCATATAGAAGTGGTCCAGGTCTGACAGGTCGGCCCGAAATGGCGCCTCGGCCTGCATAATAACCTTATAGGTCTGGCCAAACTTGTTGAAGTCATTGATGTACAGCGACCCCATCTGTGCCTGCAAGGTAGTGAAAATTTCAGTGAGGGGAACACCCAGGTTTTTGGCCTTAACCCTGTCCACGTCGATAAAATACTGGGGGACATTGGCCCGATAGGTACTGAATACGGATGCCAGTCCGGGGGTCTGGTTGCCCTCCACCACAATATTGTTGAGCACCTTGGCAAGCGCCGCGGGGGAGCGCGCCAGGGTATCTTCCAGCATTAACTCCAGCCCGCCCACGGAGCCCATACCCGGCACCGCCGGGGGCGTGATGGCATACACCTGCGCTTCGGGAACCGCAGCAAACGCCTGCCCGTTGATTCTCCTGGCCACATTAAACACCAGATCCTGTTGCTCGGGCCGCTCATCCCAGTGCTTCAATACCACGAACAACGTTCCACCGTTACTGGCCATGGCACCGGTGAGCACTGAAAAACCAGTGATGGCCGTCACGCTCTCTATCGCAGGGTCTTTGGCAATGAGTTGTGCCACCTTGTCCACTGCCTGTTTGGTTCTGCTTAGCGACGCGGCGTCCGGCAGCTGCACGTTCACCAACAGTACACCCTTGTCCTCATCCGGCACAAAGCCCGTGGGCGTTTGCATGACACCAAATACCAGCGCGCCCATCCACACGACAAAGAGAATCGCCACCACCGCAAGTTTGCGTAAAACCCATTGCACACCGCGGTCATAACCATCCGTTAATTTGCCGAAAGCCGCGAGAAATTTGACATACCAGCCCGGGTCTTTCGCCTCGCCAGATTTCAGTAACAGGCTGCATAAAGCCGGGCTAAGCGTCAGGGCATTCAGCGAGGAGAACAACACCGCCACACAAATTGTGACTGAAAACTGCCGGTACATTTCTCCGGTAATTCCCGGCAACATCGCCACCGGAATAAAAACCGCAAGCAGTACCAGCGTCGTCGCCATTATGGGGCCGCCCACTTCGCGCATGGTAATCAGGGCGGCATCCCTGGCCGACAGAGAAGGGTCCTCGCGCAAATGTCGATCGCAATTCTCGATGACTAAAATGGCATCATCCACCACAATGCCAATTGCCAGAATCAGGCCAAACAGGGTAACGGTATTGATGGACATACCCATGGCGAGCAACACGGCAAAGGTTGCAATTAGCGAGACAGGAATGGCCACCGTCGGCACCAGGGTTGCCCGCCAATTACCCATGAATAAAAAAGTAATGGCGATAACAAGACCAACGGCCTGCATCAGGGAAATAACCACTTGTTTCACCGCCGTGGATACATAGCGGGTGGTGTCATAGCTTATTTGGTAATCCAGACCATCGGGGAAGTGTTGCGACAACTCTTCCACCAGCTGATTCACCGCCTCACCCGAAGCCAGCGCGTTGGCATCGGACAACAGATAGAGGGAGACATTAACCGCGGGCTTTGCATCCACTTCACCATAGAAATTGTAGGCGGACTGACCCAGCTCAACCCGGGCGACATCACGCAAGTATATGGCAGAGCCATCGGTATGCGCTCGCAGCACGATATTTTCAAACTCTTCGACTTCCTGCAGGCGGCCCTTAACCTGCAGTGTGTACTCGGTTTGTAGTTCGTCAACAAAGGGCGGCGCACCGATTTTCCCGGCGGCAACCTGGACATTTTGCTCACGCAGGGCGTCGCGAATATCTATCACCGACAACCCCAGCACGGCCATCTTGTCCGGGTCCAGCCACAGCCGCATGGAATAGGCCGCCTCACCGATAATATCGGCCGAGGAAATACCCTCCACCCGGGCCAGCGCGCTCTGCACGTTGATCTTTACGTAATTGGAGATGAACTTGTAATCCAGCGAGCCGTCCGGCGAAATGAAGCTGACTATTTTGAGAATGTCCGGCGATTTTTCATCAATTTTCAGCCCATTGGCGGTCACTTCTGCCGGCAGCGAGGGCTCTGCCAACTTCACCCGGTTTTGCACACGCACCAGGGCCATATCCACATCGGCCCCCACTTTGAAGGTGATGGTCAGCTTATAACTACCGTCATTGGCGCTCTTGGACGACATATAAATCATGTCTTGCACGCCATTTACCGCATCTTCAATGGGCGTGCCCACGGTGGCTTCCACCACCTCTGCCGAGGCGCCGGGATAGACGCCGCTGACAACAATATTGGGCGGGGAGATGGCGGGATATTCGGTAACCGGCAGCATCGCGATGGACAGGGCGCCGGCCATGGTCAAGACAATGGCTATAACCAGTGCGAATTTGGGCCGGTTAATAAAGAAGGCGCTGAACATGATTTAACCCTGGGGTTCTGTGGGGGGAAGCAATTTTGATTTTACTGGCATTCCCGGGCGCACCTGCTGCAGCCCGCGCACGATAACGCGATCGCCCGCTTCCACACCTTTTTTCACCAGAACCAGGTCGTCGAAACGGTCACTCAGTTCTACATTGCGCCGGACCACAGTGCTACTGCCATCGACCAGTAAAACAAAGCTGCCCTGCTGGTCCGCCTGCACCGCCGCCTGTGGCACGAAAACACCTTCCACCACATTGGTGTCCTGCAGGATAACGCGTACATACTGCCCGGGAACAAGCACAGAGTGGGGGTTGGGAATAAGCGCCCTGGCCTCTAGCGTACCGGTGCTTATGTCGACCCGGTTGGCAAAATAGTCAATTTTTCCCACCTCCGGGTAAATCACGCCATTGGTCAATTCCAGCCTTACTTCGATGTTGCGCAACGAATCCGCATTCAGCCCATCTTGCATGCGGGAGGAGACTGCGGCCGTGTACGTATCTTCGCTCACCTGGAACAAAGCCTGAATGGGGTCGATGCTGACCAGGGTGGTGAGATTTCCAGTGGTGGGGCCCACCAGGTCCCCCGGACTCACCATACTGCGGCCAATGCGGCCTGTTATGGGTGCGATCATGGTGGTAAACCCCAAGTTAACCTCGGCACTGGTGACCTGGGCACGGGCGGCCTCGATGCGGGCATCTGCCTCCAATTTTTTAGCTGTCAGGCTGTCCATTTCGGACTGGGAAATTGCGCCTTTGGGCAGTAACTCCCTGCCGCGTTTGAAGTTGCGTGCGGCGTTGGCCTGGTTGGCAATGGCCGCAGCCAGGTCTGCCTTGGCCCTGGCCAGGGCCGCCGTATACTCTGAGGAATCGATGGTATACAGCACAGTACCCGCCTGCACCAGGTCGCCCTCGCGAAAGTCCCGCGACAATAAGTAACCCGTTATCCTCGCCTTAATCGCAACATCATCCCGGGCCTGTAGACGACCGACATATTGCGTTTTGGGGAGATAGGGCTCGGCGATGACCTCATCGACCACCACTTCAACAACCCTGGGGGGCGGTGCCTCCTCGGCGCAAGCGGTGATTAACAAAGCGGAAGCCGTAATGAAGGCCAGTGGAATGATTTTCACGGATTGCTCCTCTGAGCTGATGCTCTGTTAACACTAGCAGTGTTTTCGATATGCCCTGCAAAAAAGCCGCAGTGCTTACAAAACACTGCGGCTTGTCACTCGATGCAGCCGCTTACTGACTGCCGGCCACCATATAATCCACAGCGGCTATAGCCTCATCATCCGAGCAGTTCATGCAACCGCCCTTGGCCATCATACCGGTGCCGGCTACACCATTGATGGCGCTGTCGTATAAGGTATCATTACCCTTGGCTATACGGTCGGCCCAGGCGGCGACATCACCCAACTTGGGAGCGCCGGCGGCGCCAGTGCTGTGGCAGGCCATACAGGCCGCATTGTAGACATCTTCGCCGGAGCGGGCAGCTGCTGTGTCACCAGCCGCGGCCACTGCGGGACCACCACAGCTGCTGTCACCTTCCAGGCAGACTTCGCCCACAGGCTTGATGCGCGCTTCAATTTCGGCGCGCTGCTTGTCGCTCAAATCCTGGGCAGATGCGGAAAAAGCCACTACCAAAAAAATCACACTGGAAATAATACGAGTCATCACGGGTTGTCCCTCACTTGGTAAGCCGCGCATTATAGCCGCTAGCGCGCGGAAATGGCACCGTAAACCATCGGCCACCAGTCACAGCGCCCAAACACCGGGGGGACTAAAAATACCAAGCGAGTTGGACAAATACCGCGGGGCCCACGCTCAAAGCCAGGCCGTCTATCCCCGTTTCCAAACCCCCGTACTCGGTCCCGTCCGGGCCCATGGGCACGTTAACCGAACCCAGAACTTGCCAGTTCTGGCTGATGCTCCACTGGGCGACCACCTGTGCGAGGGCAGAGCCATCGCCCAGGTTCACGAACAAATTGGGCGTAATATTGAGCAGGGGTGTAACTTCAATCGGCAATGAGCCCGCCACATAATGCCGCCCCAGGGTAAAAAGCTCACCCCGGGTAATGCGCTCGACCAATGCCGGGTTGGCCTGACTATTGGCACGGGAATATTCCGATTGGCGCAGCCCAAAGCCGTTAAAAAAATACTCCGTAACCGCACTGACATTGCGCCCGCCCCACACCCAGGAATACGACCAACTGGTCACCAGGCTCGCCACCCAATCGTCTTCCGTTTCGACCAGGGTGATGTCGCCCCTAACCACCGCGCCGCCCCAACTGCTGGACCCTCCCACCCCCAACATCAGTTCATCGTAGTGCCGGGCCAGCAACAGGTCGTACTCCCGCTCGCCGCCAAAGCCATGAAACTTGAGCGCGGTGGAATTTACCTCGCTGGCAAGATCGCCCACCGAATTACGTCGCACAACCTGAACAAACTGCCAGTCATCGCCAGAATCGGTAAGATACTGGCCGTAGAGCATATCGTCGCCCAGTTTGTACTCGGTATCCACAGCGGCGGGGTCGAAGGGGTTAAACACATCCATCGGGTTGTAGATAAGCCCGTTGCCCCAACTCACCGCCTGGCGGCCGAACCGCACTACGGTTTTGTCACCCACGTAATCCAGGTGTAGCCGGTCCAGGCGATGCACCAGCACGGCGTCATCCGAGCGGTTAATTTCATGGGTCAGGTCCCACCAGCGCTTGTCGTCATCGGGTGCCGTGGGCGGCAACGCAAAACCCAAGCCCTGCCCCTCACCCAGAGCCAGTGAGTCGCCAAGAAGGGCAATTAACTGGTAATCGCCCTGCACACGCCAGGGCCCTGTATTGTCGCTAAAGCGCAGGCGCAATACGCCGCTTTGGTCCTGGGTAGTGGCCCCCAGTGCTGAGCGAAACACGCTGTCCTCGGGGTAGGTGCTGGTCAGCCACTGTACCTTGGTGTGGCCACCGTCAAACCCCGCATTGGCGGTACCAGACAGCGCAATCAACAGCAGCAGACGCGCTACGCTGCGCACTCACAGCACCATGGCGCGAGGCTGTTGCTGTTCATCTGCAATGATGCGGCCGTCGCGCATGCTGACCAGACGCCGGGCATAGGCCATCACCCTGGCATCGTGGGTGGCGATGACAAAGGTGATGCCACGCTGTGTGTTAAGCCCCTCAAACAGCGCCATCAGTTCCGCCGCACTTTTGCTGTCCAGGTTGGCGGTGGGCTCATCCGCCAGCACCAACTTGGGCTTACTGGCGATGGCCCTGGCCACCGCCACGCGCTGTTGTTGCCCGCCAGACATCTGTGCCGGCAGGCGGTCTTCCATGCCACTGAGCCCAACTTCTGCCAACACTTCAGCACTGCGCTGCAGGCGTTGCTTGCGTCCCACCCCCTGTACCTGCATGACAAACTCAATGTTCTCCCGGGCCGAGAGAACGGGAATCAGGTTATAAGCCTGAAAAACAAAGCCGATGTTGTGCAGACGCATGTCGGCCAACTGGCCACGGGACATCTGGTCCAGCTGCATATCACCCACCCGGATCTCACCGCTGTCCGGCGTATCCAGCCCACCCATGGCATTGAGCAAGGTAGTTTTACCGGAACCGGAGGGGCCGGCCAGGCAGGTAAAAGAGCCCTCGTTAATCTCCAGGGACACATGGTCCAGGCCGGTGATGACCTGATCACCCTGGTGAAAGGTTTTACAAAGCTCCCTGCAAATGATTGCGCTCATTCCCTGTTTCCTGTTTCCTGTTTGTTCAGTTTTTGGCCAGCGCCGCGACGGGGTCCAGCCGTGATGCCCGCCAGGCGGGCAACAAACTGGCGGCCAGGCCCAGGCAGATAACCACGGCGGTAGACATCCACATATCCCTCGCCTGCAGGGCGGGGTATAACGTGGAGCTCATGTTCATCATCTCCATGCCCTGAGCCACGCCGGAGATATCAATACCGTCCTCCAGCCACTTCAACGTGGCATAGGCGGCAATATTGCCAACGCCCAGCCCCACTAGCAGCAAATACAAGCTCTCCAGTAAAATCTGCCCCATCACCAGGCCGGGGTTCATACCCAGCGCCAGCATCAGGCCTATCTCACGCACCCGTTCAAACACCGCCATGACCAGCGTATTCACCAGGCCAAAGGACAGGGCCAGAAACACCACCACCATAAACACCAGGGCGAAACCATCCTGCACCCCTAGCATGGCACTGAGAAAGGTATCCAGTTCAGTCCAGGGCAGCACTTCCAGCTCCCCCCCGGCCGCACTGACAATTCCGGGATACCAGCTGTGCACCGTTCTGTAGCTGTCTGCGGTCAGCGCAATTTCTGACACCGAGGAACCCAGGCTCAACATTTTCTGGATAACTGTGCGGCCCGTATAGACAAAAATATCTTCGGTACCGGGCAGACGGGCCTTGTAGATACCCACAATTCTGGCGCCGCGATCGGCTACCTCATTGTTCGGATCCTGGGACATGATGACAATGCGCTTGCCCAGAGAGGTTTCCAACCGCCTGACCAGGCTGGCACCCATCACCACGCCCTTGTCATCGGGCGATGTGAGCCAGCGGCCCTGGACAATTTTGTCCGGCGCAGAGCCCAGCTTGCTTTCATCGCCGGGCGCTACGCCCAGCAAGGTAACACCGCGGCTATCGCGCTCGCTGGAAACAATCGCCGGCACCCGTACCCGGGCAGACCAGGCAGTGACCGGAGGGCGATTCAGGGCCTCGAGTAGTTCCCCGGAGGGCATGGCGATGCTGTTCACAACACTGGGGTCACGGCGGTAATCGAGATGGTGTATTTGCACCTCGCCCGGCAGGGTTTGCAGGCCGTTGCGTACGATTTCATCGACCATGCCGCGCATCAAGGCCGACATAAAAATCATGGCCCACACGCCCAGGGCAATGGTGAGCAGCATGATGGCGGTGCGGCGATAGTTGCGCCACAGATTGCGCCAGGCCAGGGTCGCGACAATCGCCAGGCGGGTATTCATTACACCGCCCGCATCGCGGCCACCGCCTGCAGGGAAAACAGGCGAGTGGCCGGGTAGATCGCCGCCAGCATTGCGCCGACAAAAACCGTCACTGGCCCCCAGAACAGGGACAGTACGCTTATTTGTGGGTACATGCGGTCGGGCAGGTTAAACCTGGCGGCCATCTCCTCCATACCGGGGTAATAAAACCCCGCGTAGCTGAGGTATAAGCTGAGTAAGCCACCCAGCAGCACGCCGATGGCCAGGCCCAGAGTGGCCATAATGAAAGTTTCCAGCCCCACCAACCGGGCCAGGCGACCCGGGCGCGTACCCAGCGCCAGCATCACGCCAAATTCGCGAGTGCGCTCCAGTACCGACATCAACTGGGTGTTGAGCACGCTAAACGCCACCAGCAGTATCAGCACGCCATACATAAACCAGGCACTGGTCATATCCGATTGAATGGCCTGCTGCAGGCCGGGTTCCAGGGTATTCCAGTCGAGTACGGCAAGCGCCGCCCCTACCCGCTCATCCGAGCCGGCGATAAACTGGCGCAAGCTGGCCACACTGGCGTCCACTGCGGTCAAACTGGGCAGGCGAACCACCACACTGTGGCCCGCGTCGCCCATGCTAAACACCTCCTGAAACCAGGCCAGGGGCACCTCCGCCACCGATCTGTCTACCTGGTCAAAGCCGGTCTTGACAATGCCCACTACCGTGGCCACCCCCGCGGCAAAAGAGCCATCCAGCCCACTGCCCAAAAACGTAAGTTCATCGCCCACCGTCACCTTGAGGTTCATGGCCAGAGTGGCGCCTATCACAATTTCTGCCGCCCCGGGGTCGCCCAGGTAGCGGCCCTCGCTTACCAGCCCGGGCAGTGTGGAAACAGACGCTTCAAACTGCGGTTGCACCCCCACCAGTTGAATACCAAAGGAGCGCTGCTCGCTGGAGGCCAGGGCAAAGGCCATACCCCGGGCGGCAACGCTTTCCAGCCCCAACTGCAACCGCACCCGCTGTGCCAGTTGTTCAACATTGGGCACGCTCTGGTGTATTTTTTGATCGTCGTTGTAACTGGCGTGTTGAATTTGCAGGTGGCCGCTGAAGCTATTGAGTGTGTTTTCTATCATCATTTGATAGGAGCCCAACTGCAGCGAAATAAGAAATACCAGCAGGGTGTTACAAAAAATCATGGCACCCACCGTGAGCCAGGTGCGCCTGCTGTGACGCCACAGGTTGCGCCAGGCCAACACCGCAGTGACATTCACTGGCGCGGATTTCTCAGATTGGACAGGGTGAAGACATTGTCTGCCATCTCGACATCAAATTGTATATCCAGGGTTTGCAGCTCGGTCCATTCCCCGGGTTTTTCAAGCCGGCTCATACGCAGCCGGGTGGCCACCGAGCGCCCGGACATCTGCTTGATATCCGACGCCTTCATGACCTTTAGCTGCACGTTATTCTGGTCCCAGTACTGCTGCTCCAGCAACACCCAGTCATCGCGGATGACCAGCACTTCCCTACCCCAGACAATGGCGGCGTCCTCGTGGGGGACGGACTGAATGGTATAAATCTGGTGGCCACCCTCCTCGCGTTGCTCGATAAGGCTGTGATGGTATTGGTCGATAATGTCCGTGGTCTTGCTGATGTCCTTGTTGGAAAAATCACTGCCCATCCAATTCTGGCCCATCATGGAAGAGGGGACTTTAATCACCCGGTTAATCCTGGGGGAAAATGTCCACATGCTGCCACCCTTCATGAGAGTGCCATTACCCGCGTCTTTTTTTGGCTGGGTGACCCGTACCAGGGTGTTGTCATCACCCTGGGTCCAACCGCGCATGGTCATGCTGCGTTCCCAGTCGGGGCGATGAATCACCATGGTCATCTCGGCATAGGAAGTTTGGCCACGGTAGTGGTCTACCGCCTTGCGCACCAGTTCTGCGGCGGACAATTCTTCAGCCACCACCTGGCTCGTCATCAATATTGTCGCAATCACAATAGCCAGGCCCTGAGATAATCTGTGCTGCACTGTCATTTACCACTGCTCCATGCGATTAGAATCTGGAGAATAGCACCTCGTCAACCAACCTGGCCGCCAATCTTGCGGTGCGATCTGAACCGTCATTAACCGGCGACAACTCCGCGATATCTGCCATCAACCAATTGACCCCAAATTCCCGGCACAGCCCCCCGATGGTGGCAATTGTGTCTATCACCCAGTGGGGGCTCACACCCAGGGCCGCTGGCGCACTCACGCCTGGCGCAATACTCGCGGGGAAGACATCCAGGCAAATAGTTAGATACAGGCAATCGATATTCGGCAAAAACTCCCGTAGATACTGCCGGCTCTTTTCATCACGACAATCTGTGTCCAGTAAATAGGGGACGGACAGTGCGTCGGCCCGACTGAACAAGGCCCGGGTATTGGAAGGCCTGGCAATACCCAGGCAAGCGTAGTGAAATTTGTGTCCATGCTGGGCGCAGTGCTGGGACACCTGGTAAAAAGGCGTGCCCGAGCTGGTATGAGGCGCTGGTTTTCGCAGGTCGAAGTGCGCATCGAAATTAATGATGCCCAGCGTTTTTCCCGGGGCGTTGGCGTCCAGCCAGTGGCGACAACCCAGGTAACTGGCCCAGCCAATTTCGTGGCCGCCACCCAGGCCCACCACAAACTGCTGGCACTGCAACAGCGCCTGCAGACGATCGGCATAGGTCTGCTGGCCGGTGTCCAGGGCATCCAGCACCCGAACATCACCGTCGTCAAAGAGGCCGAAGTCGTGATGCCAGGCCTGGTTCGAAAGCGCCTGGCGCAGCGCAGCGGGCCCCTCACTGGCACCGGGCCGGCCCTTGTTCAAGCTTACACCCAGGTCCGATGCCAGCCCCAGCAGGCTCACCCCCGCTGCGGCGGGTTGCTCAGTTTGAACACACTGGTGCCAGCGCAAACCGGTGTTGCCATCTTCTTTATCAACCCGGCCCCGCCAGTTTTCAAGATTCGCTGGAATATACACATTGCCCTCCCTGCCACACCCGGCTGGGTCGATTCATGTTGACCGCGTAGCTTAGCTCCGCGGGGTAATTGATATCCCACAATGCAATATCTGCATCCATCCCCTCGCGCAACAAGCCCTTGTCGGGCAGCCCCAACGCCAGGGCGGCATTTCGGGTGGCACCACGCAGGGCCTCTTCCGGGGTCAGGCCAAACAATACCGCCGCCTGGTTCATGGCCAACAGCAGCGAGGC
>SMVA01004163.1_pt1 | contig 15669 bp, 10 predicted proteins | sample 2456451 | NCBI WGS metagenome assembly SMVA01 (sample SAMN11095933, study PRJNA526329) | marine sediment metagenome | biome: Marine sediment; feature: Surficial sediment; material: Deep marine sediment; isolation source: Hadal surficial sediment | place: Pacific Ocean | collected 2014-05 | depth...
AAGCCGGCCGAGGGAAAACGCCAGTACGCCGGCTGCTCTCAAAACGGTTGCATTCCCGGGCGCCAGACTGGAAGCCTTCTGGTACGAGGCGTCCGCACCATGCCAGTCGAAGTCATAGACCATTCGGATCCAGCCAAGGCTGGCGTGAGCCTCTGGGAGTTCGGGGTCCAGTGCCAGTGCACGCTTGACGGTTTCCCGTGCCAGTGCAATGCCTTCATCACGATCGATAAAACCCCAGCTGGCCTGCTGTGAATAAGTGATGGACAGACCGGCCCAGGCCTCTGCGTATTCGGGGTCGATATCCAGTGCCTGCCTGAAGGCCGTTACAGCCTTTTCCCAGTTTTCCTGGTCCCGGCGATCATTGAAATAACGACCCTGCAGGAACAATGCATAGGCGTCAGAATTGACCACACGAGTACGCGGTGTGCTGCCCAACAAAGTCAGCTTCAACGAATTGACCACCGATTCAGCGATCTCATCCTGGGTGGCAAATATATTATCAAGACTGCGATCATAGGTTTCTGACCACAGGTGATAGCCATCACTGCCACGGATCAACTGTACCGTTATACGCACCTGGTTGCCGGATTTTCGAACACTGCCTTCGAGTACGTTGGCAACGTTGAGACGCCTGGCAATGACGGGGATTGCGATTTTCTCACCCTTGAACGCAAAAGAAGATGTTCGCGCCGCCACCCGCAATTCGGGGATCCTGGCCAGCAGGTTGAGCAATTCTTCTGCCAGGCCATCCGAGAAATATTCTTGTTCGGGATCTGAACTCATGTTTACAAAGGGTAATACAGCGATTGAAGCATCCGTCGCCTCTGCAGCGGCTTGTTCCGCCAGTTCAATCGCGGTTTTAACCGCTTTTGCTACCCGCACCACATCGCGTTTTGGATCCAGGATGAATTTGTCGAATGCAAAGTAACCAATACCGGCCATCAACATGGCAATGATCACTATATCCAGCGTGCGGCTTGAGGATCTGATCGATGTACCGCTGCGGGTAATATCCTCTTCTTTTTTTAAGCCCTCGGGTGTGAACTCAAACAGCCAGGCGAATATCAGAACAGGCAGGAAACCAAAGGCCAGTGTATAGATCACATAGGTAACGGCCTGGTCAGTGAAACCAACGCGGGGGAAGATCGTATCGGCCACCTGGATCAGCAGCCAGGCTCCGACCGCATAGGCTGCCGCTACTCTGAAGATATTCCGGTTTCTTAGTTTTCTGAGTAAATTCATGCAGACGAAATAGGGCGGTTGGTTAAATTGGTATGCTGATCATTATAGGAGGGGAATTCAGGATTTGCCGATTTTATTGAACCGCATCGCTTACAATGCCTGCTGCTCGCAGGATTTACGCTTATCTCAGGAACCCTGCATGCTTACTGTGTTCCAACCGGTTTAGTGTCAATGGAAATCGCTTTGATAACAACTTCATTTAACCTGATGAGAGCATTAAAATCAGCTCCAATAGGCGTATTGCGCTCATTTGCACTGGTTGTATCGGTTGCTTTCATTGGTCTTGCCAGTGGCTGCGCAGGTACCGCAAAAGGCGTTGAAACTTCCGTCTATTCGCGGCTGCAATCAAAGCCTGTGGTCGAGCAAAAATCATCCGACGCGGCCGCCATGGTCGTCATCCGCTATCCGGCGATGATCCATGAGTACGCCGAAAACCTATTCGTCAGTTCATTTACCATCAATGCCATTGGTGGTGACGTACCGTTGGCGACCGCTAAGGCACAGACGTCACGCATTGCACAGGCTTTGGTCGAGAAATCCAGTTACTACGCGATGTCGTTATATCGGGAACTAAAGGAGGCATTGCCTGAAAATTCGGTGTTACTTTCACCGCATATCATTGCCTGGGATAAAGAAAGGCAGTTGCACAGCCGGCCAATACTGGCGTCAGAGCAAATCCCCACCGTTTTGACCATAGATTTCAATATTTATTCCTATCCCGATGTGACTAAATTGATGGATTCGCCACCGGTTACCTTCGGCGACCTGGTGACACCTTTGATCGTGGTAAAAAGCAGTCGCTGGATTCAGCCGTCTTTGAACGGATTGTTGATTAGCAGTCCGCCCTTACAGGACGCCGTGTGGCGGCAGGTAACCGATGAATCGAACAAGTATATACAGGCGCGAATCGAAGGCGAGACACGCAACCAGGTCGCTTCACTGGGGTTCATATCGTTTTTGGCTGAACGGGATATGACGTCACCGGGTGTGCCTGCAAAAAGCACCGGTAGTGGTAACCAGCAGCTGATCGCTGTCGAGCAATATCCGCTGGAAAAAATTCAGATGGATGGCAAAACAATAAGCATGTTGGAAAAGGATTTCTCGGTAGATCCATTTGAGCGCGGTTTTGTTCGTGGCGCGAGTACCCGGATTGTTGCAATGCTCAATTCCATCGATCATGACAGGGCAACATTTTTTGCCCGCCAGGCAGCCTTGGATCGGTTTGATGCAGAACTTGCCAAGGTATTTTTTGTACGCTCTGCCGATGAGAGTGTCCGGGCGCGTTTGCAGCTGGCCGAAGCATTGATTGCTGCTGAAAAAGAGTTCCTTGCTGCACAGTCGGAAAGTATCTATGCGGGCACCTACACGGGAGATTACGGCTTGAAAATGCGCAAGATCATTTCCGCTGAATACCGCATGCTTGAAGAACGTCGCCGTCTGGCACACAAACAGAATATCACCACGGTGGTCGCCGTTATAGCCCTGGCGGGATCCGTCTATGGTGCCGTGGCATCAACTGCAGCAAGCACGGCTGCAGTCGTGGCGGCGTCCGGAACTGCCATGGCAGGCTCGATTTGGGCCATGCATAAATCGCTTGGCACCCGGACCGAGTCGGAAGAGGTCGGCCGTTATTTTCTGACCCGCATGGCGCCGACATTTGACCGGCAAATGGCCGTGCAAATGGAGTGGCTGGAGTCAAAGGAACTGATTACTGCGCGTGGCTTTGCAGAGTTCAGAAATAAGACACTCAGTCTTTACCAGGCCAGGGTCAGGTCAATGACAGTCAGTGTCGATCGGCATTGTCAGTTCAAACACCCGCAATTTGATCAGCCGGGTCGCTGGTACGGTGCCTGTGACGATGGGTGGGCAACCGGCAGAGGCTACGGACTGGTCAATAATCACCGTGGTGATACGCTTGAGTTCCTGGGCGACGCCGAGGCGGGTCTGGCGTCGGGCGCCGGCGGTATGATCATCAATCGTCGCGGTCAATTGGGTGCAACCTACTACGAGGGTACGTTTAGCCTTGGGCTGCCGGATGGAACGGTGCGTGTTGAAAAACCCGGTGCAACTCCGGTATTGCGACGGTTCAAGGCAGGCGAGGATGTTGGCAGGGGGAGCGCGGGGCAGTTACAGAAATTGAGTTTCAGATCCAATACGTCAGTGGCTGGCACATCAACCGCCAGGTTATTGAACCCATGAAGCCGTGGTTGATGTGCGGGGCCCTGTCGGCCTGTCTATGCTTGGGTGTCGCCATGAATATCAGTGCCAGGATCAATCTCGAGGCCATTGACAACTTGCCGCCAGGCGAGCAATACCGCCAGCTGAGCCTGGTGCTGATGATTTTTAGTGGCACAGAGCAAGCGCTGATAGATGCGATGTCACCTGCCGATAACCAGCAGTCTGACCAGGGTTCAAGCTTGGATCCCGACGTGTACAAGACGCCATTGACGCGCATCGTCGACCAGCAATCCATGTTGCACGGTGCCGCCAGGTTGCTGCGTTTCGCCAGTGGTTCGCAGGATGCAATAAGGGCGCGGTTGGCTGCTATCGATGTGGAAAATCCGGTGCTGATCAGCATGGTGGATATTATTGCCATCACTGAAGACGCCATCATTATCCGTAATGCGATCGCTGACAGTATCAGTTATTCAGGCCTTGCCAGCAACGAGGAACTGATCGCCCATTTACACAGCTATCGTACACGCACCATACGGCTCAGAAACATAATGGAATACGAGGCTTTCAGTAATGAACTCGATCGTCTAACCCTTGAGGCCATCTTGTCGGTTGGCGGCAAGCTGGATGCTTACCAGCGCATGTTCGATGAAGAGGTTAATTCAACCGGCTTTAGCCGGCAGATTGAATCTGCGGAGTTCATCTATAACCGCGATGCGGAATTTGATGAAAAAGCCGGAAAAATGACTGCAGAGATCATGCGCAACGTGATCCTCGAGGAAAGCCAGGTCGATCCCTGATCAGTCGTTAGGCATTTGCCACAGTTGCCGGCAACTAACCATCATCAATCGATCGCTGTGCCGGGTCATGATCTTTGTTGTTCGGCGGCGTGTTGTTTGAAGAATTGCCGCGCACTGAAATACTTATCCCCCGGGCGTTTTGCAGATCCTTGATAGAAAGTGTGTTTTTAGAAATCACCACGAACTGACCGGCTTCGGCAGCCTGTTGTGCAGGATTCTGTTGCCGGGAATCGGCTTGCTGAGGCGATTGTTGTTGGGCTGGGTCCGCAGCTTCGGGATTTGCTTGTTGCGAGATATTTTGTGTTGGTGGTCCTGTCGCTTCAGGATTTGATTCAGTGTCTGCCGTCGATGGTGATCCCTGGCTTTCTGCAGAGCCTAGTTTGTTGCTCAACAGGTACTCGAGTGCGCTCTCAGAGACACCGCTGTTGCTGACGCTGTCAGAATTATTGGGCTTGGCGGCCGAGGCAGCAGGGGAATAGGTTCCGTCATTGGCATTGTGGGCTGATTGATTTTGCTGACCTGCTTGCGCTTGCTCCTCACCATCGCCGGATTCACCGGATTCAGATCCATCACCCTCAGCATTTCCGCCCTTCGGTTGACGGCCGGGGCCAGCATTATTTGCCTGTGTCGCAGTATGCATACCTCCCTCTGCGCCGCCAGCTTCTTTGCCATGGGTCCTGGCGTATATCTGTGCTTCACGCTGATGATATTTCCCGACCAGCTCACCCCAGGCTTCCTGCTCCTGTTGTCGCAGTGCCGGGTCTTTCTCAGCCGCTACACTGGCGACATAGGGATACTCTTTATTTTCATCACCGGGTGCCCATTCAGCTCCGTCGAGGATGATTTCGCGCAATTGGTTTCTCAGGTGTTTTTGTGACGACTCTGGTAGCTTGTCGAGTTTCTGTGTACCTGACTGGTAGGTATTGGTCGGTAAACTGCTGCGCTGGCCCGGTTGATCCTTGAGTTCCATGAAGCGGCGGTAATTCTCATCGTTGTATTCCACTTCCTGGCTGCCGGGACTGGCGTTTTCTGTCGCCTCCTCGGCCTGGTTGGAATCAGCATTCGTGGTGTCAGTTTGTGCTGACGCCGACGAGGCAGGGAAAAACCCTGAGCATAGAAGCAACACAACGGTGAGTATTCCAGTTTTCATCAGTCTTCAATCGTCCTTACCACGCGGAAACCGGTGAAATCATTGCGGTCACCGTTCTTGAGGTTAAATCTGGCCGGCAATCTGATCTCTTTGCTGCCGGTAATCCATGAACCGCCACGCGTCATATGTGAACTGCAGATACCACGCCCCCAGGCACTACCGTCTACCGGTGCGTCAAGATAGGACAGGTTCAGACAATCCGACGTCCATTCAGAAACATTGCCAACAGTATCATACAGACCAAATGAATTGGCCATGAACGATCCCACCGGGGCGGTTCCCAACGTCAGTTTATCTCCGCATTGCTTGTGCTGCCATTTGAAACCGGTTTCAGTGCCGGCAATATTGGCATAATTGCAAAGCCGGGCAGGGTCGCCTCCATGCCAGTCGCCTTCCTCGCCGGCGCGCGCAAAATACTCCCATTCGCTTTCACTCGGTAGCCGATAACTTTGGCCGGTTTTTTCACTGAGCCAGCGCACGTACTCCTGTGCATCTGCCCACGAAACCATGATCACGGGACGTTTGTCGCGACCCCAGCCATTGTCGCCGGGAGATGTAGTGCAGCCATTATCATCGAAACACGCATCCCACTCGGCCAGTGTGATTTCATGCACACCGACGGCAAATGGCGCATTGATCGTTACCTGTCTGCGTGGCTTTTCCATACTCAGGGACAGGCTCGATGAATCATCCGAGCCTTGCCAGTAAGTGCCTGCCGGTATGACCATCATGCCAGGGCAATCGCTGCAGTCGCTAAAGGATTTACCCGGTCGCAAGTCCAGATCATCCTGGTGCTGCAGGGCAGCGGCGATATTTACGCCATGCGGGAAGGCGTCAATGTATGCCTGGTAGGCATCCTTGGTATTCAGGTTCGTGGCGGCGCTATAGGCGTTACTATCATTGGCCTGATCTTTGAGCACACGTCGTACTCTTTGGGCCTCTTCAATATGCGAACCGGATGGCCAGTCGTTGATGTAGCGGTCGAATGCCGAGATGGTTCGTTCCTCGCTGGCGGACTCCCAGGCCAGTTTTTCCAGTCTCTCCCGTTCGAGACGAAGCCGTTCCTGGCGGGCTTCTTCCTGTTGGATCTCATCGATCCTGAGCATCGCTTCGACCTGGTGCAGTCCGTCCGGGAATAACGCGAGGTAATCCTCATAAGCAGCCACACTGTCTTCTGTGGCCAGTTCCTGCCATGCTTGTTCATCAAGGATATCCAGTTGCGTCTCCGCCTGGTTGCGGTAGATCGATTTCGGGTAATCAAGGATAAATCGCCGGTACGCCTCAATGGTGTCAGCCTGCACGGCAGCTTGCCAACGGGTGGTTTCTGCCGGGGTAGGTTCTACGACACCAATCACCTGGCTTGATGGTGTTGATTGCACACCGGTGCTGAAGTCCGGTAATTGAATTTGATCATCGTCTGACTTGTCGCTGAGGAGAAATATCCCGATGGCGATCATCGCCAGGACAAAAATACCCAGCAGGATAAATGGTAGCCACTGCTTGCTTTCCTTTGGGTAAGATTCGGTTGGGGCATCGCCGATAACGGAGCGGCGCCAGTCGAGGCTCTTGAAAGATTTCTTCCACTGGCTGACATCACGCGGACGGTCTTGTGGATGAATACTCATGCCCAGTTCAATTGCATCCCGGATGCCACCGTATTGTCCTGTAGGAACAAGCTCTGCAAACGCCGTCAGAGGATCTTCAGAACCATCGTCAATGGCGGTTTTTCTGTCGTTGGCCGATACCGGGACGATGCCGGTGATACCACGGTAAAGCGTGCTCGCCAGCGCATAAATATCGGTCCAGGGCCCGATACGGCCTGCTGTTTCTGACTGTTCCGGAGCGGCGTATCCCTCACTTCCCAACCTGGCTGTATTCGCCGGCTGATCGTTGTGCGCGGCGGCGACACCAAAGTCCAGCAAGATTGGATCTCCGCTTTCAGTCATGTATATATTGGCCGGTTTTATGTCCTGGTGAATGAGACCTTGATCATGGATGTATTCCAGACCTTCCATCAGCGCTAACAGCAGGCCTCGAGCTTCCTCGGGGTTGAGTTTGCCGCCGGATTGCAGCTGTTTATCCAACGCTTGACCCTGGTAATACGACATCAGGAAATACGCGGTGCCGTTGGCCTCAAAATAACGCAGAACCTTGACGATATTTGGATGATCGAACGCTGCAACCAGGCGGGCTTCGCTCAGAAACTGTTTGAGGCCCTGTGCAAATAATTCTGTTGCAGCGTCGTCGTTGGGCTCGATCGTGCCATCGTCCTGTCGCGTGGCGTGGCTGGCGGGAAAAAACTCCTTCAGTGCAAAACGGGTGCCAATCGCTGGATCCGTCACCAGGTAGGTAATGCCGAACGATCCCACACCGAGGATCGCATTGATCTGCAGATCGCCAATGGTAGATCCGGGCAGGAGGGCCAATGACTGGTGCATCATGAGGGTGCGTTCTCCTGGCTGAGAACACTGATTTTAAACCGTACATCCCCCAGCAGGATTTCGTCGTTGGCATCGATGTACATAATCTCACCGGGCAGGCACGGGATACCGCGGATAAACGTGCCATTGCTTGAGTCCAGGTCAGAAATTGTGATCGCCTCACCGATGTTCTTGATCCGAACATGATGGCGGCTGATCGCGGCTGCATCGATGCTGATATCTGCATCACCTCGCCCGATGACGACATCAATATGCTGTGTATTCACGATGCAATGGCGCTTGAAGCGGCTTTCATTGCCCAGTAAACCCTCGATAACGACGACCCCGTTAAAACCATCAGGCAGGGCATTCACGTCAGGGACGACATCTGCATCAGCGGGTTCTGCCTGAGATGCCAGTTGGGCCACACCGGGACCGGAATCTAATGGTGCGGTAGCGGGTTCGTCAGAAGCAACCGGGTGATGCTGAGCGGCTGGTTCCTGGCCAGATGGTGGTGGATTATTATTACCAACGCGCAGATAGAAAACTGCCTTAGCCAGGAGTGCAAGCAGTAACACCGCCATGATCGCCCATAACCATATCGGCATCAGGCTCACAAACGAATCAGGCTTTGCCTTGGTCTTTGAGTAGGTGACAGGATCAATCGTGATGGACCCGGTGCTTGAATCAGCGGGCAATTCATCTGCGCCAGGGTTGACGACCGTTTCTGGCACTGATTCAGCGCTATCGCCATCCACGTCCAGTTCGCCGCGCTCTTGTGTCTCTTCCTTTACCGCTTGCGCGGTTGGTTGGCTGGCTTGCCTGCAAGCTCCACGTTGCAAACTAATCTGCATTGAATCGAAAGCCCGGTCTAAATCATCACCAATAACAGACACCGGGATATCATCCCCGCTAAGACTTTGTGCGCCGGTCGCCAGATTAATACCGACCAGGTATCCACATTGATCAACGATTGGTCCGGTTATATTGGGCAGCGGCGTCTCTGCCGAAACTGAATAGCCATTGCCTGCAGCATGAGGTGTCAGCCTGACTGCCAGCCACAGTGGTTCGGCGCCCTCTGCCATTTTCTCAGCAGGCGGAAATGCCGCCAGGTGATATACCTGCTCTGGCGATAAGGGGCTGTCCGACAGGATGATGGCGGATCTTGTCAGGCCTGCAACCGATAATACCGCCAGGCCGTCATCCAGCGATCGCTTGACTGGTCTGCTGGGCCGGCCATTACGGACGATGTCTGTACCGCCGTCCAGGATGACGATCTCATCACCGGCGGCGATGAACTCTGCGGGAATCAGTACCAGGCCGTCATCGGATATCACCACCCCGGTGGTGGGTCTTACGTGTGTGGCGGAAACCAGTTTGAGCACCAGCACGACGGATTCCGGAGGACCGGAAGCGGATTCCTGTTGGGCTGTGGCAGGCTGGATCGACAGCAGAACCACGCCTGCCATAAGCAGGAGCCGATGGGTAAAACAGGCAGCCGATCGAACGCCTGGCATCAGGGGGAATAAAGCCTGTTGATCAGGTTATCAAGGCAATATTGACCGGATCTGTTCAGCGTCTGTTCTTCTTTGCCCTGGATGACGTTTTGCAGGAAGACCAGGATCGCAGCCATCACCAACGCAACCAGCGTGGTGCTGAAGGCAACCCCCAGTCTTTCTGTCACCTGGTAAAGCATTTCCGGGCTTTCGACATTGGCCCGGTCACCCGCGTAGTTCAATGCCAGCATGATACCGATAACGGTGCCAATAAAGCCGAGGGTCGGGATCAGCCAAGTGATATAGCGAATGATGTTGTAACGCAGATCGAGTTCATGCAAAAACAACTCGAGGCTCGAATTCAATAATGAATTGGTCTGATCCACCGACTGGCCAAGGTTAAAGTTGAGCACACAGCGCTCGATCAAACGTGGCAGAAAACAGACGTTACGGTATTTGCTGCTGCGTACCTTTTGATAAATAGGCGTGATGTCATCACCGGGACGCAAGACCGTTTCCTCATCCAGTGGCAGGTAATTGCGGGCAAACTGGCTTTCTTCGAGCCGGCCGGCGTGCCAACGCAGGGATAACTCGCCCAGGCCGACAAAAAAGGCCAGCCAGAGGATGTTCTGCACCGTGATCGGCCACGAAGCACGTTTGACATCCAGCAGGATGGCTGCAGCTTCGGGTGGAAGGATCCGGGTCAGCAATGCAATGACCAGTATGGCTGATACCAGGCTGATTAATAACGTAATCTGTCGTGTCATAGTGCTGCGTAATCCTTCATAAGCGATCTTCTTCAATCTTGCCGGTCAATGGGTTTCGTTTAGGTTTCTGTAGTGCTGGCCCGGGTTGATCCCATGAGGTTGTTACGCTGTTGCCCTTGTTGCCCTGGCGTAAATAATAATGCTTGGCACCAAGCCTGATGTTGACCCGCCTGCCGAATACAGCCGTTAGTTCCTGCAGGGGTACTTCAGCATCGGCGAAACGGATCCGGTCGCCAATACACAACGAGACGCGTTGCACACGTATCCATTTATCGTTGCGCTGCATATATGTACCGTTTCTCGATCCGGAATCATTCAGCCAAAGGCTACCGCCATCTGTCAGTTCCAGCGTGGCGTGTTTTCTCGAAGCCTTGGTGGTTTCAAGTACGAGATCGCAGATTGCTTCCCGGCCGATGGTTCTGACATTCATTGCGTCTGATCCTGAGATTGATTGATGTCATCAACAAAGCCGCATAATAACACCGCGGAATGCCAACAATGGACGCTTCGCGGTGATTCTTTGCCTGAATTTACACTCATTGTGCCAGCGCCAGAAAGCCGCCCGAATTGGCTCGCGCCAGGTTTTCCATGAACTCAACGGTGCCCTTGTACTTGAAATAGTCCCCCACGGTGACCGCGTGAATCTCCTTTTTCTGCAGATTGGACAAGGCGATATCCTGTACCAGCGACCGCGGTGGGAGGTTGCCATTAAAATCGGGGTTGGGCAGGCCGTCGCTGATCAGAATCAGCGCCTCTGCGGGACTGGCAAAACCCATTTTGAAAGCACTTTGCAATGCTGCCGCTCCGGCGTACTTGCCCGATAGTTGCGCGACAAAACGCAGTGCTTCGGATCGGTTCGTGCTGCTCATTTGTGCCAGGCTGCCGTCTTCCGGCCAACGGTAATAACGCGGCCCGGAATCAAGCTGCTGAAACCCCATGATCCCGAATTCATAGCCTGCCTGCAAAGAAGACAATGCCCTTGCAACGGTTTTCAGGATCAGGGCATCGTGTTGCGCCAGGAATTTGTTCATATCGATCATGATCAAAAATCGGGTCTTGTCGGTCTTCAAGCCGAGGAACCTGAAGGTGACCAGCTGGCTTTGGGCTTCTTCTTCAGTTTCTGCCGGGGCAGGCGGTGGTGGCGTCGGCTGGTCTTTTCGCGCCTGCAGCAGGGCAGCGATGGTCTCGAGTTCACTCGAAACGATGTCCTGCTCTGCCTGTAACTCGAGTTGACGTAACTGTGCGGCACTGAGAGAGTCCTGCATGGCATTGATCCCGGATTCGGTATCATTGACCAGCGCATCTGTCTGCCCGGCCAGCGCTTCAATGTATGCCAGGTGTCCCTCAAGCCGGACTTCCCTTTGGTAATCGGGCATCAGGATGATGGTGATGACGATAAAAGCGCCCATTGCGGAGGCAAACAGATCCACCGCAGACATGGAAAACACGCCGAAATTTCTCAAACGGGTTCTCATCGCGACACGCCGACAAAATCGCCGCCATTGACCCGCGCCAGGGTTTGCATGAACAACACGAGGTTGCGGTTGTGCGTATAGTCACCAATTGCCACGGTGTGGATTTCTGTACGCCGGAACTGGTTCAGACTGCCGATGTTCTGGATGATGTACCCGGGTGGCGAATTCGGTTCACCATCACTCATCAGGATAATGGCCCGGGCTGGGTATTCCAGTGCTGCCTGCAGAGCGTAGAGGGTCGGTGTCGAGCCGACGAATTTACGCGCCAGAGAACGGGTAAATTCGGCTGCATCGTGCAGGTTTTTCTCCGTGGCACGCAGCAGGCTGCGGTCATTTGGAAAGCCCCACAATACCGGTTGCGGGTTGCCGTGATAGCCGATAATCGCGAACTCGTTGCTTTCATCCAGCGGTTCCAATACTTCCAGCACGGAGCGGACCATCAGGTCCTCGTACTGGATCATGCTGCCGGACATATCGATGACGATGACGAATGACTTCACTTCTGTCGCCAGCCCCAGGATGGAAAACTCAACGCCCTCGGTCAGTGCGCGTGGTTCCGGTTCTGGAATGATGACTTCAACAGCTTCAGTGACCGGTGTAGGGAGGTCTGCCAATTGGCGGTTGATGTCCTTCAACTGGGTCCTGAGCCTGGAAATGTGCTGCTCAACACCCTGGTTGCTATTGCTCATCTGCTCCAGTTCACTTTGCAATTTGTCCCGCTCGGCCTGTAGAAGTTCAAGCTGGCCGGAAGCCAGTCGGCGTTTTTCCATGATGTCCTGGGTGCGGGCGAAGAAATCGTCCGGACCGGCGTGGCGGTAATACGGAAACAACAACATGACCAGCAAAATGAATGCGCCCAGCGCCGAGGCAAACAAGTCGATCGCAGATGTCGAGAAAACGGCAATGTCTCTGTCGGGGATTCTCACTGGCAGGTACTACATGGTTATTGTCAGGTAGTTGACAGCCAGGCTGGTGTATATGTTCAATGCTGTCTTTCGGGGCATAATAAATATTCCAAAAACCATATTCGGCTCATGCAATCAATTTTAAACGAATCACAACGATTACGTCATGCTCATGGCCTCATGCCATGGAGTAATTATGCATAAGCCAGCCCGCTTGCTTATTTTTGGCCTGTGCCTTGGCCTGCTGGCACCCGGACTCGTGGCAGCCGAGAAAAGTCAGGAATACTTCGTCCGCCAGGAGGCGGGTGAGGCATTGCTGATCAGGATCAATGCCTTCGAGGCTGAGATCGATGTCCGTGTTTTTGCACCGGAACACAGACTGCTATTGTCCTCCGCCATGCCACAAAGCCGCCTGGTACCGATTTTCCAGTTTATCGACAGCAGTGATAAGCCCAGGCAGCTTGATATTGAAGTATCTTCCGTTCTCAATACCGCCAACAGCAAGTTTGATATCGAAATTACCCGTTTATCAGTCTGGGACCAGCGCAGTGCTTCCCTGGAGCGGGCCTACAAATTGTTGTCATTTGCTATGCAGTCGGGCTCCACAATCAGCGCGGCCGACTGGACGGTCAGAATCAACAGCCTGATGACTGCAGGATCCATATTTCAGCAATATGGTATGCGTGAGCTGCGGTTTTGGTCCGCTTACCTGGTTGCACACCTGGTTCACCATCGCTTGCACGACGAAAACCTGGCTTTGGGCCTGGTTCGCGAGTTACTGGCAGATCTCAGTGGATCTCGCTGGCAGGAAACAGAATTGGCTGCTTTACAGCTACACAGTGCAGTATTGATTGCTCTGCGGCGTTCCGGCGTCTTTCAGACCGCAAGTTCCGGGCCGGACCCCATTCAATCGGCGTTACTAATTGCCGCACAGCGTGCAGAGGCCATGGGCTATCACTATGAAAAGGCACAGGCCATCCGCCAGAGTGCCGTTGAATATGAAAACCAGTCCCAGTTGCCGAGGGCCCTGGAACAGTTCCAGCTTGCACTCGGAATTGCCGATTCGATCGGCGCTAACGGCCTGGCCACCGGTATCCGTGAAAGCATCGCGCAGATACATACCGGCCAAGGCAATGACCCGGCCACCAGCAGGGTATTGCGGGAACTCGAAACACAACTGGCTGCGGATGGTGGTGATGAGTTGGCTGTAAACCTGTTGCAGCAGGGACAAATTTTCATCCGCAGCTACCTATACCCGCAAGCCATCGAAGTGCTGCTGCAGGCGTTGGATTTTGAAAACGACAGTTCCATACGCAGCCAGGTAAATCTTGAATTGGCAAAGGCTCACCATGAAACCGGCTATGCCGCTGATGCCCGGGCTTTTCTGCAAGCTGCAGGAGTGGCTCCGTTGCGGGTGCAAACTTACTTTTCGCAAGGCAACGAATCTGCCCCGGCTGGTGTGAGTGGATTGACTGAATCCTTGTATCGAAAAGTACAGGCCCTGGCCACGGCGGGCAAACATCGGCAAGCGATTGGCGTCCTGGAGCAGTTGATAGATGAGGTCCTGTTTTGGCGTCTATCGGTTCCCGGTGTACTCGGTGCCTGGTATTGGCGGCAGCATGAAAAGTTATTTGCAAGGTATCTTGAACAACAAGCAATGGTTTCCGGATCAAAGCAAGATCACGCACTGGAGTCACTGCTTGCTTTGAGTAAACTGAGGTATTCGGTTAGCCACAGTGATAGCAGGCAGGCACCGGATAGTTTGCGTGTACTGCTTGTGCAGCGCGGGAACACCTCAAATATCGACGATGTGGCTGCTCTGGATGGCAGGATTGAAGCGGAGAAAACTAAGCTCCTGTCTTTGTTCAAGTCGAACATTGGTTTTCTGTCAAAAGCCGGATTGCAAATTTACATGGATAGCCTTGGCAGTAACGAGGCGGTGCTGACATACCACATCACAGAATCCGAAGCGCATCTGTGGATAGTCAGACATAACGGCATAGAACAACGAAAACTTGTCAATGCAGCCGGTCTCCACGCTGCTTTACATGGAATGGGGTCCGATAACCGTTCCCCGGGATATGCTTCCCTGACCCCATTTACCGTCGAGCGCATGAGCTGGCTGGGTGAACAATTGCTTGGGCCGATTTCCAGCTTGTTGCCAGACAAGGTTTACCTGGTTGCTTCGGGTCCATTATCAGGTCTCCCCTTTGATGCCCTGCGGTTAAATAATCGTGCCGTGGTCGAAGAACACATGATCGTCAACCTGCTGTCCTTTCCGGAAAATCCGAAGCCGAACGTAAGTTTGAAATTTGCGCCACCCCGGAATGTTTTCCTCGCCGGTCATCCACAGGGGTTTTCAGCAGGCTTTGCAACCCGCCTGGAGACATCTGCAGAAATTCAGACCGTCACGGATATTTTCAGGGGACCCGGACTCCACATCATCCAGGCGGCGGCCCTGTTACCGGATGAGTTTCAGGGTGATCGTTTTGCACAGGCGGACCTGGCGCATCTAACCATGCCGGCAAGCATTGATCTGGGTCACACGGAACGGTCGGTGCTGGAACTTTCAGAGGCGGTACGCGGCTTTGGGGGAATTCCGTTCAAACAGGCGGATATCCGCGCGCTTCATCTGCAATCAAAGCTGGTATTTGTCAGCGCTTCACAAGTATTGGGCGTAGCGCGTTCCAGTATGAGCACCCAGGCGGGTGTTGTGTCAGCATTTCTTGACGCCGGTGCAAAGGCGGTGATCGCCAGCCTTTGGACTGAGCCTGGTGGCGTCGAAGATGCTTTTATAGCGGATTTTTACCGACACCTGGAAGCGACGGAAGATATTGCTTCAGCCATGAGCATTACGCAGCGAGAGTTGCTGCAAAACCAACAACCGGATTACCTGGATTGGGCAAGATACCAGGTGTTCATTGACTGAGAGAGTGAAGGGGTCAGAGTCAAGTGCCAGGGTCACACCTTGGCACTTGACTCTGACCCCATTCTTCCAGTGTGGACGTCAGGGCATTTGCTGAATAACCATGGCCTCGATGAGTCGCGGACCGTGGCTTGCCATCGCATCGCTGAACTGTTGGTGAAATTCTTCAGCCGTTGTGGCACGCGTAGCCGGCACACCCATACCTTGGGAAATCTGGACCCAGTCGATATCCGGGCGGGAAAGGTCGAACATTGACAATGTTTTCGGTGTCGGTTGTCCGGCACCCACCCGGGCCAGTTCAATGTTCAAAATG
>SMVA01117141.1_pt1 | contig 15666 bp, 15 predicted proteins | sample 2456451 | NCBI WGS metagenome assembly SMVA01 (sample SAMN11095933, study PRJNA526329) | marine sediment metagenome | biome: Marine sediment; feature: Surficial sediment; material: Deep marine sediment; isolation source: Hadal surficial sediment | place: Pacific Ocean | collected 2014-05 | depth...
CCCAGTCGACCACCTGGTCGACTGTTTCATTTGCGAAATCGACCAGGTAAATTCCGCCATGGCTTTCACCCTGTTGGGATCCCCTGACCACCGAGGTGGCAATTAATGTAGGGAGTGCGTGCTGGGATTTTGTCATGCGCCTATTTCATCTTCCGGACACGGGCCTGCGGGCAAAGTATGCAGATCACGAATCAAAAACAGGCGCCATATCCATAAGCCCGCGATCAGGAGTGCGGCGAAGGGTAAAGCCGGTGCAGGGAAGGCGATCACCATGAAATCGTAAATTCCATGTAACAGCGCGGTAAATGCAAATGTGGCAATAATTGTGCGGGCCAATTTTCTTTTGCACAGCCAGGCTCTGCCGATGTAGTAGCCCCAGATTGACGCAAACACGATATGAACTACCGGACCCGCGAATCCCCTGGCCAGGGCCTTCGTGGCAGAGGCAAATTGTATGTATTGAATATTCTCAAATGCTGCAAAACCCAGGGCAATAAATGAGGCGTAGATAATACCATCGATAGGCTCATTGAATTCCTTGAAATGGATGGCAATCAACAGGAAAGGAATCATTTTGGCCAGTTCTTCGATTGGACCAATGGCCAGCAACGAATAGACAAACAAGCCAATTGGGTTAGTCTCAGCCAGCAGGTAGGCGTCGTAACGTAAATTAACCAGGTCCAGCGCCTGGTACATGTAGAGGGCCAGGAAACTGCTAGCAATTCCGAGCACAAACATGAGAGCCAGGTGGCCGATTGGTTCCGGAAGACATCTGTCTTTATAGTAGTGATACCAGGCCCAAAATATGACCGGCAGGATGATGGGTAATTGTAGTAGTGAGTGGTTCATGGACGAAAAATGCCAGCTAGTCGTCCCTCCTGGCCCGGTTGTTTTATGATACTCCCACCGATCATTACAAAGTCGACATTTTCCAGCTTCGAGATATCTTCCAGGGGATTTCCGGTTACTGCAATGATGTCAGCAGATTGTCCTTGCTTGATGCTGCCAGTATTGTCCCAAAGCAGTAGCTCTGCGGCCACGCTAGTGCCAGCCTTTATCGCTGCCATTGGTGTCAGTCCGGCCTCAATCAAAACCGCAAACTCCTTAACGAAGAGCTTCGGGTCAATGTTATAGCCCCCAAGGTCCAATCCGACTGCAATTTTCACTCCGGCTTTGTGCGCTTTTCCCACCATGGTCAGGAATTTGTCCCGGTAATTCCTGCTGTAGTCATCGTTTTTATCCTGAGCCCGAAGTTTTTGTGTTTCGGCATAGTAATCACCGATATATATTGTCGGAACCAGGTAAGTCCCATGCTCAACCATTAACTGTATGGCTTCTTCATCCAAATAGGTTCCGTGTTCAATGGATCGGACGCCTGCACGTACCGCCTGTTTGATGCCTTCAACCCCGTGTGCGTGGACAGCGACCGGTAGCCCCTGGCGATTGGCCTCATCGACTGCTGCTTTGAGTTCTTGCGGGCTGAATGCAACATTCTTGGGATCATCGCCGACTGACATGAAAGCCCCTGTAACCAGCAACTTGATCCAGTCAGCACCAAACTTGGATTCTTTCCTGATCGCTTTGAGCATTTCGTCGGCGCCATCGGCTATCAGTCCATCGGCACACAGACAATGTTCGGGGGATATAAAGTTGATATCCCCACCGCCACCGGTGATTGAAATGTAATGCCCTGCGCCCGTTATGCGCGGCCCGGTAAATACGCCTTCTTCAATGACTTTGCGAATATCCTGGTTGCCGTAATACACATCTATATCACCCAATACACGCACACCTGTCCAGCCATGCAGCAGCAGTCGCTGTAAGGAGGCCAGTCCTTTCAAGGCTTTGTAGGCGGATGAAGCATGTAAATGTGCGCTTTGGTAGTCATCGGAATACATCAAAGGGTGTTCGTGGCAGTTAATCATGCCTGGCATCAAAGTCATGCCTGACAGGTCGATTTGCTCAACACCGCTTGGAATATCTTCATGCCTGACCAGGGCGGAGATCGAGTTTCCATTAACGATGATGGCAACATTCTCATCCGCGGTTGAAGAAATTCCGTCTATTACACGGTCCGGGATCAGTGCCGTCAGCTTATTCATTTGGTTAAAAAATTGTGTAGATAAAGGGTGCCAGCGCTGACCCTTCTGCAACCACAATCAAGATACCCAGTAACAGCATGATGATGATGATTGGCAGCAGCCAGAATTTCTTGCGCTGGGCCATAAAGCCGGCAAAGTCTTTGATGAGTTCCCACATATGAGCTTAATCTTACCCGATTAGTACGGCCGTTCCACGTGGTCTTTCCTGACGGATTCACTGTTGATTCGATAACTGTCTGAGGACTTATCAAATCGCCGCCGCATACTGTCTTTTCCAAACAGCTTCAGCACCAGGCCTATGGGAAAAATGACCAGGTAAAACAAGAACAGCATGATGATCCGGGTATTGACCCATTGCGCAACAGTGGCAAATTTCATCCAGGGTGTATGCAATAGTTTTAGCGAAGCAGGGTGAAGCAATGCCCAGAGTGCCACGATGGCTGATATCAACCACGGCCAAACAGGCCATAAGCCCAGCTCTGAAAATCCAAATCGTAGCCACGGAATCAATGTGCCAAATAATGCTGCGAGCATAAATGCAAATAACAGCCCGAATTTCCTGAGTTCTGATCGTATCGGCTTTGAATTCAAGTCAGTCATGTTTAATCCAGTTCAAACTCAGTTTGCCACTGATGGCGTTCTTTCCATTCAGGCTGGTCTGATTTGGCTAAAAAACAATTTTCCATGACCAGGAAATCCATTTCTGTACGCATAAAACACCGGTAAGCATCTTCAGGTGACATCACGATCGGCTCGCCACGTACATTGAAAGACGTATTCACACTGACCGGGCATCCGGTCAGGTTTTCAAACTCATCCAGTAGCGCGTGAAAACGTGGATTGGTTTCAGCATGTACCGTTTGAACCCGGGCAGAATAGTCCACATGGGTGACTGCCGGGATCTGTGAGCGTGGTACATGCAATTTATCCAGGCCAAACATTGCATTTTGTTCGGTGCTCATTTCCAGGCGCTTTTCAGCTCTGACACGAGCTACCATCAGCATATACGGACTTGCCCGGTCAAATTCGAACCACTCCGAGACTTTTTCAGCTTTTACGGCCGGCGCAAAGGGCCGGAACGATTCGCGATATTTGATTTTCAGGTTCATCACCGACTGCATTTTCTTACTGCGCGGGTCAGCCAGTATCGAGCGGGCACCCAGCGCGCGGGGGCCAAACTCCATGCGGCCCTGGAACCAGCCAATCACTTGTTCGCTTTCCATTTCCCGGGCGGTTCGTTGGTAGAGCGAAGTATCATCCATGAATTGGTATGGTGCACTGATGCTGTCCAGGTAATTTTTGATTTCATCGTTTGAAAAACCCGGACCCAGGTAAGCGCCCTGCATGGAGTCTGCGGCCTGGACCTGCCGGTCATTTTCAAGGTATTCATGCCAAACAGATAGCGCTGCCCCGAGTGCGCCACCTGCATCACCGGCGGCGGGCTGAATCCAGATATCCTTGAATGGCCCTTCCCGCAGGATTCTGCCGTTTGATACGCAATTTAATGCAACACCGCCCGCAAGACATAAATAGTCAGCTTTCAATTCCCGGTGCACGGTATTTGCAAGTTTCAAAATAATATCTTCAGTAACAACCTGGATGGAACGGGCGATATCCATTTCCTTTTGCGTCAGTTCCGATTCCGGTGCCCGGGGAGGGCCGCCAAACAGGGCATGAAATTTATCTGTGGTCATACTCAGGCCGGTGGCATAGTTAAAGTAGGACATGTCCAGACGGAAAGTTCCGTCATCTTTGACGTCCAGGAGATGCTCGAGAATTTGATCTACATAAACAGGCTCACCATAGGGAGCCAGCCCCATTAATTTATATTCGCCGGAATTCACCCGAAAACCGGTGTAATAGGTAAAAGCGGAGTACAGCAATCCCAATGAATGCGGAAAATCGATTTCCCATTCTGCAGTCAGCTTGTTTCCATCTCCTGTCCACACCGAGCTTGTGGCCCACTCACCAACACCATCAAGGCATAACACGGCTGCTTTCTCGAATGGAGAAGGAAAAAATGCAGAGGCTGCATGCGACTGGTGATGGAGTGTAAACAACAGTTGTGGCAGGTCTTTTTCCGCCACGCTGTCGATCTTTGCCAACTCGGATCGCAATGTTTTTTTGAGAAACAGTTTTTCCTTTAACCACACCGGAATAGCAGTCAGAAAGGACCGGAAGCCTCTTGGAGCGAAAGCCAGGTAAGTTTCAAGTAACCTTTCGAATTTGAGCAGGGGCTTATCGTAAAAAACAATGTAAGTAACATCCGACAGCCCGATTCCAGCTTCCTTCAGGCAATAAGTGATCGCGTCTGCGGGGAATGCCGCATCATGCTTTTTACGCGAAAAGCGTTCCTGCTGGGCAGCAGCAATAATACGACCATCAACAAGCAAAGCAGCAGCGCTGTCGTGGTAATAGGCTGAGATTCCCAGTATGGCGATACCCAATTGTTACGATCCTTGTCTGTTTGATTTGTCTGCGCCTGTTGATTCATTCAAAGCGCTTGCATATGGTACACACAATGATTACCGGCAACAGTAATGAAGTACGCTCCTAAACGCTGGCACAACCTGCTTTTGCTGGCCCTGGTCAGTTCACTTTCCGTGTGGCTGGCCGACCGCGTATTTATAGCTTACGAGCGCTCGCAACTGGTTCCCCGTTTGCCTGCTATCGATGCCACCGGTCCGGTCAACCTTTCTGCACTGCGTTATAACGATGGATGGGTGAATCGCCGTTCCGATGACGGTGAATACCGGATTTTAAGTTTCGGGGATTCGTTTACATTCAGTGTTCTTGATCCCGAGTGGTCATACAACGGAATCGTGCAAGACCGTTTGCAGGCAGCGATTCAAGACCAGAAATTTCGCGTGATTAACCTGGGTGAACCGGCAACAGGCACCCGTCATTTCAGGGCGGCGCATCATTTCTGGTCACAGATTTTTGAGCATGACGCCGTCCTGTTTCACATTTTCCTGGGCAATGACATTCTTGATGATGCTTACCTCAATGCATCGATGGAATGGGCGCCAAATATCGCCATCTTCAACAGTGATAACCCGATATTGCAAGCCGGGAACCGCCTGGTTCCTGAAAAATTCCCGCTGAGGATGATGGATTACGTTTATGCCTGGTGGCAGTCTGAGCGCAGTAAGTCTATCGCTGCATTGCCACCAGGCTATAACTGGGCAGCCCGGACCAGTTTCGACCAAGGCAGTTTCAATCAAATCAATTTCAAGTTTCTTGAAAATTCCAATCCCGCGAAACTCGAGGCCCTGCTGGCAGGTTACGAGCAGGTCTTATTGTTGCTGCGCCGGGCGCAGGAAATCAGTGAAAAAGGCATCAAGGTGGCGGTTGTGCTGGGCCCGTCCCAACCCCAGGTGGACGCCGAAACCCTTGCTGATGCATTGCAGGCTAACGCGGCAGATCCCGCTGCCTATGATCTCGGTCTTGCGCAGCGGATCATCAACCGGCTGCATGAACTTGCGGCTCCAAAAGTACCGTTAATCGATTTGTCAGGGGGCTTTCGTCATTATCATGCCCAATCCGGGGAAAAACTTTATTTCAGGCAAAACACCCATTGGGACAAGGCCGGCAACCGCCTGGCGGGAGAAATGATTGCAGAACAATTATTGCAATCCTGGTTTGATCAACCGCTTAAACCGCGATTGCATCCAGAATCACCAACTTCAAATATCCTTTTTGGTGCGGCTGAAATCGATCGCTATATTGAGCCGCTGCTGAGCCAACTGGATCCTGACAAGCCGGTTATCAGCGGGGTTGTTCGCGCGATTCAAATGCTGGATGGAATTACTGACCAGCAAGACAACTGGGCAATTGTCGCTTTGAATCAGCCGGCGCTGATAGAGTTCAGGAATCTCCAGAGCCTGGAAAGTATGCGCCTTCATCTTTATGACTTTGACGACCGCCAATATCGCTTTACCGTCGAGGCATTTCAAAATGGGAATTGGACGAGCGTTGCCGACCATTCGGTAATGGCGGTCGGAGGAATCCGGGAAATCAGCCTGGGCGATATTCCGGTTTCTGCGATACGGATTACCGGCCTTTACAACAGCGCACAGGAAAACAACCCTGCGAATGCCTTTCTTCACATTCTTGAGTTGGAGTTCATCAAACAGACAAGATAATTATTGATAAACGATAATAAATCATCTAATATCGATAAATATTAAACATATTTGAGGAGCTTTAACATGTCTGATGCAAGTCAAACCAGGTTAACCAAGCTGGTTAAGCGTTTTCTGGATACTATTTGGTACATTTTGATTTTCGCTGCGATTGCATGGCCAATTACGGTCATTGTAATCGGGTTTAGCATGCCTGCTGACCCTGAGCTTCGCCATGCCGACGTTAATATGTTTCTACATTTCAAAGTTGATTCTGGTGTATCGACAGAGTTGATGATGGACACCGCAAGTTCGAGCGAAATCATTATTCAGGGCCAGGGAGATGTGCAAATCCAAAACACGCAAAGTGTGTTGGCATGGTACCTATCCGGTGCAATCACTGAAATCATGGCTTTTATTGGTCTGTTTGGCCTGCTCCAAATGCGACGTTTATTTGCATCCCTGGCAAAAAAAGAATGGTTCAAGCAAAAAAATTCCGGGTTCATCAGAAACCTGGGTTACACCTTTATTAGCTGGCATATTGCATTACCGCTTCTGCAATACTTTGGTGGTCGGGCAGCACTGAACGATATTCAGTTCGATGTTCCGGGCATTTATTTATTCCCCGGATTTGAATTCAACGTAGTGGGAATTTTTGCGGGTCTTGCCATATTGGTCATGTCAGGTGTTTTACGTGAAGCAGCAGACATTCACCATGAACAGTCACTGACGATCTGACATGCCCAGGACAGTTAAAATCAACCTGGATTTACTTCTGATTCAGCGCAAGATGACATTGACGCAATTGTCTGATGAAGTGGGAATTACGCTGGCTAACCTGTCCATTCTCAAGCGCGGCAAAGGTCGGGCAATCCGGTTTTCAACGCTGGTGGCACTTTGCGAAGCATTGGATTGTGAGCCAGGAGACCTGTTGCAGCTTGAAGAGGACTAGCTGTTGTCACTTCGTTGAAGTGGACAAATCGGTATATGTGCGAGAAGCTACGCCTTTAGCCTTTCCTGGCCTTTGAACCGGAGAAACTTGATGAGTCTCAAGTCAACATCTGACTGGCAATCCAGTGACCATGCACACTACTTACACCCCTTTACCGACCACCACGAGCTGGGCGGTAAAGGGTCGCGGATTATTACCAGTGCGGATGGTGTATACATCACTGATTCTGATGGCAACCGGATTTTGGATGGTATGTCCGGACTCTGGTGCGTGAACCTCGGCTATGGACGCCAGGACCTGGTTGAGGCAAGCACCCGCCAGATGCAGCAATTGCCTTACTACAACAGCTTTTTCCAGTCCTCGCATCCTCCGGCCATTGAGCTATCTGAGCTGCTCGGGGAAATCAGTCCTGCCGGATTCAATCACACTTTTTTCACCGGCTCCGGATCCGAAGCCAACGACACGGTGATCAAGCTGGTGAGACGCTACTGGGACCTGGTGGAACAGCCGTCAAGAAAGATCATTATCAGTCGTAAAAATGCCTACCACGGAAGTACCATTGCGGCCGGTAGCCTCGGCGGTATGAGTGAAATGCACAAGCAGACCGGCATGCTGTTACCGGGTATCGAACACATCGATCAGCCCTATTATTTTGAATTGGGCGGTGATTTGACCGAGGACGAGTTCGGGCTCAAACAAGCCCGGTTACTGGAACAAAAAATTCTCGAAATGGGTGCCGAAAATGTTGCTGCCTTTATTGGCGAGCCAGTACAGGGTGCGGGCGGCGTGATTATTCCTCCGGATTCCTATTGGCCTGAGATTCAGCGAATTTGCAAGGAATATGACATTTTACTCATTGCAGATGAAGTCATAACGGGATTTGGCCGCCTGGGTGAATGGTTTGGGTCTCAACGTCTTGGGATCGAGCCGGATCTGATGCCCTTTGCCAAGGGTGTAACTTCCGGCTATTTGCCACTTGGCGGCGTGCTGGTAGGTGATCGTATTGCTGAGGTAGTGGGTAGGACCGGTGGTGAATTTGCCCACGGATTTACCTACTCAGGTCATCCCGTCTCCTGCGCTGTAGCAATCGCCAACATCAAGGCTCTGCGCGATGAAGGCATTATTGAGCGGGTGAAGGAAGACACAGGACCTTACTTCAAGCGTGAATTTGCCAGGCTTGCTGATCATCCGATCGTGGGGGAGGCGCGCAGTCTTGGTATGGTCGGTGCAATTGAACTCGTCAGTGATAAAACCAGCCGGCAACGCTTTGACAAAGACCTGGGTGCCAGCGGTATATGCCGCGACCATTTATTCAATAATGGACTGGTGATGCGTCCGGTGGGCAACAGCATGATCGTGTCTCCACCGCTGGTGTTTGAACACCATCATATTGACGAGTTGGTGGAGAAGGCCTGGAAGAGTCTTGACCTGACGGCAGCATCACTCGGAGCAAGCTGAAAGCAAGTGAAAAAAACTGATCAGCAGCTAGGAATGGGTCGTGATATTACGCGGCGTGATTTTATTCATGATGTCAGTTTGGCAACCCTGGGCATATCGCTTTCAGGAGCCGTAGTTGCAGGGAATGTATCTGCAGCCGATGGTTTCTCCGAAGGCCCCGCTGGCTACTACCCTCCAACTAAAACGGGTTTACGTGGTTCCCATGCCGGATCTTTTGAAGTTGCTCATGAACTGGCCATCGGCGGCCGAAAATGGGATGCGCCCAAACCCACAGGAGAGGAATATGACCTGGTTGTGGTGGGCGGTGGTATCAGCGGCCTTGCTGCAGCCTATTTTTACCGCAAAAAGCACGGACCAGGCAGCCGTATTCTGATTCTCGACAACCACGATGATTTCGGTGGTCACGCCAAGCGCAACGAATTCCACCAGGGCGGGCGAATGCGACTGGCCTGGGGCGGTGCGATAAACATTGAGCAATCGGAGTACAGCCCAGAGGCAATGGGCCTGCTAACTGATCTCGGAGTCAATATTGTGCGCCTGGATGAACATAGGGACTTTGACTATGGTTACCAAAGCAAGACGGGTCCCCCAACATTCTTTGACGAGGAAACCTACGGCCGCAATGAATTGATCAAGGGTCTCAGCCTGACTTACAAGACCACAGCCTACGCGGATGAGACGGTAGACCAGTTTCCCATTAGCCAGCAATCAAGAGACTCATTGAAACGGTTTTTCAAGTCCACAGAAAACATTCTGGAAGGCAAGACCGAACAGCAAAAGTCCGAATTTCTGCATGCTACGCCCTACCTGGATTTCCTGATTCAACATTGCGCCGTCACCCAGGAGGCTGCTGCCCTGTTTATCAATACTACCCACGGCATATGGGGTGTTGGTGCAGATAGCCTTTCGGTCTATGAATGTATGTGGGCAGGCCTGCCCGCCAGGCATGTATTGGGCGACATAGCCAAACTGGCACCACCTGAAGGCGACGACTCGGAGGTGTTGTTTCCGGATGGGAATGCTTCGATCGCCCGCCTGCTGGTGCGCAGCTTGATCCCTGGCGTTGCGCGGGGCGATACCATGGAAGATATTGTCACTGCGATTTTTGATTATTCAAAGCTCGACCTGGAAAACTCCCCGGTCCGTTTACGGTTGAATTCAACCGTGGTGGCGGCTGCCAATAAGCCCGACGGATCAGGCATTTCGCTTACATACGTCAAGAATGGTCAGGCGTTCCGGGTGTCAGGCAGGCAGTGTATTATGGCCTGCTACCACTCGATTATCCCCTCGCTTTGCCCGGAATTAGGCGAACAACAGAAAACTGCTCTTGCCTACCAGGTGAAGCGGCCCATGCTGGTAACTAATGTCATGCTTCGCTCCAGCCGCTCGCTGGATGACCTGGGTATTAGTGGTGCCTATTTCCCTGGGCGTATGATCGGCAGATTCTGGCTGATAAGAGGCATCAGCCTGGGCGACTACGTACACAAGCGCAGCGACGATGGAACGGCGGTATTGCAGTTCTTCGGCTCCATCAAACCCACCCGGATGGGAATGCACATCAAGGACCAGCACCGTGACAGCCGGCGTCAAATAATGGCTTTGACATTTGAAGATTACGAGCGTGAAGTGCGTACCGTTCTGGACGGCATGTTGAGTCCGGCCGGCTTCGATGTAAAAAAAGACATACTCGCAATCACTGTCAATCGCTGGCCACACGGCTATGCTTATGACTATCTCGATTTATGGGATCCAGACTGGCCGAAAGGGCAAGCACCTCATGAAATTGCCCGTAAACCGTTTGGGAATATCGCGATCGCCAATTCTGATGCCGGCGCAGACGCCTTCACCCATGTGGCTATCGACCAGGCCTGGCGGGCTGTCAACGACCTTTCAGCCTGAATTCTGTTAGCTGCTTCCGGTAATTAACCTTGCAACCGAAAGCCAGGCTTCCGTTTGTGATATCGGCACACGCAGTCCCGAGATCAGCAATATCACGAGTCCAAATACATAAAGCCAGGTGATTTTTCGCGTCTGAACAAAATCTGCAATCAACAGAAAAAATAGAGGTACAAACCAGATAAGCAAAAAGAGAGCCGGATTGAGCGGTTCACCCAGGTATTTCATGCGCGATACCGGTGTATCCAATAATGCAACGGTGGCGATCAGCATTAAGCGTTTGTGAATTTCCGGTGTTTTCCTGTTGATAACGGCAGCAATGAAAAACCCGCTGAACAGGATAATATCCGTCAGTGGGATCAGCATGAATTGCTGCGCTTTTAGTACATGTCCGGCTTCAATGCCGATGGCGACCCTGTTAAGCGTCACAACGATGCCCATAACGATGAGCGCAATACCAAGCACTATTCCAAACGCACCGAGTTTACGGTGCAAATCAGTCCTGCCTATTGCGACCAGCGAGGTTTGGATGATGAGTAGTGTCACCCAGCCAAGAAATATGAAGGTATGCAGGTGGACTATGGGTGCGACATCGAGGGTTCCAGCCATTATCAGGCCGAAGTAGCTCGGCCAGAATCCAACAATGACAATAATGGCAATCAGGATTCCGGTAACCAGGTAAGGTCGAAATTTAGTCACGGTAAATGCTCCCCTTTATCCGGTTTCTACGAGTACTTCTTCGCGAATCTCGTCACGCCATTCGGACAGATTATTCTCAATCGCCCACCAGCCCACTATCCAAAGCGCCTGGTCCCAAGCGTAAACCCAGTGGCCCACATAAGCCCAGAACGCGGCATGCGCGAATAAAACGGCGTAAAAAATCTTGGCCGCATGCGTAATCAGCATTAATTTTCCTCCGGCGATGTCGCGATTTTGCAACCATACCGCCAGTTCGATCGCCCAGACCACCAGCAACCAGATGACCACGTCGTTCATGTCCACCCAAACGTGCTTTTTCTCAAGTCGATGGCCATCGGTATCGGTAATGACGGTAGGTTCAAGAAAGTAAAATGTATCGTCCTGGGATATTTCGCTGCAGTTTTCCTGATCCACCACTATGTAGCGATAATTCTCGCCAAAAGAAATATCCTGGCCGGCCACCTGGCAGAGATTGGTAATTTCCATAGATTGTTCTACCGCTTCAAAGTCAACGACCGTTGTATAGCGGGCTAACACGGTGTGCGCCAGCAGCAGATAGCACAATATCCTTACGCCGTGGATGGACCACACGACTTTCTTCTTCTCCAGAGTTTCGTCCGACAGCGAGTACGTTTCGAGTTCCATCATGAAAATCAGACCAAACCAACCCAGTTCATCTATAGACGTGGCAAATTCCTCGGCCCATTTTAGAAAGGTGCCACCCTGGCTCAGGGTATGGGAGGAAATATAGATTTCCTCAATAAAATAGTAGCCCCAGTTGATCAAAAGAAGGGAATAGACCGTCCATTTGATGATCTGTGCCTTATCCCAGTTACCTTTGCCCGGGAACAGTCCGCTTTGATGGGTTGTGGAATTCATGTTTGGGGGTTTCCTGTATTCATCTCGTTATTGTTGGCAGGAGCTGATCAATAATATATCAGTTTCAAGGATTTCTGACTTTCCTACCGATGCCACATTTGAGATGATGTTGCTCTTGCTCACCGGAGTCGTCTGTGGCTGACAAAAAAGATTGGGATAACGCGTTTACTTCAAAGGATTTAAAAGGAAAGGTCGTTCATTCGCCTTCCTATGCCGGAGCACTCAGCTTTATGCGCCGCAGGTACTCTCGCGATCTGAAAGGAGTTGATGTTGCTGTCACCGGTATTCCAATGGATACCGCGACCAGCAATCGCCCCGGCGCGCGTTTCGGACCACGTGCCATTCGTGCTGTCAGCGGCAGTCTTTCCTGGGGGCGCCCCTGGCCCTGGGATATAGACCCGCTGGAAGAATTAAATATTGTTGATTATGGCGATTGCCAGTTCGACTATGGCGATCCTGATTCCATTACACCGTTTATTGAGCAGCACATCAGTACCATTCTTGAATCGGGTGCAGCAGTGCTGGTATTTGGCGGTGATCACTACGTTACCTACCCGGTGCTCCAGGCTTATGCAAAGCATCACGGGACTTTGTCACTGGTCCATTTTGATGCGCACTCCGATAGCTGGCCCGATGAAGAGGGTAGCAAGCGTGTCGATCACGGCACGATGTTTTACCACGCAGCGAAAGAAGGACTGATTGAAGACACACGATCTGCGCAGATAGGCCTGCGCACAACCAATGATGAACCCATGGGGTTTAATATTTTTGATGCGCGCCATGTGCATGAACACGGTCCCTTTGCTGTTGCAGAGCAGGTCAAAAAAGTCGTTGGCGACAACAAGGTATACCTGACTTTCGACATCGACTGCCTGGATCCGGCTTTTGCGCCTGGTACCGGCACACCTGTATGCGGTGGCCTGAGCACCTACCAGGCGCTGGAGATTATCCGGGGTCTCAAAGGCATTAACATCGTTGGCGCTGATGTGGTGGAAGTTGCACCGGCCTATGATGTGGGAGAAATTACCGCATTTGCAGGCGCAACACTGGCTGCCGAATTCCTGTGTCTTTTTGCAGCCAATCCAGACAAAAGCTGAGCAGGACGATGACGAGTCGAAAACGGCCATTGGTGGGAGTCATTGCAGACCGGCGCATGGTGGATCTACATGCTTTTCACATGGCGGGCGAAAAGTACCTCGAAGCCTTAATCAAGGGTTCAGGCGTTTATCCGGTCATTCTCCCGGCCATCATCGAGGCGATCGATGTAGAAGAAATCCTGCAGGACTTTGACGGCCTGTTCCTGACCGGCAGTCCCTCGAATGTCGAGCCGCATCATTACCTGGGAAATGCCAGCAAGCCTGGCACCCGGCATGATCCTGGGCGGGATAAGAAAGCCCTTGCGCTGATTCCGGCCGCCATCAGGGCGGCAATGCCATTATTTGCGGTTTGCCGGGGATTTCAGGAGCTGAATGTCGCTTTTGGCGGGACTTTGCACCAACTGGTACACGAAGTGCCAGGCTACGCGATGCACAAAGAGGACCCGGATGACCCGCTTGAAAAAATGTACGGTCCGTCGCATGGAATGAGTTTCACGCCCGGCGGATTGCTTGAAAGAATCACCGGGACAAGTACAACGACCGTAAATTCATTACATTCCCAGGCGGTGGATAAGCTTGCACAAGAGCTTGAGGTTGAAGCGGTTGCCGATGACGGCCTGGTTGAAGCATTCACGGTGCGTAATGCAGCCGGGTTTACGCTGGGAATTCAATGGCACCCCGAATGGCAGCTTATGGATAACCCGGTTTCATTGTCTATTTTTCGAGCTTTTGGTGATGCTTGTTCAAGTTTTCAATCAGGCAAACCACAGCACGTCAATCCGGATCAATGATTGCAATTCACACAAAGTGGCCCGGAAGGCCGGATACTGAGACAATATTCAAGGCATTCAAATATACGATTTATTACCTGTTAGCCTGGAATGTTTTCCTGTTTTTCCAGCAAGACCTGGCAGCAAGCGCAGCAACATTCGGCGATACCGTGACCTGGAGCAATGTTGTCGAAGCCTATTCCGCCACCATTGATACCCTGGCCTGGGTCGTTCTACTACTGTTGTTCGAACTGGAAACCGCAGTTATTTCGGACCAAAAACTGCGTGGAAACATTAAATGGGTGTTCACCGTCGTGCGCGTAGTTTGCTACTTTTTCATCAGCTACGCCTTTTATGGATACTGTGTGAAATACGGCCTTGTTTCAAACCTGGTGCCGTTCCAGGTGACAGATGTTTGCAATCTCATTGGTTCTGAATTTTCCTATGTGGTTGACCTCGACGAATATATTCCATTTACACAGCAGGCTTGCCAGGCCATGCAGGGTCAGGATCTGTACCAAATCGCGGGCACTAACATCATCGGGACTGCCGCTGCAACAGCTGCAGCAATCAAGCTTGCAATTGTTGATATTGTGAACGCAGGAGACTGGCTGGTGATCGTGGTTCTGTTGGAAGTTGAAATTTATCTGCAGCTGAAGGATAAACTGACCAACCGGATGATGATGACAGGTAAATACGTCAAAGGGTTTTTCTACTTGATCCTGTTCGGTGCCGCGGCTTATTGGGGTGTGAAAGGAGATTTCCTCGATTTCTGGGATGCCTTCCTGTGGCTGCTTGCGTTTATATTTATTGAACTCAACATTTTTCAGTGGCATGAGGAAGCCGGGGAAACAGAATTGGCACGAAGCTTGGATTAATATTAATTATGGATTTATGGGCATTCACATATGGGAAATAAAATGGTGCGGAAATTTACCAACTTCAGTGAGTTTTATCCCTTCTACCTGGCAGAACATTCCAACCTGGTATGCCGACGCCTGCATTTTGCGGGTACCTGGCTGGTCATTGCGGTTGTATTGATTGCCTGGTTACGGTCTGAGCCGCTTTTATTGTGGCTGGTGCCGCTGTTTGGATACGGATTTGCATGGTCAGGGCATTTCTTTTTTGAACACAACAGGCCGGCAACTTTTCAGCACCCTGTTTATAGCCTGATGGGAGATTGGGTGATGTGGAAAGACATCATCGTTGGAAAGGTTAAAGTTTGAGTCCTTCACAAACTCTGATTCAAGTGGCTCTGACCCAGCAGGAGCGTGAACATCAACTACGGCGGATGAAACGCATACCGTTGCTGCTGTTGCTGATGATGGTGGTTTTATTTGCACTGACATTGAACCGCCCGGAAACGTGGGCAACCTGGGTGCATGCTTTTTCAGAAGCAGGAATGATTGGCGCCCTGGCGGACTGGTTTGCCGTAGTCGCACTATTCAGGCATCCGCTCGGCATTCCGATACCACATACGGCCATCATCCAGTCACGCAAGAATGAACTGGGTGATGCCATGGCTCGCTTTGTTGCCGACCACTTTCTTGATCCCGAAGTCGTTCGTTCAAAACTGAAAAACGTGAATTTGGCTGCTTATACTGTGAATTGGCTACAGTCTAAAAAAGGGCGGGCGAGTGTTGCTAACCTGGGTGCTGCAGTGATGAAATGGGCGCTGGGTGCACTGAA
>SMVA01361003.1_pt1 | contig 15655 bp, 17 predicted proteins | sample 2456451 | NCBI WGS metagenome assembly SMVA01 (sample SAMN11095933, study PRJNA526329) | marine sediment metagenome | biome: Marine sediment; feature: Surficial sediment; material: Deep marine sediment; isolation source: Hadal surficial sediment | place: Pacific Ocean | collected 2014-05 | depth...
CGAGCTGTTATCGAGATGTTCATTTATTCCTCCATTATTAAGATTTTGGGTGTGATTTTTTATAAGTCGATTTCAACCTTTCTATACTTACATGAGTGTATATTTGAGTTGTGGAAAGATTTTCATGTCCTAAAATTTCTTTTACCGCTATCAAATCTGCACCATTATCAAGCATATGTGTGGCTGCGCTATGTCGTAAAACATGAGGACTTTTCTTTTTAATATCAGTAACCTTTGATAAATACTTGTTTATAATTCTATAGACGAGTCTCGGGTATAATCTGTTTCCTCCTTTCGTTAAAATTAGCGGATCATTATTTTGTTGATGGTTTATTTTGTTAAGATACTGCTTAATAATTCCGATTGATTTTTCTCCAACCGGAATAATTCTCAGTTTGCTGCCCTTCCCCATCACACGTACAGTCCGACTATTAATATCAAGATCACCAACGTTCAAATCACATAATTCACTAACACGCAACGCACAGCCATACAACATTTCAAATATAATTTTTACCAGTTCGGGATTTTCATCAGCTTCATCTGCAATTTGATATATTTTTAAGATTGATTCTGTTGTGGTCACTTCCGGAAGTTTTTTGGAACTCTTAGGGTTGATAATGTATGCAGCCGGGTTAGATCCGATTATTTTGTTTTGAAATGCAAATTTTAACATCCCCCTAACTGAAGCAAGCTTTCTTGAAATGGATCGTTTATCAATACCGGTTTCGCTTAAATGCATCAGATACATTTTTATGGTTCTCTCAGTTAACTGACCAGCATCGACTTTATTTGCAGTTTTACAATATTCCAAAAATTGAGTCAAATCGGTTCTGTAAGCTTTAACCGTATGAAGAGAGTATCTCTTAATGTTTTGAATATAACTAAGATAAGAATTGATAAGATCTTTTATCTTCATTAATTAAACTTAGTTTGCATATTTATTATATTTGTCAGATAGAATTTGATCTGCAGACTTTATTCGTACTTCAATAAAGCAAATTTATACATATTAAGCAAATTATTTTCTTTTCTTTTCATCCTTTTTTTATCTTTTTTTTCAATGTCGTTATATCCTGATAGGTGTAGCAAACCATGAATAGTAAGCCGTTTCAATTCAGAATTTAATGATACCTTATATTTTTGTGATGAATTAAGTGCGTCATCCAGAGATATACAAATTTCTCCATCAAGTTCAAGATGATTACCAGAATAATTAAATGTGATTATATCGGTTGAGTAATCGTGACTTAAATATTTTTTGTTGATTTTATGAATTTCTTCCCCGTTGGCAAAATTTATAAAGAGTAATTGAATACTAAAATTTAATTCTTTCTTGAGCAGCCCAACAAGCTTATGAACCCGATTTTTAATTATCTTATTATTAGATGATGATACGTACAGATTTCTAATCAAAGTATAAAAAATATATGGTTAAATTTTAAAATGTTACTTTATCTATTTTTTTTTAGATTTATTCCGGAAAGTGACTCAAAGGTTATTTGGGAATATTCAGTATACCGATTTGCGTTTACTTCAATACCCTCAATTTCACTTTCTGTCAAATCCCTGATTATTTTTGCGGGAATACCCATTGCAAGTTTTCCCGAAGGAACAACAAAACCAGGAGGAACCACAGCACCTGCAGCAACCATTGCGTTCTCTTCAACAACCGAACCATCCAGCAGAATTGCACCAATACCAATGAAAGAAAGATCTTTTAAAGTGCACCCATGTAACTTAACAGAGTGCGCTACTGTTACTTTGCTGCCAATATTAATTGGAAATTTACCATTTGTTACATGAAGCATTGAACAGTCCTGAATATTTGTATGATCACCAATCCTGATGTAATGTACATCTCCACGAATAACAGAATTATACCATACACTTGAGTACTTACCTATTTGAACATCGCCTATAATTTTTACACCGGGTGCAAGAAATACAGTTGAGTGGAGCGATGGGTAAAGATCCTGATAAAGAAATAATTGTTGTTCTTTACTTATTCGTTGTATGCCGGTGGCTGCCATAGATTATTATTCCAATCAATTAATTCAAGAGTAACATTTCCTATAAGAACCTGTAAATCTGCTGTAAGCGGTACATGAAATTCATCATCTGAAAACCATCCTTCGAAGTAACCGGTAAAACCAAAGATACCTGAAAAATTGGCTGTTCCATCCAGCCTTAAACTTTTTATACTATAATCCACTGCATCTATGGAGATATCTTCATCATTATAATAGTAATTAATTAATGCCGAAGAAGTATCTTCACCGATGTAGCATGGAAATAAAATAGTGTGGGAGAATCCAAAATGGTATCGTGCTGTAAATAGTAAAGATAAACCATCCTGAAATCTTTTATCTAAATTAATTACTGTATCCCTTACAGTTTTAGTACTGTTCATTTCTCCTTTTATTATATGAACCCGGTTATCGTTTTGAAAGAAATATCTTGTATATGAAGTATCATTTTTATTTAAAATTAATGCCTGAAAGTAAACAGGATAAAAAGAAGAATCAAACCAGCTTTCATGAATCTGATGTATATCTACAAAAGGAAGACCTTCATAAGAATCTATGTATGCCCTGGATTTATAAATGATTTTTCCATCTATAGTATCTTTAGCGAAAACATTTATTCTTAATTCACCTAAATTCAAAAAGGCGTATTTAACTATGTAAGTATATTCTTCACCCACCAGTAGTTTTGGTGCAGGTACAGCATTATTATCAATACTGATTTCATTTTGGGGATAGAGAAGTTGAAAACTAAATAAATATATTAATGAAGTACTGAATAAAGTTTTCAACAAAATATTCATTTAAGATTAGCAAGATCCTTTGCCTCATCAAAAAGAGTAACAGCTTTAAGAAATTGGGTATCATAATCTAGAAGGATCGTGTACCATCCTTTGTTCTTCCAGTAGTTCCGTGCAATCTGAGCTTTAAGTCTTGCAAATATGTAGTCTCTATCATTTTTATAATCCTCGTCAACAATTTCAACCCCTTTGTCTTTTGCAAAATTTATGAAACTGTTTTCTTCTTCCTGGCTAAAATTAAATTCAGTTCTGAATTTACCCAGATTATCTCCGAAGCTTATATCAATTTGATCACCATTACCATCTAGATATTTAAGTACAAATTGGTAGAATATATTATTACGCAGTAAATCACGTGTATAATCAGAAATTTTATCTGACAATATAATATAATCAGGTGTTATACCGCCTCCACCATATACTGTTCTGCCGCTTTCGGTTTTAAATACCGGACGAGATGAATCTTGCTCAGCAACGTGAGTGATGTTATCACCTTCTGTCTCATTTCTATTACCGAGGTTTGCATAATAATTGTCTTTATTTTTATAATCTCTTTGTATTGATCTTCCTGAAGGTGTATAGTATTTTGATATTGTAAGCCTGATGGCTGAATTATCAAATAGAGGGAATTGTCGTTGTACTAAACCTTTACCGAAAGATGTTTCGCCTACGATCAGTCCCCTGTCCCAATCCTGAACTGCACCCGAAACTATTTCGCTTGCTGATGCACTGCCCTTATTGATCAAAATTATAAGGGGGATCTTTTCATAATCTGAAGATTTTGATGCTAAAAAGTCATCATTAAATTCTTCCCGCCTTCCCCGTGTATAAACTATTCTTTTTTCTCCGTCAATAAATAGATCGGATATCCTTACTGCCTGGTTAAGATAACCGCCCGGGTTGCCGCGTAAATCTAATATTAACTGTTCCATTCCCGATGCCTTTAAATCTTTTAAAGCATCTTTCAGTTCATCATATGTAGTCTCTGAGAAACGGGATACACTAACATAACCAGTTTTATTATTGTAAATAAAATGTGTATCAACTGAATATATTGGAATTTTATCTCTAGTAATTTTGTACTCAATCGGTTCAGATATTCCGTTTCTTATAATTGAAACATTAACTATTGTACCGGCTTTACCTCTCAGCTTGGTTCGTACTTCTTCATTTGATATCCCTATACAATCTTCTCCGTTTATTTTAACAATTCTATCACCTGAACTGATACCAAGAGTTTCACTCGGACCTCCGGTAATGGGAGAGACTACGGTTAACGTATCATTTACTACTTGAAACTCAATTCCAATCCCTTCAAAATCTCCACGGAATGATTCCTCAATATTAGCAAATTGTTTTGCGGGAATATAAACAGAATGCGGATCAAGCTGATTAAACATACCTTTAATAGCTTCTTCAACTAATTTTGGTGTGTCAACTTCTTCGGCATAATATTTCTCTGTAAATGTTAATACATCATTAAATTTTCTAATACCTTCACGTAAATTATCGCCAGAAAATATTTTTTCGATTTGAATACCCACAACAATACCCAGAGTGAGTATTATAAATAGAAAAGGATACTTAAATGATTTACCCATTTTATCTCCGTTTAGAAAAGAGTTGTAATATAATTAATAACTAGTGATTATTCTTAATATAAGAATCTTTATTGACTTAAATTCCGAATTCGGTGAGCAAATATTATTCCGATAATATTTATCACCAATTTATTGCAATATTGTACTTTACTGCCCGGAGAAGAACTCAAACCAAATTATTTATATCTATAGTCAGAATAAACATAGAGTAAAAAAATAATACTTCAAATTTATCCTTCAGGTCTCATCTGAGGAAAAAATATAACATCCCGGATTGAAGATTGATTAGTAAGCAGCATTACTAGTCTGTCTATTCCAACCCCAAGTCCTGCCGTTGGTGGCATACCGTACTCGATTGCTCTAAGAAAATCCTCATCTATTTGATGTGCTTCTTCATCCCCCGCTTCCTTTAATTTAACCTGATCTTCAAATCTTTTCCTTTGGTCAATCGGATCGTTTAATTCCGAAAAAGCATTGCATATTTCCCTGCCGGCAACATAAGCTTCAAATCTTTCAACAAGCCCATCTTTGCTTCGGTGTTTTTTTGCAAGTGGTGAAAGTATTAAAGGATAATCAACTACATAAGTCGGTTGAATAAGATCAGGTTCCACAGCTGCACCAAATATTTCATCAATCAATTTAGCCCTGCCTTCAATTGATGAAACTTCAATACCTAGTTTTTTCGCCGCCTCTCTTAGTTCATCATCAGTTGCATTTATCACGTTTACACCTGTCTTTCCTTCTATTGCCTCAACAAATGAAATTCTTTTCCATGGGGCTTTAAAATTAATTTGATGTTTGTCATAAGTAAACTCCAAAGTTTCAAATACCGTTTTGCAAATATGATTTATCATTTTTTCCACAAACTCCATCATCCAGTTATAGTCTTTATACGAAACATACAATTCCATCATGGTAAATTCCGGGTTATGCGAGCGATCCATTCCCTCATTTCTAAAATCCTTTGAAATTTCATACACTCCGTTAAAACCACCTACAATTAATCTCTTTAAATATAATTCATCTGCAATTCTCAGATACAAATCAATATCAAGTGAGTTATGATGAGATACAAAAGGTTTTGCTGCCGCGCCGCCATAAAGTGGCTGGAGTACAGGAGTTTCAACTTCGAGATAGCCCTCTGCATCGAGGTAAGTACGCATTGCAGTAATAATTTTACTCCTGTATATAAATATTTTCTTCACATCCGGATTTACAATCAAATCAACATATCTTTGCCTGTATCTCAGTTCTTTATCGGCAAACTGATCGTAAATAATTTTATTTCCATCTTCATCAGTCACTTCCTTTGCTATCGGTAATGGTCTTAGTGATTTTGACAGCAGCTCTAAGGAGGTGACGTGAATAGAAATTTCTCCCGTCTTTGTTTTGAATATATACCCTTCAACCCCAACAACATCTCCTATATCCATTAACTTGAATGCTGTGTACTGATCACCAATTTCATCTTTGCGCAGGTAGATTTGTATTCTACCTTTGTGATCCATAATATGAGAAAAAGATGCTTTACCCATTCTACGAATAGCCATTATTCTTCCGGCAGTTTTAACATTTCTTTTTTCATTTTCGTTATAATTTTGTTTTATATCTGCCGAATCAGTATCAACATCGAAAGAATATGCATATGGTTTAATTCCCTTCTCGGTAAGTTCGTTTAGTTCTTCATAACGTCTTTTAATTAAATCATTAATGTCATTATCAGTTGATTCCACAAATTCCTCCGAATCATTTTACTTAAGTCTTTAAAATTAAATATTTATTATTTACTGAAGTTACTCAAAATCGTAAAACTGCATTTCATGCTCGCGAAAGCAGGTATCCACTATACAAAAATAAACTTAAAAATAGATTCCCACTTTCCCCGATGAATCGGGACAGGCAGTGGGAATGACAAATCGGGATTTTGTTTCTGTTAATAGGTGTTTTGCGTAACTTCAGTTATTTATTCTAAAAAAAACCGTTGAAACGGTTAATAGAATATTTTCTTTTCTTGTTAACCCACGACTTAATAGACTGTGTTAAAATTAGGAAACTCACCCTAATCCCTCTCCTTAGTAAGAGAGGGACTTTTAAAAAGCTTGGAAAGCTGCTTGTTTTAACCCCTTCTCTTTTTAAGAGAAGGGGTTGGGGATGAGTTCTTAAATTTGACATATAATTATCACACAACCTCTTAATTTGTGGATTACTACATAGAGAAAAAAATTATAACCGTTTCAACGGTTTAAAAAACAACTAAAAAGCAGAAGTTTTTAATTAGTTTAGCTAAAATATTATTGTTTAGGAATATTTATTTATAAGCTTTTGAATTTCCACTTTACTCATCTCTCTATAGGTGCCTAAAGGAAAATCAGCTTCAATTCCTGCAAAGCTCTTCCTGTTTAACTTTTTAACATTGTATCCCAATGCTTCGAACATTTTTTTTACGAAATGATTTCGTCCTTCAACACATTTAACTTCAACCATTTTTCTTTCTTTATGATTGATATAGATTATTTTTTCAAACCTGCCTTTTCTTCTATCAATCATGATACCTTTAAGAAGTCTTTGTTCATCTTTCTTTTCAAGATCACGATCCAACCGTACTTCGTATTTTTTTGGCACTTTGTTTTTTGGATGTGTAAGAAGATTTGAAAAATCGCCGTCGTTAGTTAGTAGAAGTACCCCGGTAGTATTGTAATCAAGTCTTCCCACCGGATAGATTTTCTCTTTCGTCTTTATCAATTCCACGACTGTTTTTCTATTCTTCTCATCGCTTGTGGTACTAATGGTTCCTTTGGGTTTGTTGAGTAAATAATAAGCGTTCTTTTTTGTTTTAATTCTTTCCCCGTCAATAAAAACTTCGTCTCGACGGGGATTTATTCTGTAACCTAACTCAGTAACTACCTGGTTATTTACGTTAACTCTTCCCTGTAGAATTAATTCTTCAGCTTTTCTGCGAGAGGTGATTCCGCTATCTGCAATAAACTTATTTATTCTCTTCAGTTCCATCGTGTTCTTCAATTTCATTTTCAGCTTCTTCTTCAATCGTATTCATTAATATTTTTCTTTTTTGTTCGATAAAATCTTCGTCATTCATTATTTCTTCAAGTTCTCTTGGCTTTGGTAAATCGGATAAATTGTTCAGTCCAAAATATTTTAAAAATTCATCTGTGGTTACATACAACAATGGTCTGCCAATTGATTCTGATCTTCCTTTAATGGTTATAAGGTTTTTCTCAAGCAGCGAACTAACAATGTGATCAGAATTAACTCCTCGTATAGATTCAAGCTCAGGTTTGGTTAGGGGTTGCTTATAAGCTATGATGGAAAGTGTTTCAAGAGCTGCCTGACTTAGTCTTTTCCTTGTTTTTTCGGATGAGAGATATCCTACATACTTAGCGTAATCTTCCGTTGTGGCAAACAAGAAACCGTTTGCAATTTTTACAATTCTGAAAGAATTATCTTGCTCGGAATACATGGTATTTAACTCATCAACTGCATTATCTATTTCCTCAACAGATATTTGAACGTCTTCACCATCTATACCTTTTACAGCATTTATGATTTCAGTAAAAGATAATGAATCATCCGATGAAAATATTAATGCTTCAATTATTGAATTGTAAATCTTTTCCATTTTCAATCTTGTATATGATAAAATCATTAAAATTTACAGATTCTTTAATACCAATCCTGTTCACTTTTACTAATTCCAATAAAGCAATAAATGTAATTACAATTCTGATTTTCTCATTCATTTTTTCCACTAGTTTTAAAAAGTGTACTTCAGTTGTCAAATCAAATACCGAAAAAATATAATCAATTTGTTCATCAATGGATATGTTTAATTTCCTGATTTCATGTAATGGTTTATCTTTTATCACATCAATTGCTTTTTTAAATGCTTTTGCAAGATCATATACTGACACGTTCTTTAGAAGCATTTCATACTCATATGGAGCTTCACTACTGTCTGCTTCAAAATTACCCCGGTATTTTCTTTTTCTCTGGTCAGACTCTAAGAACGATAGTTCTTCAGACATTTCTTTATACTTCTTATATTCTAACAATGCTTGAATAAGTTCTGCTCTCGGATCAATTTCAGCACCCTGCTCATCTATTTCCCTGGGTAATAACATTCTTGCTTTAATTTGCATCAATGTTGAAGCCATCAGAATAAAATCGCCCGCAAGTTCAAGATCGAGTATTTTAATCAAGTTTACATATTCTAAAAATTCTTTTGTGATTGTAGAAATCGGAATATCGTAAATTTCCAACTCATCTCTTTTTATAAAAAATAGGAGCAGGTCAAGCGGACCTTCAAATTGATCTAGTTTTATTTTATACATTTTCAACCCATCATCATTTTTTCTCTAACATCCGCCATTGTTTTCTGTGCTTCTTCCCTGCCTCGTTTTTCCCCGTCAGTTAATATATCCTTAACTATGTCAATGTTGTTCAGATAATATTTTCTTTTTTGAATTATAGGCGCAAGAAACGAAGAAATATTTTCAGCACAATTCATCTTGCAATCAAAACATCCCAGCTCGCCCGATCTGCATCCAGCATTGATTTCTGGAATCTCATCGGCATTAAATTTTTTATGGTATGAAAAAACCAGGCAAATATCAGGGTGCCCACGATCCCCTTTTCTTATTTTTTGAGGATCGGTAACTGCTTTTTTTAATTTTGATTTTACTACTTCCGGTTCATCTGAAAGAAGAATTGTGTTGTTAAGTGATTTACTCATCTTTGCATCACCATTAAGCCCGGGTAATCGAGAAAATTTTGTTAATAACGGTTCAGGTTCAGGAAAAACATTTCCGTATTGATTATTAAATTTTCTGGCTATCTCTCTTGTGATTTCAACATGAGGAACCTGATCTTCTCCAACCGGTACCGCATCGCCTTTATAAAGAAGAATATCAGCCGATTGTAAAACCGGGTAACCCACATGCCCATAAATTACTTGCTTAATATGTAAATCGCGTAATTGATCTTTCACTGTTGGATTTCTTTGCAGTCGGTTTAATGTAATAAGCATACTAAAAATCAAATGTAATTCAGTGTGCTCTTTAATTTGAGATTGTCTGAATATAGGACTTTTTTCCGGATCAAGTCCCGCGGCAAGCCAGTCGATCAACATTTCTATAGTGTTCCCATATATATCATCGGTATTTAAATCTGTTGTGAGAACATGGTAATCGGCTATCAAATGAAAGTTCTGATATTCATCCTGAAGCTTAATCCAATTTTCAAGCGCACCAACATAATGTCCTATATGTAGTTTTCCGGTCGGTCGCATACCGCTTAGTATTCTTTTTTTCCGCATAGTTTATAGCATGTTAAAAAATTTAATTGGTAAAAGAGACTTCTGAATTATTCTATTACTGTCACTCTGATCGATCTCCCTATCAGAAGTTGGGAGTGAATAGTCTGTTTCATAATAAAAATTGAGATATTTCGCTTCACTCAAAATGACCATGATAAAATTTTCAGAAGTTTTAACAAAACAATAATGGAAATATATTCCTTTTATTCAAAAATAAAGAATAAAATCATCAGGATAGATATAAGTAGGGTTTCCATTTTTCATCTACTTTGCCTACTACGTTTTTTATAAACATTATGTGGCTTGGCTTAAATGGTTTGAACATCATCAGCATATCTGCTTCCTCGGGAGTACGATCGCCTTTCTTGTTATTACAAATTGTACAAGCACTAATTAAATTATCCCATGATTCGGAACCGCCGCGTGCCTTTGGAACAATGTGATCAATTGTTAACCGAAGGTCACCTCTTCCACAGTATGTACATTTATATAGATCGCGTCTCATAATATTCTTTCTTGTTAAAACAACTCTTTTATAGGGAAGTCTAACAAATCGGCTTAATTTTATCACGCTCGGCCAGGGCCAGGCAATATTTACTGAGCGAACTTTTTTGTTATCGTCGTTAAGAATAATTTCTGCTTTGCCTAAGTAACAAAGTATAATTGCTTTTCGGATATTACATACCGTAAGAGGTTCGTAACTCTGATTTAGAATCAGAACCTTAGCATTTAGTCTCCCATTTGTCCGTTTGGCAGGTTCGAAGTCTTACCCTCCGCTTTTCATTTTTTTGTGCTGATAAATGAAATATGTTTTAAACATAATTCTAATAACTAATAAACCTAAACTTATGATTAAAAGTGTTATATACCAATCATTAGGTACCAAATTAAAAAAAACAAGAATTAGTAAAATTGCAATTATAAAAATTGTACCATAATTAACAATATCATTAAACCTTTTCAAAAATTATCTTTTTTATAAAGAAATAAAATTTTTTTTAATAAAACAAATTAATAATCGGTTCAATTAATTACAATTATGAAATTTGGTTTAATATTAGTTTTTGCAGCCAGCTTACGTGTAATAATCTTATTGATAAGGATTATTAATGTGATGGAACTCCTAATACTTCATCCAAAGATTAAATGGATTTATTTTAAATCTGTTTTATAAATAATGGCCACACATGTAACATAATTTTCAGAATGGCTGATTGATATTTTGAGATCCTTATTATCGGAAAGAAAGGCTTTAAGTTTGCCTTTTAAATTTGCAACAGGCATGCCAGTCGGTTTATTTGATATCTCAATATCCTGCCAGCTTAATTCTTCCTGCCATCCTGTAGCAAGGGCTTTATAGACAGCTTCCTTTGCCGCAAATCGTGCTGCAAAGTGCTGGTATTTACTTGCTTTACTCTGGCAATATTTTATTTCTGTTGGTGTGTAAATTTTGGCAAGAAACTTTTCACCATATTTTTCAATATTTTTCTTTATCCGGTTAATTTCAATAATATCAATTCCAATTCCAATAACCATTTTTATAACTTTTTACCAGATATTTGCATCAACTTTAAATCCATCAGTTTGTATCTGGTAAAGTACCAGTTTTGAGAGTTTGATAAGAATTTTAATTGTTTCCTGCATATTAATCATTAAAGAATCATCATAAAGTATTCTTCCCAAATTGTTGTTTCCCTCTATAGTTTCTGCTGCGAGGAAATTAAAACGGCTGACTAATGAATCAGATCTTGACAAAATAATATTAAATTTTTGGATTGAACTATCTAAGCTTTCTTTGTTCTCGTGAAAGAAAGTTCTCGATTCTTCCGATAAAGCTGCTGTGTTTTCAGTAATTCTAGTTATGTTATCACTGTTATCAGTTATTAAAGCATTAAATTTTTCTGTAAGGTTGTTCAGATTTTTTAAAGACGATTTGAGATCAATCATCATTTCATCATCTGATATATAATTGTTTACAACTGATAAGGTAATTTTAAGATCATCAACTATTGTCTGTACATCGCTCATCATTGATCCTGCTATTGCCATCATTGAATTCAAATCCGGCTGAATTAATCCGGTATGTAAGGAGTTCAAATCCAGTATTTCATTTGATTCGCCTGGTATAATTTCAATTTTTTTACCACCCATTAAATCGATTGTTGCAATCCAAAATTTTGCATCCTTTCTTAGGTCAACGTTATTATCAACATAAATTCTTACAAAAATCTTATTCCCAACCAGGTAAATATCGTCTACAAAACCTTTTCTTAATCCTTTTACAGTTACCTGGTCATCAACTTCAAGCCCACTTACATTTTCAAAAGTAAGATTTACAATAATATCATCCGACGTTAATTTTATATTTTTTGCCCATGCCAGAATCCATATAAATATTACGAGTGAAATAACAGTTGTAATTCCAACTTTTATTTCTGTTTTTCTTTCATTCTTCATTTCTCAAAGCTTCTTTAATTAAATTAGAAATGCGCGAAAGTTCTTCATCTGTAATCATACTGTCTTTGAATGTTGATTCTAAGAAATCAGTTATTTTTTCTATGTTGTAATCTGCTAATTGTTCTGATGATTTCACACCGGACACATAATAATTTAGTAAAGTTTTTAATGAATCTTTCTTTACAGACTCCTTCACATACATAAAAGCGACGTCCCATTTATTTTCAATCGCCGAAAGTATCAGTTCTTTTCCTGGTTGAAAGAAAAGTTCTTCAAACTTATTTTGAATTAAATATAAACCTGCCGCAAGAACTATTGTAAAGATAATTATAAATTTAAGAAAACAACCCTTTTTCATGTGTTTATACTTGTCTGCCTCTGGCGGAATTTCTTGTTTTGGTCCCGACTCGTCGGGAAACTCGTCCCGATGAATCGGGACTCGTTTTAATTGGATATTTCCTTTTCAATTGTAACTCTCTTTATTCTTTTCCTATACACTTCAGTTACAGTGAATTTATAATTATCGATTGAAAAACTATAACCGCTCTTCGGAATAAATCCCGCTTTTTTAAAGACTAATCCTCCAATAGTTTCATAATCAGTTTCTTCATCTATCACCTTACTTCCAATCATATCATTTACTTCATCAATTGGAGTATTACCTAAAACCAGGAATTTATTTTCATCAATTAATTTGATGCTATCCTCTTCTTTATCGTACTCATCCCAAATTTCACCAACAATTTCCTCAATTATATCCTCCATAGTTATTAAACCTGCAGTTCCGCCATATTCATCTACAACAATTGCTATATGTGTTTTTTTTGCCTGGAACTCACGAAGTAATTCATTAATTCTTTTTGTTTTCGGTACAAACATAACTTTTCTAACTATCGAAGTTAGTTCAAATGCTTTAGGAGTCTTGTTATTTTTTAAAAACGGCAGAATATCTTTAGCATAAAGGATCCCAATAATTTTATCAAGGTTATCTGAATATAACGGAAACCTGCTGTGTCCGGTATTATTTATTGTATCAACAATATAATTAAAATTTGTATCCATGGTTAATGCTTTTATATCAACACGCGGAGTCATAATTTCCGACGCTAAAATATTTCTAAATGATACAATGCTTTTAATTATTTCCTGTTCTTCTTCTTCAAGTGTCCCTCTTTCCTGCCCTATTTCACTTAGTTCGGTTATCTCATCCTTTGTTAAAACAGATTTAACTTTATTTATTTTTAGTTTTGATGTTACAGATTTTATTAATTCAGTTAGAACTTCTGCTATTGGATAGATTAATACTCCCAGCCAATATAATGGAATAACAGTTATAGAAGTAAATGAGACGGGATTTTTTGATGCAAATACTTTTGGTAATAACTCTCCGAATATAAGAATAAGCGTTGTAAGAATTATTATTTGAATAGTTATAACTATCTCTCTGCTATATCCTATCAAGGGAGCAATTTCAATTGCCAAAGTAACCGTTACAATTGATGCAGCTACGTTTGCAACAGTATTACCAATTAATATAGTAACAAGTAAACGCCGCGGCTGTTCGAGAAGAGAATTTATATATTTTAATTTTAGAAAGTGCCCGGTAAACTGTGATTCAGTTTTTCTTTTGTCAAGCGAAAACAAAGCTACTTCTGAACCAGAAAAAAACGCAGAAGCAGCTAAAAGAAATATTAATGAAATAATTTTTGCAGACCAATCAATTTCCAATCAGTGTTTAGCCTTCTTTTGTTACGTAAAATTAAAACGGAAGATCATCATTTGTTTCAACCTCGGGTGCCTGAGTACTATCTGCTGCAGTTTCGGCAGTTCCGGAAGAATCAATTGCAGCTGATTCAAGAGGAATTAATTTTTCTGATATCACATCAGTGGATGTTCGTTTGTTACCGTCTTTATCAGTGTATTCGCGTTTTGTAATTCTACCCTCTACATAAAACTTTTTCCCTTTCTTTAAATTATCTTTGAAATAATCTGAAAGGTTAAAGGAAGTAACATTGTGCCAGGTTGTTTCGTTCTGCCAGTTACCGTCTTTATCTTTGTAGCTGTTTGTAGTTGCAATACTAAAGTTTGTAACAGATACATTATTTGTAGTAAACCGTGTTTCGGCATCTCTGCCAAGATTCCCTATGAGCATTAGCTTATTTAATGAAAAAGCCATAGTAATCCTCCCACAATTAGTTAAACAATCATTGATTAAATATATCAGAATTTAGTAATTCCACAATAAAAATACTAATTAATAATTCACCTTACGTAATATAATATGTGAATTGCCACGACTTTTAAGTCGTGGCAGGAAGACACTACGAAAACCGGGCTTTAGCCAAATTGTTTTGCTTTTTTTTGACTAAAGTCAAGAACCCAGAGCATTGAGGTTTTTTTTATCCACGCCCTAAAGGGTGTAGCAAGTCAAAAACAGATTTTGCGTAACATGAGTTAATAAAATAATCATTTAAGTAAATTTATGAGGTTTCGGAAGCGGCAAATTTTAAAATTATTTAATTTCTTTCAGAATCCAGGCGTCGTTAAATAATTCATTCCGCCATAGTTCATTCCGAATTTTTTCTGCTTCAAGTCTGTTGGAAAACTTTTTATTAATCGTAACTACATATAATTTTGTTCTGTTACTAAATTTAACATCCAGTTCTTCATTTAATATCTTAGTACTTTTGGTAGCAAATGTCTCAGCACCTTTTAGAGAAGAAAAAGCGCCAATCTGAATAAAGTAGATATAATTTATTTTTTCTTCTGGCTTATCAAACTGATATGCATCTTCGGCGGGTACCTCATCAAAAACATAAACTCCATTATCATCCCTTTCCTCATTGGTGTTTTGTTTGGATGATGAGCAACTAAAGGAGAACGATATTAGTACCCCTAATGTGAAAAGTTTTAGAATCATAGTAAGAGAATTAGAATCAATAAAGATATCAATTGTTTCGCTAAGAGCAATAAAGACGTTGTTGCAAAAGAATTAGCCGCCAATGCGCGGATTTCATTTTTTTTATTTCTATAAAATTCGCGAATTCGCGGCATTAATATATTTAAACTTACGGTTCACTGCGCTATGAATTACATATTATCTATTTAACAGGCCAATTACTATCACCTGTAATCATTCTTATCATACTATTATAATAACCCGGAGGATAATTAGTTGAAGCACCAGCGGAAATTTTACCTATTGGTATCCCGGGCAAACTATTTAAATCTACCAGTGGAACATTAGCTCCAAATTTCTGATTTATTACATTGATCCATTCATTTGCTATAATTCCATTACCTCTTGATGAAGGATGAACTCCATCATAACTGAAAGTTCCACCTGCAATAAAAGATGATGAAAATATACCCATACCATCTACTGGAATTGGGGTTGTAAGTAGCTCTTTTAAGAACAAATTGAAATCTACAACAGCA
>SMVA01438267.1_pt1 | contig 15642 bp, 15 predicted proteins | sample 2456451 | NCBI WGS metagenome assembly SMVA01 (sample SAMN11095933, study PRJNA526329) | marine sediment metagenome | biome: Marine sediment; feature: Surficial sediment; material: Deep marine sediment; isolation source: Hadal surficial sediment | place: Pacific Ocean | collected 2014-05 | depth...
AGCATCAACCTGGGACTCTCAACACGGGGCGCACTGGCCCTGATCCGCTGTGCCCGCATAGAAGCCAGCCTGCGGGGAGGTGAGTATGTTATTCCCGACGATGTGCAGCGCGTCGCGCCCTGGACCATTTCTCATCGACTGGTGCTGACTGCCGAGGCGGCGATTGAGGGGATTACCGCCGACCAGGTACTCACCCGTTTATTGGCTGATGTTCCGGTGCCGAAGTAGCATGAACCTGACGGGGCTCAGCATACTGTTGATTGCGCTGCTATCTGTGGCGGGTATTTCCCAGCAGTGGAGCTTCGCCGACGGGATCAGTTGGTGGCGCTATGGCGGCTCCCTGCTTGTTCTGGGCCTGGCGTACGAGTGGCTGCGCGTTCGCTCTTTGAAATTGTCGATTACCGACCTTGCACCGCTTCAGTTACGCCTGGGCCGTGAAGAAACACTCGACCTGCAATTTTCAAATCACAGCGAGCGGGCATGTGTGGTGATGTACGCGCCCGGATTACCGGGTGGGATAAGCGCATCTGCCGAGCCGCGCCTGCTCATTATTCCGGCACTGGGACAAACCCCGGCCAGTATTTCCGTTAAGGCTTGCGAGCTCGGGCGGTGGCCGTGGCGGCGCTTGCCCGCACGCGTAAAAGGGCCCCTGGGCCTGGCATGGTGGCCTTATAGTCTGCGCCAGGAAGTGGAGCTCAGCGTCATCCCCGACCTGCTTGGCGCCCGCGGTGGTGCCGCCGGAGACCTGACTGTTGGTGAGCGGTCGTTGAGGGTGGGTTCGGGACCAGAATTGCATCACTTGCGCGAATATGTCGCCGGCGATCCCAGGCATACCGTAGACTGGAAAGCCACGGCGCGGTCGCAACAACTGATTACGCGCGTATTCAGCGAAGAACAACATCTGGAGATCATGCTGGTGCTGGACGTGGGGCGCACCAGCCGGACGCAGGTTGACGGCATGAGCCAGTTTGCCCACTACGTCAATCTCGCCGCGAAGTTTGCTCAACACGCGGCGGCATGTGGCGACCAGATCGGTTTGATCGCGGCAGCTGACAAACCACTCGTGGTACTACCTCCCCAGCGAGGCAATGCTGCGGTAATGCGGATTCGCCAGGCAATTAGTGAACTGCAGGCAGTGCCGGTGGAAACCGACATGTTGGCTGCCGCTCTAAGCGTACTCAAAATCGTCAAAAGGCGCTGTCTTATCCTGTTGTTGACGGACTTGTACGGCCAATCCCTGGCCGGAGATTTCGGCCGCAGCCTGAAGGTCTGGAATACGCGTCATTTACCGATGGTAGTTGGACTGATCGGCGAAGACGTGCTCACCCTCTCAGAGCAGGAGGCGCGAACCGCGTCGGACCCCTACATCAGTCTGGCCGGTCGCGAGTACCGGGACAGCCTGCTGCATAACGCGCTGGGGGCACAGAGACTTGGCGCCCACGCTATTGTGACAAGGCCCGCGGAGCTGCAATCGAGGGTCTTTGCCGAGTATCAAATGCTCAAGCTGCAACATCGCGTGTAACCACGGGTTTATTATCCTGCCATGAGAACCGGTTGAGCCTGGGGCCACTCAGCACAAAGAGAAAGACCAGCCAGTAGGCGAAGCCCACCAGGATACGAACAGTCAGTGAGTAGGCGGGGTTGGGGGAAATGTAGCCCTCAATCAGCCCCGCACCGATCAGGAAAACAAGACACACAAACATCAATTTTGCGCCACGTAGAACAGCGCGCTGAAACGCTGCGCTGCGGGTACGATGGCCGGGCCGGGCAAGTGATTCGCCGATCGAGAAACCGACCGCGCCCGCAATCATGATGACACTCAGCTCAACAAAACCATGCGCCACGATGAACTCAAACAACTGGTCGCTCATTCCGTACTCCGCGGTGAGGGCAAAAATGCCGCCCAGCATGAGGCCGTTCAAGCCAATAATGTAGAGAGTTCCCAGGCCGTACAATGCGCCCAGGCAAACCGCCGTCAGCGATACCGTGATGTTATTGCTAAAGATTCTTATGGAGATGAGGGATGAAGGCATGATGTTGATAATGCCATCGGTCCACAACTCACCGTTCTGGACGCCATCGATCATCGCCTGGGAAGCGAACAACCCGGCCAGCTCAGGAAACGTCGACACCAGCCACCATCCCGAGAGCGCGGCCAGCAAAAAACCCAGGGTGACGCTGAAGATCTGCCAGCGCAAACCACCCACTATCTGCGGAATCTCGCGCCTCAAGAAATACCGGAAATCCTCTTGCGTAGCTCTGGGGGCCCTGAACAGGGACCGGTGCATGCGGGTGTATACATTTTCGAGACGCCGGGTTATTCGACTGCGCGGCGCTTCCCGTCGCGCTATGGCAACATCCCTGGCCAGGTCCGGATAATTCCGCACGGCCTCGCGCAGGGTGGCTATGGAAACGGGCTTACGATCCTCCAGCTGGGCCAGATCAGCGTCAATCTGTTGCCAGTAAGCTGTGCGGTCCTCCAGCCAATTACCGCTGCGTGATGGCTTATCGGGGGTCATTCAGCCGCCCGAATCCAGACTGAGGAGATTTGCAAGTTGTTGCTTGAGGGTGGATTCGTCAGCGGACAGCAAGACCTCTGGATCCAGTTGCATCAGCAGTTTTTCTGTCAGCCGGATGCGCCTGTTGCGATCGAGCTCATCCCACCGATCCAGCAATTCCTGGCCCAGCTCAGCCTTGGCCAGGCCGTAGCGAGAAATTGCAGCCGGATTGATGTCAGATTTTACCGCCTTGTTGTCTCGATCGTCTGCATCGTAGATAAGCACAGTGCCCGCGGCGATATCACCAATGCGTACCGACTTCTCAGTGAGGAAGGTGGCAATCAGGCCGATCACGTAGCCAATTGGCATACTGTCGAGGATGCGCAACACATTCCGAATCAGGTGTGCCATCACGCTGGGTATCTGTGCATCCACGGTGACAATACGCACGCCGGCAATGCGTTTTCCAGGGGTGCGACCGCGCATGGCGATCTCCAGTACCGGGTGATAGAGCAAATAGATAGCCAGGCTCGGGATAAGCACCAGGAACACATAACTGCTGCCCCCCGCTGACTCGCTTTCAGTAAAGTTCAGGCTGCCGACAACGGCGAAGCTCATGCCCGCGAACCAGGCGAGTGCCAGCAAGATACGAATATGCCAATCAATGACAAAGGCATAACTGCGCGCACCCGGACCGGCGATATTGAGCTTAAGATCAACGCCGGTAGCGCTCGAAATATCCAGGCTGTTCCTCATCGGTAGCTGCGGCAGGCTTCGATGAGTTGGTCGGTATCGGCTGCTGATACATCGCGATGAAATACCCAGCGATGACCATTCACCTTGATGCCACATTCCTGCAGGTGCGCGATCAGGCCATCCAGCTGCATTGCAGTATCTAGCATCACCATATTGGTCTGCGGCTGCTCGGCCAACCCGAATCCGGGTAACTCGCCGAGTGCCTCTGCAACAGTTGCCGCGTGCTCGTGGTCCTGCTGCAATCGTTCGATATTGTTTTCCAGGGCATAGCGGCCCGCAGCGGCCAGCAGGCCGGCCTGGCGCATGCCGCCGCCAATCATCTTGCGCCAGCGGCGGGCACTTTTGATGGTGGCAGTGTCTCCGACCAGTAGCGAGCCAACCGGACAGGCCAGGCCTTTGGACAGGCAGATAGATACGCTATCGAAGTGCTGGCAAATTTCCTGCACTGGCACTCCCAGTTTGACCGCGGCATTAAAAACACGGGCTCCATCGAGGTGTCGCAGCAGACCGTGCTTTTGTGTGAGCTCACTATACGCCGCCAGGTAATCCAGGCTCAGTACTTTACCGGCCTGGGTATTTTCAAGGCAAACCAGCCGCGTAATCGCGAAGTGTGCGTCATCTGGCTTAATAGCGGCTTCGACCTGGTCCAATGGTAATTCACCGCGCTCGTTGAAAGGGATTGTGCAGGGTTGTATGCCCCCCAGCACCGCTGCCCCACCCCCCTCATACAGATACGTGTGGGCGCTATTACCGACGATGTATTCGTGGCCGCGCTGGCAGTGACTGAGCAGGCCCAGCAGGTTGCTCTGGGTACCGCTGGCGGCATAAATGGCCGCTTCTTTTCCGGTCAATTCGGCGGCAAATGCTTCCAGTGCGTTAACGGTGGGGTCTTCACCGTAAACATCGTCCCCCGTTTCGGCGGACATCATGGCCTCCAGCATTTCGGGGCTGGGCTTGGTAAGAGTGTCGCTTCGCAAGTCGATCATCTATGCTACGCCTATTCCAATACTTTCCGGAGTTTCCAATGATACGTAAGTTGTTGCGGTTAAACATGGTATTTGTTCTGAGCCTGGCCGCCACCACTGCATGGGCGGAAACCGTGCTGATTCACGCCGGCACCCTGTTGGCGGTGCCAGGGGAAAGCCCACTGACACAACAGACCATAGTTGTTGAGGATGAACGCATCGTTGAGGTGCGCGATGGTTATGCGGGTGCCGATGAGTTCGATGGCGATGTGCGGGTGATTGATTTGAGCGAGGCGTTTGTCTTGCCCGGCTTAATGGATATGCACGTGCACCTGCAAGGGGAACTCGGTCCTGACACGATCAAGAATACCTTGCAAATGTCGTCTCAGTTGATGCAAATGCGCAGCGCCCATTTCGCCATGAAGACCCTGTTGGCAGGTTTCACCACCGTGCGTGAAGCGGGTTCGCGCTCTCAGGAAATGTACGCCCTGCGTGACGCCATTAACAATGGCTGGATAGACGGCCCACGTATTATCGCCGGCGGCGGTGTCGGGATTACCGGAGGCCACGCGGATATCAGTGGCGTAAGACCTGAGCTGATGGAATTTTATACCGATGATTCTATTTGTGATGGCCCCTTTGACTGCCGCCGGGCCACCCGCAACGCCATCAAATACGGTGCCGACTTCATCAAAATTACCTCTACCGGTGGCGTACTGACGGACCGGGCGACCGGCACCGGCCAACAGATGGAACAGGATGAACTTGACGAGGTGGTGAGGGCAGCGGCGCGAATGGGTCGCAAGGTGGCCGCCCACGCACATGAAGAGGATGGCATTATTGCTGCGCTGGAAGCGGGTGTCGCCAGTATTGAGCACGGCACCTATACTGGGCCCAGGGCAATAAAACTCTTCAAGAAGACAGGCGCTTATTTGGTGCCGACGCTGTTAGCCGGGGATACTGTCAAGCAGATGGCCCTGAATACGGATGTGCTGAGTGAAGCTCAAAAGATCAAGGCCATCAAGGTGGGTACCGACATGCTGGGTAACTTTGCCAAGGCGTATAAAGCCGGTGTGAAAGTAGCCTATGGCACTGATTCCGGGGTTTCCCGGCACGGTACCAATGCCCGGGAGGCGGTATTGATGGTCGAGGCTGGTATGAGCGAAATGGCCGTGATCAAGTCCGCTACGGTTAGCAGCGCCGACCTGATTGACATGTCTGACGCCATAGGCACGATCAAGGCGGGCAAGTATGCGGACATCATAGCGGTTGATGGCTCGCCATTGCAGAACATTGAGGAATTGCTTGATGTAGATTTTGTGATGAAGGGAGGCAAAGTTTACAAACAGTAGTTTTGCTTCCAAAAACAAGCGCTAAAAAATGTTTCCTTATTTTTGTATAATCGTATCTTTAGGCTGCTAAAAAGTTGCACTTTTCAATGGGCAACAATTACTTAAAGTTCATACTAGTGGCAATTTAACAGGCAACCAGACACCTACGATTCATGAATATCGAACAAGCTGAGCGCATCCTTAAAAAGATCAACCGCCTCTTCGAGACGATGGCCCTCGACGACAAGATCGATGTGTTCGAACAGGACCTGATGCTGAGTTATGTCAGGCAGTTAAAAGAAGCATGTTCTGCGACAAACACTACCGAAAAAACGTCCAGTTTTACCGCTCCAGACGTTCCAGACGTTCCAGAAATCCCTGAGCCTAAACCTGAAATCAAAACGGCTTCGAAAACCGTTACCGATAAACCAGCTCCTTTACCCACCCATTCAAAACCGAGGAAGCGCAGGAGTTGGGCTTTTCCAGGCACCACGGATGCCGCACCCGCCACAGAAAAATCAGCGCCTTTGCCCGTTGTAAAAAAATATGAAGCTGAAGTCAAACAGGCGGTGATACCCGCACCAAAGACCCCTGCACCCAAACCTGAAGCCAAACAGGCGGTGATACCCGCACCAAAGGTCCCTGCACCCAAACCTGTAGTCAAGAAGGCCCCGAAACCCGTCGCAGACAAACCCACGCCTTCAACGAAAAAGGCTACACCACCAAAAGCGAAAGTCGAAAAAAAGGCAGCCCCAACAGCCAAGGCGAAGGCACCAACTCCAGCGCATTCTGTACCCGGTATTTTAAAATCCAAAAAGCCCACTGACGGTTCTGCCAAATCAGATTACGAAGAGCTGTTTGACTTCAAGGATGCCGAGGAACTTTTGGATATTCGCAGCCAAATGCCTATTAAAGACCTCACAAAAGTAATGCTGTCACGGGACAAGAAATCCACCATAAAGGACCTTTTCGGCGGCGACGACAAGGCTTTCGATGCGACCCTCAAAACTTTGAATACCTTCAAAAGCTATAACCAGGCAAAAATATACCTTTCCGAGAACATTGCCGCTAAATACGCCTGGCTGGATAAATCCAGGAAGGATAAAGCCTCAGATTTTATTATTCTCGTCCATCGCCGATATAATTAAGGCGCCTCTGATTGCAGATCGGGTTTTTTGTAACCGGGAGCGCGCACACCACGGGCGATGAGCTTTTCCCATATCGAAGGCAATGGTGACCTTAGTTCCTGAGCGATTGCAATTTTAAATATACCTTGCTTACCGATGTATATTGAACTACATTGTACGCCATGAAGGAAGTCGAAGAAGATATCGATCTCAACAGCCAACTGGACAAATGGCGGCTGCAACTGCGCAAGGGTGTACTGGTTTACATGGTACTCAACCTTCTCAACAGGCAGGAAATGTACGGCTACGCGCTGATTTCATCATTGTCCGACAAAATGGCGGCCAACATGGCGGAAGGAACCATCTATCCTCTGCTTAACCGCATGGTACGCAAGGGCAATGTCAGTTTTGACTGGCGCATCATGGAAACCGGGCCGGCGCGCAAGTATTACCAGATTACGAATTCAGGGAAGCAATTGCTTGCCAGCATGCATGAGCACTGGCAGGGCATCAACAGCAGCATACAGGGGCTGAGAGATGACTGAATCCAATAGTCCAACGTTCACGGAGCAGCCCGCTCAGAAGATCTGGGCGAATTACCTGAAGCAGGTGGATGCACTGTGTGGTTCGCTGGATACGCGGCAGAGAGCTGATATCCAGATGGAGCTGAAGGCGCACTTGCTGGAGAGCTATATTCATATCAATGAAGGCGACGAGGCCACCCGATTAACCACGGCTATTGGCAAGCTGGGGCAAGCGGAGGAATTCATTCCACTGTGGGTAGAAGAACGACTGCTGGATGGCGCGCGGCTAGGGGCCAGCACCAGGAACCTGTTCCATTTGTTGCGAGTTAACGCACTCAAGAGCGTCAAGCAATTCATGGTTTCGATGCTGCTGGGTTTCGGTTATTTGCTGTCGTTCTATTTCTTCATCATGGCGGTAATGAAGCTGTTTTATCCGCAGTATGTTGGCTTCTATCTAGCGGACTCCGGCTGGCCCATTATCGGCTACATTGACGCCGAGGGCTTTACTGAAATCCTGGGTTACTGGCTAACTCCGATAGGCCTGGCAGCGGCGATCGGTTTGCAGTGGTTTCTGAACAAGCTGTTGCGGCATCGAAGCAGGCCCGTGAAGAGGTAGGCAAGAAAAAGCAGCTCAGAGCCTTTGGGTGATCCCCTAAGGCTTTATTTTTGAACCAATACATCGTTTAACTATGTATATTGATAAAGGTAGGCAGCATGGCAATCAAGACTCCGGGGGCTAAGACATTCGGGCACAAAGCCAAAACTGCTTTCACGGCATTGCTGGCCGGTTTGCTGATAATTGTAGTGCTGGCGCTGACGACTGAAAGCTACCGCAAATATCGAAACGAGCGGCTGTATCGCGCCCCAGGCGAGCTGTATCAAGTAGGTGACCACAGGATGCACCTCTGGTGCGAAGGTCAGGGTGAACCCACTATTGTGCTGGATGCGGGAGCGGGAATGTTCTCCAGTGGCTGGCGCTGGGTGATGCCGGAGCTTTCACCGGCCACCCGTGTGTGTGCATTTGATCGCTCGGGACTCGGCTGGAGCGAACCGGCGCCTCCCCCCTACGATGGCATCAGTGCCGCCACTGAACTGAACGAATTATTGCAGCAGGCGGACATTCAAAAGCCCTTTATTTATGTGGGGCATTCCCTGGGCGCCAACATGGGCACAATTTATCATCACCAGTATCCCGACGACCTGAGCGCGCTGGTGCTGCTGGAACCTGCCGATCCCGAAATACTGTTGCAGGAGGTAGGCGAAGACAGGGGCGCTGCGGTTGTCCGCGGCCAGCCGATAGCTGAATGTGGCATGCCATGCGTGATGGGGTCACTGGCCTCAAAACTGGGTGTTGTCGATATTGCGCTGGCGTACCTTGAAGTGCTCAATGATCCCGGTTTTCATCCTCAGGCCCTGGCTGAATTCAAGGCGAGAACTAACCGCACAGAGACCCTGGCGTTTGTTATGCGGCGAGGCAAGTACATCACCGAAATAATGTTTCAGGCCCTGGACAGCAATAATCTCCGGGATTTGCCAGTAGCAATATTCCACTCGGAGAACTCAGGTGAGCTGTTGGGAGATCACGATAGCGATCAGGAAATGCATGATGACCGTCGCAAGGCCGTATTGGCATATCAGCGGACCGTTGATCTTTCCAGCCGATCGCTGGGCCTGAGCCAAATTGAAAACGCCAACCACCTGACGATGCTTATGTATCAAGAACCGGCACAGCAAGTCGCCTTTCGTATTCTGGAAATTTTGCAGGAAGTACGAGAACAACAACTGGTAATCAACGAGGAAATACAAGATGAGTAAAAAAGCAACTATTTTGAGCAGTCTCCTTTTCGTCATCGCTGCTATCGGCGGTTGCGAAACAGCCCAATCAATTGACACTTCAAAGATTCACTACCAGGGTACCGGTGAAGTGGTGGACTATCACCCGAATGGCACACTGAAACGTAAGGCTGATTTTGTTGATGGTAAATTGGTAAAGAGCGTCAGCTTTTATGCCAGTGGCACCAGGGCTGCTGAAGAAGAGTATTCCGAGGGTGAGCTAGCCAGCGCAGTCTATTACTTCAAGAGTGGCGAAGTGAAAACAACAGTGAGCAACTCTCAAGCTGGAAAATAGAAAGCTGCTGTTAGTGCGCAGATGCGGCTTGAATACCATCGCCTTACTCGCTGCCGAGAAATGGCCCCTGCCTGGAAAAAACCGGTGAGTCGATTTGTTCTATCATAAATCGAGCCAACTCACCGGCTCTCACGTTGAAGGAGTGCGGCGTATCGAGAGTTGCTATGGCATCACTTCGATAGGGCTGGGGATCAATCACCGGACAACGAACCAGAGTCCAGTTGATGCTACTCCTGGCGAGTACGTCGTATTCAGACTGCTTATCCCGCACCACGCTGCCGTGTGCAATCTGGGCTAGCGTTTCAATCAGCCAGCCCTTCAGATTACGCTGGTCGCCTGGCATTCTAACAGCGGCCCCCGATACAACAATATAACGTCTAATATTCAACTCGCTCATCACTTGAACAACGTGAGCAGATGCTACCGTGCTGATGTCGTTTGCTGCACTACCATCAGCCTTCACTGGCCCCAGGGCACTGATAACTATGTGGCTACCCGTTAGCAATTTTAGTATGGCAGTTCTGTCACGAGCATCGCCTTTTATGATGAGCACCTGATCTCTTAGAGCATCCAGTTTTTGTGGCGTTCGCGCCAGCACTCGCAGTTCATAGCCCTGCGCCAAAGCTTCCTGCAAGACAAATCCACCGACCATACCGGTGGCACCCAACAGGGCAACGGTCTTGCCAGCTCCCTGTTGGCTAGTAGGTTCAACCGGCGGATGTAAAACGGGCTTCTGTTCGGGTGCTGCGCAGGCTGCCAACCACAGGACACAAACAATAATGACCAGGCGCCCGAGAACTGTCTTTCCATCAATGGACATTTACATCACCCCGGATCAGCGGACAGATAAACTAGTAGGAGTATAGGACCACCAAAGCGCATATCGAACCCGAGATACGTCTCTTGCGCCAGCAGAATATTGGTAGCGAGATCACAGAAACAGGCCCGCTTGATTGCATGCCAAACTATTGCAGGGGTAGGCGTGAATTAGTGGCAGCTGCCTCAGCGTGGCTGCAGAGCAGACTCTACCGCCCTGCCATCCTGCTTGTAAACGACGCCACCCTTCATCACAAAGTCTACTCGTGACAGAAGATTTATATGCCGCAGCACGTTGCCCCTGACCGCAATGATATCAGCGTACTTGCCGACCGAGACGGTACCCCATTGCTTTTCCACACCCATCATCACCGCGCCCCAATAGGTCGCTGCGCGAATTGCCTCCATGGGATCAATGCCCATCACTCGCACCCAGACATCCAGTTCATTCCAGGTGCTCTGGCAGTGAAACTTCATTGGGATGCCGCTGTCGGTACCCACCAGAAACACGACTCCCGCCTCTCGTAGCTGACTGATCTTGCGTTTCAGTGTCGGCTTGCGCAGCGGAACAAGCTGAGAATAGGCAAGCTGGCCAGGGTTTTGGATGGACTGTTTGATATCGGCAATGGTCGAAGGCTGAAGACCGCGATGCCAGCAATTGTTATCGAGTTTCTCCGGGTTATCCACGGTCAGCGGGTAGTTCCAAAGGCCCTCCACCGTCGGGGTCCAGAACAGTGGACCGCCGGCGACGCGGCCGGTGGCAGTGCGCTCCCGCAGGCTCTCGATCACATCCGGCGGGTACTCCGGCGCGGTTGTCAGACCGGTGTGCTCAAAATTATCCACCCCGATTGCCAGCCCTCGGCGGATCTCGTCGGGACGGTGGGAATGCGCCACTACTTTGAGACCTTGTTTGTGCGCCTCATCAACCACGGCGGTAGCCTCTTCGAGTGTCATTTTGTCCTGGTCGATCAGCTTGATAATGTCGACGCCGGCATCAGCCAGTTTTTTAACCTTGCGCCTCGCATCAGCCTCCCCTTTTACACCCCAGCGGAACGATTCCGTCCCCGGGTAGGGCTCGTGCTGTATGAATGGGCCAGAGATGAATAGCCGCGGACCCGGTATTTTTCCCGTTTCGATACGCTGTTTGATAGACACGGAGAGCTCCAGTGGCGCGCCGAGGTCGCGGGCGGTAGTGATACCTGCCAACAACAACTGAACCGCGCTCGCCGGCATGATCTCGCTGCCGAAACGGTCGGCATAAGTAGGGTCCCAGTGAGAATAGTCGGCGTGGCCCGCCAGCATGAGATGAGCGTGGTTCTCCCACAATCCCGGCAAGACATCCATGCCCTCGGTCGAAATAATCTTGTAGCCTGCCGGCACAGGCAGTGTTGCAACCGTACCGACCGCCTCAATTACCCCCTCCTCCACCAGCACAACGCTATTGGCGATGGGTCGGTGACCGAAGCCATCTATCAGCCGACCACCTACCAGCGCGGTGCCGGCACTTACCGGCAGATTGCCAGTCGCAAACAGGGCCAGGGCCAGCCAGAGACTTAACAGGGGTCTGGAGTAAAGGATCATGCAACACCCTCCTTGAGGTGGGATGGTTGTAATCGGTTTGTGTGTTCCACAGTATAGACCGAGAACCGCACAAGGCCTTGTGTCGCCAGCTCTCGCTGTCGCCCTCAGCCCCTGTTACGTCACGCTGGGCGTAGCCTGTTCTTTGTTTATACTGGGCGGGCTTTTCATCATCTGACAAAGAATGAACTCAATGAGGGAACCGACAATGGCATTCAAACAATTGTGGCTGTGCACACTGTGCCTGATAGCCAACAGTGGGTGGGCGGCCAGCATTGATATTCACGGCGCATCACCCTGGCCTGACATTCGCAAAGAACGCATCGCCAGCCTGCTACCGGGGGCCATGCGGTCGGCGCGGATCGATGCCTGGCTGAGCCTGTGCCGAGAGAATAACAATGACCCACTGGCAGAGCATATCGGTGGTGAGAACGCAGGTGGTACGGCGGTGTTCCTGTTTTACCTGGACGACGAGGGCTTTCATTCCAGGGTATTTTCACCCGTTGGTGAGGCGACCGCCTTGGCGGAACTCAACTTACACGAAGAGGTGATACCGGTCGCCCGCGGCGCCTCGGCGATCGAACAGGCAGCGGCCTTCGTCAAGGAACGGGCCTTTGAGCGGGTAGCGGTCAACAGCTCAGTGAACAATGCCCAGGCGGACGGCCTGAGCCACAGCCAGCGACTGGCTCTCGAGGCCGCCCTGGGGCCTGCGCTCTCAGCCAGGCTGGTGACCTCCGAGGATCTGGTGTACCAGTGGCTCTCAATAAAGCTGCCGCAGGAAGTTGCCATTATGGCCAGAGCCGCGGAACTAACCGCCCAGTGGCAAGTGGAGGCCTATCGGCAGATTGAGCCCGGCAAAACGACAGATGCTGATGTGGCGCGATTCCTGAAAGCAAAGATGGTCGAGTACGGGGTGGGCGATGCCTGGGCGCCGGATCAAAACCCAAACGTGAATTCTGGCCCTGACCGGGGTCACTCTCACGCGACGGAAAAAGTGATCATGCCGGGCGATGTCATTCAAACTGACTTTGGTATCAAACTGTTCGACCGCTGGGTCAGCGACATCCAGCGTTTCGCTTATGTCTTGAGGCCCGGGGAGACCGAGCCACCCGCTGACATCCAGCACTACTGGGTGTCGGGCCGTGATGGTGGCAGGGCAGCCTTCGATGCCATGAAACCGGGGGCCAGGGGTGTCGAGGTAGACGCCGCCCAACGCATCCAGATGAAAAAGAACGGCTCTGAATATGTGATGTGGAGTACCGGCCATCCAGTGGGCTACGTCGCCCATGACACCGGTCCCAACCTGGGCGGCAGTCAGGACCCTGTTGCGCGGCCGGCAGCACAGAAAGTATTGAAAGCCGGGATGGTATTTGCCTTTGATGGTTTTCACGCCTGGCGGCGACCAGATGGCACCACCAAGAGCATTTCAGTTGAGGAGATGGCGGTGATCACCGAGAACGGCGCCGAATACCTGATCCCACCACAGCAGGAATTAATACTGGTGAGATAAGCTTTCGAGGTACCGTCAAATTAACTGCTACGGGCCGATGAAAATATAGCCGTCAGCCTCAGACCACCGCTTCTGCCCAACGCCTAAACGCACCTTCCCTAAGATTTTAATAGTGTTCTGCCCTGACCAGGTGCCGCCCAAGGTTGAAAAGATTGCGCTGAGAGTCGGGGGCCTTCATCACGAGTACCGGCGCGCCGCCTGATTGACTGGCTGGGCTATTCCGTTTCGGTCCATTAAGGCCTACGGTAAACAACGGCCTGCGTGTAAATTCACCGGCAATGGGTCAAAGCATGCCCAGGAATACCGCTACCCCAAAAAGCTACTGTTGACTTAAGCATCTCCTTCTCAAATGTTGGCCTGGTTCTTTGCGCTGAACAGGAATTGAGTTACGGATCCAGTTTTTGGTAGGGACAACCAAGCGGGGTTTAGTTTTCGATAATGATCTTATTGCATATCTCGTTGGGGTTGTCGTGAGCGCCCGGGAAGTCTTTTGCCAGTACCTGACCACATTCACGCACGGCGATGCAGAATCCTTCAGTGAGGTCATCCGCTTTGATCCGTTCCACCAGGGCGTTCAATATCTCACTCCAGGTGGCCTTGGACACTTTCGCATTGATGCCGGTGTCGGCGAGAATTTCCACGCGGTGTTCCAGCACAGAGGCCATGACGAGAATACCGGTGCGGTCCGTGGTGGCGTGCAGGTCTAATGAGAAAAACGCCTCCATAGCCCGTTGCTGAACTTCTTGCTCGACTCTGGAACTCTCCAGAAAGGGTCGAAGAATGAACCCAAAGTTGCCCAGCCCGTAACCGATGTACAGACCCGGAAGTTGCGCCCAGAGAATCCAGGCTGGGTCGAGCTCGCCGAGAAAGAAATAGGTGATGAAGCCACACAACAGGGCAGTGACAATGGCGAGGCGCCAACGCGCTCCGGGGTAGTCATCGCTCTGGGCGACTATCATCGGTACGATTTCACCGGTCGTTAGTTTTTCAGCCTCTAGCACGGCTGCGGCAATGCGGTCGCGGTCGGCTTGGGTCAGTTTTTTCATTTACCAACCCCCACTGGCGCCGCCGCCGGAGAAGCCTCCGCCACCCCCGCCAAAACCGCCGCCGAAGCCACCGCCACCGCCACCGAAACCCCGATGTCTACCGCCCATCGCGCTGCCCAACAGCATTCCACCCAGAAGCGCGCCGCCGATACCACCGCGGCGTCTGCCCCCGAAGAGCCTGGGGCCGATCAAAAACAAGAGCAGGAAAATAAGAAAGCCCATGTTCGACTTCTCGCTGCGCTGTTGTCTTTGCATGCGGGGCGCGGGAACATTTTCCAGCTTGCCGCCGACACTTTCAGCAATCAGGCTCAGCCCGATCAATATGCCCGCGCTGACCTGGCCCTGTTTGAAAAAGGGGATAATACCGGCACGGACGATCCTGCCCGCCTGCGCATCCGTGAGGTCACCCTCTAGGCCTTGTCCTACCTCAATACGAACTTTGCGGTCTTCGGTGGCAACGAGCAGCAGCACGCCGTCGTCTTTCTCCTTTGAGCCCAGCTGCCATTGATCGACCACCTTGATGGAATAGCTTTCAATCGTCTCATCCTCGAGCTCGGGTATCACCAGCACTTGCAGTTGCGGCCCGTAAGTGCGCTTAAATTGCACCAGGGAAGCTGCTATTTGGGTCTGCTCGGAACGGCTCAACACGCCCGCAAGATCGACCACCGGGCCGCTGTGTTTAGGCACGTCCAGCGAGAAAGCGGGACTAGCCCACACCCAGCCCAACAGACTCAGGAGAAGAAAGGTTCTAAAGACCATCAGAATTCCACGGCGGGCGCTTGCTGGATCTCGGCCTCGTCGACGACGCTGAATTGCGGCTTCTTGTCGTGACTCAGAAACAGGGCGTTGTACCAGGAAGTAGGCGGAACGGTGACCAGGTTGTTGAATTCCTTGATCGATTGAATGTAGCGCTGCCGGGCAATGGTGATCCTGTTCTCAGTGCCTTCGAGCTGCACCTGTAGATCGCGAAAGTTTTCATTGGCCTTGAGATCCGGGTAACGCTCGACAACCACCATGAGACGGGACAGGGCCGACCCCAGTCCTGCCTGCGCCTGGGAGAACCTGTTCATGGTCTCGGGGGTCAGTTGCCCGCTGCTGACCTGCGTCTGGGTGGCTTTTGCGCGAGCTTCTACCACGGCCTGAAGTGTTTCTTTTTCGTGCGAGGCATATCCCTTCACGATATTGACGAGATTGGGGATCAAGTCTGAGCGTCGCTTGTATTGGTTGACCACCTCCGACCAGGTCGCTTCAACCTCGTTGAGAGCCGTGGGAATACTTTGCATGCCACAACCGGACAACAGCAAAGACAGGATCAGCACAGAGCCAACGCCAAGGGGGGATTTGGAATATTTCATGCGCGCAA
>SMVA01035390.1_pt1 | contig 15640 bp, 8 predicted proteins | sample 2456451 | NCBI WGS metagenome assembly SMVA01 (sample SAMN11095933, study PRJNA526329) | marine sediment metagenome | biome: Marine sediment; feature: Surficial sediment; material: Deep marine sediment; isolation source: Hadal surficial sediment | place: Pacific Ocean | collected 2014-05 | depth 0-1...
AAAAACTCATGGAAGCAGGGGGATCAGAGTTATTCAACCACGCCCGAGTATTCAAACTGTCAACGCTATTTCCACTTCCAGAATCGCTGTTGACAAAATTCCTCTTAAGCGTGGATGAGGTATTGATCCTGGAGGAAACCGAACCGTATTTGGAGAACCAGATCTGTTCTATAGCCCATAGAAATCAAATTCGGGTTCGCGTTCGCGGATCACTCGACCATACGATCAGCAGAACAGGTGAACTTTTTCGATGGGAGATTCAGAATGCGCTCATTCATCTCCTGCCCCAGCTTCCTTTACCCAATTCGTTCAGTCAAGAAACAGAGCAAGACGAGTGGCCAACGATAAAGAACCACTGTGAAAACTGCCGTTATGATGAACTGCTTGACGTATTAGAGCGGACTGCAGAAAAGGAGGGACTCAAGTCGCTTTTTGTCGCAGACCCTGGTTGTTTCGTTTCGGTAGCGAATCGTCTTACTGCGAAATATTCTATGGGCTCGGCCGTGGCCGTAGCAGACGGGATGGTGCGATCCAAGGTCAAGGGATTTCCCATAGCCATTCTTGGAGATTCTGGATTTTTCCATTCGAGCATTCCAGCGATATGCAATGCGACGCATAACAACCGGGACCTGATGATTATTGTCGCCGACAATAGGAAGGCGCTCGCTTCCGGCGGCCAGTCGCACCCAGGTAGTTCAACTGACACTCGTGGTAGGGAGGCGAGGGAGCTCAATATCGAAGAAATCAGCAAGGCGTGCGGCGTGGATCATATCTCTACAGTGAATCTGGATGACGAAGAGGGAAAAGTCAGCGATACGCTAATAAAAGCGTATGGAGAGTCTGGGGTTCGACTAGTCCGAGTTCTAATTGATTAGACGTGATCCATTTACTGGCACTCGTGGGATCTCGGTTTTCTTGCAGACTACATCGCGAATCACCACCACGCATACGTCAGCGAGAGCATCCCAGTCCTGCAAGAATTCGCTCAATAGGTTGCGTTTGTTCACGGAGTGGCAAATCCAGAAGTTATGTCAATTGCCGACCTGTTCAATGAGATCGCTCTTGAGATGCAGAAACACATGGTCAAAGAGGAGCGGGTGCTGTTTCCTTTGGTGAAAGAAATGGAAGACGCTGATCGAAGTTTGCAAACGCTAGCACCCCGAAAGTTCGGTACGGTACGGAGCCCAATTCGAATGATGGAGCACGAACATGATAACGCAGGATCCGTCATGCGCAAGATTCGAAAACTTAGCTACGACTACACAGCGCCAGATCATGCTTGTCATACATTTCGGGTCGCGTACGCTGAGTTGGAAGAATTCGAGAACGATTTACACGAGCACATTCACTTGGAGAACAACATCCTCTTTCCTAAGGCAACCGCGCTAGAGAAAAAAATATCGCTTACCCAGAGTGTGAACAGGGGCGAATGATCGTGACGATCGACATGCTAACCGGGGTGGCGGTGATTTACTCCGGGCCTCCGGCCTTCCGTGAATCCCGCAGTCCATTCCACCGAATTCAGTGTCGCAACATTTCTTGCCAATCCTCACCGCCTAGCTGTCGGGGTGGCGGGATTTGAACCCACGACCTCTTCGTCCCGAACGAAGCGCGCTACCGGGCTGCGCTACACCCCGAGGATGCGCTCAAATGCACATTCCAATATTGTGTTCCTTTAGGCCAGAGCCCCTCAGACTACTCCTTCATACATTTCCTCGATGAGGTCAGCATAATTCTTCTCGATTACCCTCCGTTTCAAACTCATCTTGGGGCTCATCATTAAATTTTCGACGCTGAACGGTTCCGGCACAAATCGGAAGCCTCTGATTTTCTCATGGGCGGCTGCTTTCATGGAATACGCTCTCAGAAATCCTTTTACCTCAGCCTCGATTTTTTCATCGCGGAGGATTTCATTCAACTTCGTGCCCGGGAGTTGATTTTCCTTCGCGAAACTTCGGATCACATCTTCGTCCGGTACGATCAGTGCAGTCAGATACTCCCTTCCCTCTCCGACTACGAGAATCTGATCAATAAACGGCTCCGTCTTAAGACCATCCTCAATGGGTCCGGGATAGATATTCTTCCCACCCGCAGAGACAAGCATATGTTTGATTCGATCTGTGATCCGTAAGTAGCCTTCATCGAATCGACCTACATCACCCGTGTGGTACCAACCATCTTCGGTGATGGCCTCTTTCGTCGCTTCGTCATCGTTCCAATATCCCAGCATGATGTTGGGACCTTTGGCGACGATTTCACCCGCTTCTGTACTCAGATCGGTTGGATAGTCCTCACCCCTGATCTGACCGATAATTTCTCCACTCTCGAGGTCTTGAATACCAATCGTAACCCCTCCAATTACGTGCCCTACCGTCCCGAAGCGAGGCTTATCCGTTGGGTTGATCGTCAGGATGGGTGCCGTTTCCGTCAGTCCGTATGCTTCGATAATGGTTATGCCCGCCGCCATGAAAAACTCTCCGATTTCGGCAGGAAGAGCCGCGCCACCGGATGCGGCGACTCGAACCCGCCCTCCCAGTTTCTCATGAAGTTTGGAAAATACCAAGCGCGTAGCGAGTGAATACTTTGTACGCAGTACGACACCTGGATTTTTCCCGGATCGCACGACGTCCATGTATTTTTTCCCGGATCGTATGGACCAGTGACAAATAGTCCGTTTGATAGCCGAGCCCTCTTCAAACGACTTTGAGATCGCATTGAACATCTTTTCGTACAGTCGAGGCACGGAAAGCAACACGTGAGGTCGTATTTCCATCATATCTCGGGCAACCGTATCAACGCTCTCAGCGTAATTAATAGTCCCTCCGTACGCCAAAACAGCGGTATATCCAGCGGTCCGCTCCAACGAGTGACAGAGCGGCAGAAAAGAAATATGTCGATCGTCAAGTTCAAAAGGGATGCGTTCGAGCGCCGCCTTCACGTTTGTGCAGAAATTCTCATGAGAAAGCATAACCCCTTTAGGATTCCCAGTCGTTCCACTCGTATAGACGAGCGCAGAGATGTCGTCGGGCGAGACGCGATTCGTCAGTTGCTGAATTTCCGACTCATGATTTGGAAAGGCTCCGCGTCCTTCGGCAATCGCGTCGCCATAGAGAACGAAGCGATCGGGCAGGTCATTCTTCGGTTCTGATATGGTCACGACCAATTCCAAGGCGGGGCACGATCCAAAAATTTCTACAGCCTTCCTATACTGAATCCTTGTCGAAACAAGAAAAATCTTTGCTCCTGAATCATTCAGAATATATTCCACCTGGGCCGGCGGCAAGGACGTATAGAGGGAGACGTTGATCGCACCCAGAATCTGTGTGGCCATATCCATGACGGCCCATTCGGGTCGATTTTCCGAAAGGATTGCCACGCGATCGCGAGGGCGCACGCCTTTCGCGAGAAGAAACCCGGCCATGGCTCGCACATCAGACCGAAACATATCCCATGTGATGTCGCACCACTCTTTCGACTGTTTGTCGCGGTAGCGCATAATGACTCGATCCGTGCCCGCGTGCCGGTCGGCAAGACCCGTGAATAGATCCGAAACCGTCTTGAAATCGATTACTGCAGCCATACCCAAGATGGGGAATCGTTCAAAGGCGCCAAAAATGTAATCCTATACGACTCAAAAGGCAATCTTTTTACCATTCAAGCATCCAGCCCTACCGCTTTCGAAATGGCCGAAAAACCGTCTTCAATCAACAGTTTCACCAGGTTTTGCTTAATATCACGAACGATCCCGGGTCCGTAGTACACCATTCCGGTATAAAGCTGAACGAGAGATGCCCCTGCTCGGATCTTGGCGTAGGCCGTTTCGGCAGAGTTTACGCCGCCAACACCGATAATCGGTAGTTTCCCTTTCGTTTTCTGGTACAGATACCGAACGAGCTGCGTGGACCGTGACTCGATGGGCGGGCCACTTAGCCCCCCTTCTCCAAAAGATTTTACGATCTCGGCGCTTGTCTGAAGATTTTGCCGATCGCTCGCGGTATTGGAAGCGATAAAGCCGTTTACTCCATGTGCCAGCGATACCACGACCAGCTCGTCGATTAAACTGTCCAGTACAAAGTTATCGCTCAAGGGAGGAGACAGTTTTACCAGGATAGGGAGGCGCCGAGACATTTCGTTTCGTTCAGCAGCTAGGGCCTTCAACAAATCGTCCAGCGAATTGGGATCCTCGAACGTTTTTCCCTCAGCCGTATTCGGACAAGAAATATTCAAGGCGATGTAGTCGGCAAAGGGTGCGAGCAGCCGAAAACTTATACAAAAGTCTTCTATAGCCGCTTCGTTTGATATTGACGGATCGTTGCTCTTAGCCAGACTAACACCAACCGGGAAGGCCTTTATACCCGCCTGACGTTCAATACGGCCTACGATCTTGGCTGCACCCTGATTATTGAGGCCCAGTCGATTGATCAGTGCCTCGTCCTCGGGTAGTCGAAAAGCTCGCGGACGCTTGTTTCCTTTGCTTCGCTTCGCGGTAATCGAACCGACTTCGACAAAGCCAAACCCGAGTTTCCTCCAAAACGTTATAAGCTGGGCGTTCTTGTCATATCCTGCCGCCAACCCGATCGGATTTGTAAACTGTTTCCCGAATATCGACATGTGAAGCCGCGGATGAGCGTAGGAGTACACCGAATCGATCACGCGGGGCATAACAGACTGAGCGAATCGAGCAGCTCCGATAGCGACGTTGTGTGCGCTCTCCGGATTTAACGTAAACAGTAGATTTTTTACCAGCGGATGCATTGGGGCAGAAAATAAATTCCTGTCGGAAGATAGGTTCAGGAGATGATTCCTAGAAGGTTTTGATGATGACAAGCGAAAAGAATCCCCGAACACCGAAAAGTGTATCTTTACGAGGACTAAGGAGTGTCATCACAATTCTGATAGACCTGTGAGAGGGGCGGAATGACGATTTACCAGGTAGATGCGTTTACGAAGCAGGCTTTTTCAGGTAATCCAGCCGGCGTATGCATTGTCCATCGTTTTCCCAGTGCAGATTTGATGCAGCACATCGCCTCTGAAATGAACTTGTCCGAAACCGCGTTTGCAGTTCCCGATGGGCCGGAGGGACGATATCAGCTCCGGTGGTTTACGCCGGCTGTTGAAGTCGATCTATGCGGGCACGCTACACTGGCGACCGCACATGTGTTGTTCGAACGGGAAAACATACCACACGATAAAGTGATTACATTCGAAACGCTAAGTGGAGAGCTTCATGTGAGTAAGCAGGACGACGGCTTGCTGGAGATGAATTTTCCAGCGGAAGCCCCGGAGGAAGCGGATCCGCCAGAAGGGCTGATGGAAGCGCTCGGAGTGGATCCAATTTTCATCGGTACCAATCGAATGGATGCCCTGGTAGAGGTAAAAGATGAAGAAACCGTCCGGGCAATTCGACCCAATGTGACCATGCTCGAAGAAGTTGATATCCGAGGTGTAATGGTGACCGCAGTGGCCGACATGGAGGCGGACTTTGTGTCGCGGTTTTTCGCTCCGAGATCGGGTGTCGCCGAGGATCCGGTAACGGGATCGGCCCACTGTTGCCTGGGACCATACTGGGCCGAAAAGCTGGGCAAGACCAAGCTTCTGGGATTCCAGGCGTCTAGACGTGGAGGCTTTGTCCATGTGGAAATTCAGGGCGAACGCGTTCTACTTTCGGGCCACGCCGTAACGATGATGCAAACGGCTCTCCTCGTCTCGTAAGAGTATAATCAAGAGAAAAGGCGCAGATCTGGTTGACCTACGCCTTTAGATTCTAACTCGGCTGCTCTTACCAATCCGGCCCTTTACCCTTTACCAACCCGGCACGATTTGGAAGCCGAAGTGAGCTCCTTTATCCGGACGTTGAAACGGTTTGGCGTAAAATATTTCCAAGACCGTATATCCAAAAAGGTTGAATCGCGTTGAGACGCCAGCGCTGAAGACCGGAATACGGTCGGTGGTATGCTCGGTATTGAATTCGAGGACCGGAAGATCATTCGTGTCCCATGTGACTCCTCCGTCAAAGAAAAATGTCAGCTCGGTGGGCAAGTAGGGAAACTCAATCAAACTAAAAGCACTGCTTCCCAGAAGAGGAAGGCGAAGTTCGGCGCTGGCCATCACTACGCGCGAGCCAATTAAGCGATCCTGTTCGGCAAAACACTCTGCAATGGTTCCCGAACGGCAATCCTGCCCGTCGAACGTTCCGAATCCGTAGCCACGAATAAAGCTCCTACCGTTACTGTATCCAAGGTATTCGCTCGTGAAGAGCTCGTTTTCTCCATTCTCGGATGCGCCGTAATTACCGACGTGCATGCCGCGGATGGCGAATGTAAACGGCTTGATGTAAACGTACTGTCTCAAATCGGCCAGCAATCTCACATAAGTCTGTGAGCCGTAAAATGGCGTGACTTCCAATCGCCTGCGACCGCCCCGTACGGGAGATGTGAATCCGAAAAAGGAGAAATCCGATACAAATGCTAGGCTCGCTGTTCCGTAATAAACGGGGTCTGGCTCCTGATCATTCAAATCGGATCGCTCTCTGCGAACATTGCCAAACTGGTCCACGATGTATCGATCCACCTCGTAATCGAATCCGTACCGGACAAATCCGAGCCCGAATTCGATTCGTCTGGTTGTAGTAAACGGGTACGATGAAATTCCAGATACTTGATCGATATATATCCTCTGCCGAATCTGACCGTACAATAACTGATCGCCTGTCTCGGGGTCCAGCCTTCCCCCCGGTAAGAAGCCTCCGTAGAGAATCGGGATATGCCCAATCGATCCACCATAATTGATCCGATGTCCGCGATTCATATACTGTACCTGTCCACCAATGTCCTTAAACGTACCATTGGCCTGGACAATGACTCCGAGGTTGTGATTCCCCAGCATATCACTAAAGAAAAGGGCAACTCCGCCCTGAATTCCGCCGCCGTAGGGTCCACCGGCTGTTACGCCGATCGATGGTGGTGCCACATAGTCGAGCTGTAGCGCGGAACTGTATTCCGATAGTGTATAGTCCTGGTCTGGTGGCAGCCCCGTAAGCGGGTCGTTCAAGTAGTTGCCGACGAGACCTTCATCGACCGCACGCATTGGAGGAAGGATTCCTGCGGTGTAGGTCCGATTCATATCATCGGCTTCCACAAGGACTCCTTCCAGCTCAGCCGGTTCTTTCGAAAACACCGTGTACTCGCCGTCACTATAGACGGAGAACATCATTCGTCCGCTCTGCATGGCTACCGACATGGCCGGAGACATCGCCGTAATACCCGACACACCCGTTTGAAGATTTGTAATCTTATAGACTTCTTTCGAGGCCAATTCAAATCGGTAAATGTCCTTGAATCCGTCGTAGTCAGAAATGAAGTACAGATCTCTACCATCCGGGGAAAACTGAGGATTCATATGTCGGCCGTCAAACGGTTTGAAGACTTCGAACTCCAGCGTCTCCGTGTCCATTACCACAAGACGCTCATCAGCATACTGAAGCGTTTCAAAATTGGTACCGCCTGGACCGCGATCAGATACAAACGCCAGCGTACGACCGTCTGGTGACCAGGCCGGTTGCAGGTCCGCATAGCGGTCGTCCGTTAATTGCGTAACAATTTTGGTTCTCGTGTCCAGGAGATAGATATCGCTGATCCCTCCATCCAGGCCTGTAAACGCCAGTGTTCGGCCGTCAGGAGACCAGGCCGGGTTTACAATCGCTGAGACACCGGCTACCGAAACGCTTTCTTCAATAACGCCCGTATTCCAGTCGAGGATGGCGATCTCATTGTCGCCTTCGACGAACGTGATGAACGCAAAGCGTTGGCCGTCAGGCGACCACGATCCCGCAGAGCTGATAAAGCGAATCGCGTCGAAATGAGAATCTCGAAACGTGCCCTTAAGGGTCTTTACGACCTCGCCCGTATTAGCATCGGCGATAAACAGGTTAATATTGAACAGGTCTTTTTCTGATAGAAAAGCCACATACTGTCCGTCCGGGCTGACCACCGGCGATATATTAATGGTACCCGCGTCCAGATCATTAGCCAGCACTTTTCTGCCCGCGTCCTCTACGGGTGTACGGCCTTCCACAAGCGGGAGGTAAGCCTCTTTGACCGCAGAAATCCACTCGGTAGATAACGAGTCCGCAGTGATGCCTAGCGTATACACAAAGGCTGAATCCAATCCAATTCGTCCGCCCAGTTTGAAGAGATTAGCGACCGCTGCGTCACCATACTTTCCTCCTATATATGCCAGATAGGCCTGTCCGTACCGGTACGGGAAGTAGCTTCTATCGGTCGTAATCTGATGGATCGTAGGAAGATCGTCCCGAATGGCGGCATCTCTCATCCACATTGCTGTATGCGGATCCTCTCTGCCGACAGACAGATATTCGGCCATGCCCTCGATCAGCCAACCTGGCAACATCTGCAGCGAAAATCTGATCGAGTCTGAACGGTTCAGGGCAATATCGTACTGAAATGAGTGCACGAGTTCGTGGCCCAGGACATGATCCGTTTCTTTGTAACTGCCCGTGAGCGGCATGATTACTCGCTCTTTAAGGGACTCGGTTACTCCGCCAATGCCTTCTCCGAGCATGCCTCCAACAGCGTTGGTCTGATGGAAATCTGCGTCATTTGCATAGAAAATGATCGGCTTCCGCTCGAAGAACTGTCTCAAGAAGGTTCGGGAGTGGCGCTGATACCATCGCTCCCCCATACGAGAAGCGTCTTTTACAGCCAGCTCCTCCTCCGGGTAGACATAAAATTCAAAGTGATCGGTTTGGAAACTCTTAAAATCAAACGAGTCGTAGTTGACCTTATTTCTTCCAAAATACTGTGCGTTCGCTGGCGTTGGAATCACAAGGACGCCCGCGATGGGTAGAACGATCAGAAGGACGAGCAGACGTCTCAAGCAGGATCGGGTCTCGGAAACGATGTTTATCATGTGATCTATCTCTGTTGGATAGAGGTGGTTTCGGGTCGTCCTGATTCTACCTGAACAAACGATTGATACACGGGCGTTTGTCGAAACCGCTCCCGTGTTTACTCGTTTGTGTCGAAACTGGTCAGAATGTAACGGTGTAACACCCTCACAGTTGCCTGCGCAAAGAATTAGTTCTTTTAAACATAGGGTCGCAAAACGCGGTCCTAAATACGAAGCGATCTTCTTCAATGGCTGGTTAGAGATGCCGACTGGCAGTCAATCGGGGATGAACGGTTTGACGGAGTCGGTTTAGTCACCTCCTTGATCATTTGAGAGTCCTTCCTTCAGGACAAACCGAATTCTAGCTGTATTGAACAGCGGACAATAGATGGAAGAATATCGTACAAGAAAACGCCTCTTCGTGTTCTTGATTTGCACGATTTTGGGCATTCTAATGCTGCGATTGTTCAAACTTCAGATCGTAGACACGTCAGCGTATTCCGGAGAGTCGCGAAACAACGCGGTAAGAGAGCGACGCATTCTTCCTGCGCGCGGATCCATTTTCGATCGAAACGGGACGTTGCTTGTAGACAACGAGCCCGCCTACTCGCTTTTGGTAACTCCACTCTACTTCAACCCGGAGACCATTCCGCTTCTGGCCGAGTTATTGGTCCTTCCCGATTCCGTGATAAGCCATGGAGTTCAGAAAGCCAGAAAATGGAATTCCTTTCGTACCAGCCTTCTTGTCCGGGGGATCTCGTTCGACGTCCTGAGTCGCATTCTCGAGAACTACCATCGTCTTCCAGGAATCTCGTACGAAGTTGATCAAAAGAGATTGTACAGAACGCGATTGCGAGCCTCGCACGTTCTAGGATACGTACGTCAGATCAGCGACACGGATTTGAAATCCAGGAGGGACGAGGGCTATCAGCTGGGTGATCTGATCGGTCAGTCCGGACTCGAGCGTTCCTACGAACGAACGGTTCGCGGCGAGTTGGGGAGCGAACTGAATCTTGTCAATCGGTACGGACAGATTATCGAGCCATTCTTGGATGGTTCTGAGGATATAGCGTCGGAAAGTGGACTGAATCTGCACCTGACCATCGATCATGATATGCAGGTGTTGGCGGAATCACTCTTCGTGAATAAGAGAGGAGCGGCCGTTGCGCTCGACGTTCACACGGGCGAAATCCTGACTATGGTCAGCGCTCCAGACTACGACTTGGATATCTTCTCGAAAGCGCTGAAGCCCGAGACCTGGCGATACCTGACCACGAGCGACGAAAAGCCGATTTTCAATCGAGCGACCTCGAGTCTTCTTCCACCCGGATCAACGTTCAAACCGTTCATCGCGATGATGGCGCTTGAGAGTGGGGCAATCACGCCGTCGTCTACCTTTCATTGTGCCGGTTACCATCCTCGCGGAGGTCCACGTTTGTTTCGATGTCTGCACGTGCACGGAACGATCGCAGTCGAACAGGCCATCACAGAGTCATGCAATACTTTCTTCTTCGAAATGATGAAGCGGATAGACGTCAACACATTTAGCCGGTATGCCCACGCTTTTGGATTCGGTCAACTGGCCACTCTGGATATTCGTGAACAGGGGACGGGGATGATACCGGATTCTGCCTATTACAATAGAGTCTATTCAGAGGGCTGGAATGTTGGGACACCGATGAGTCTCGGCGTCGGGCAGGGAGACATGGGTGTCACGCCGCTGCAGCTTGCCCGCTATATCGCCGCGATTGCCAATGGGGGGACGTTGGTATCTCCGCATCTTGTCCGGTCCACAGAGCACCCGTTGACGGGCGAAATTCAATTCGTAACTCCCGAACCTACCTCGAAAATTGACATCAGTCCGCGCTACTTTGAGATCGTGCGTCGAGGCTTACGCGGGGTCTTGACAGAAACCAGCCCGTGGTTGGAAATTCCTGGAATTCCAAGCGCTGGAAAAACCGGAACGGCGCAGAACAGTCGCGGGGAAGATGATTCTGTATTCGTCATGTTTGCCCCTCTGGACGACCCCCAAATTGCGATCGCCGTCATGGTAGAAAATATCGGGTTCGGATCCATGTCGGCGGGACCCATAGCCAGTTTTATGGCCGAGCAGTTCCTGACAGGGAGTATTTCACCAACGAGAAATTGGCTCTTTCAACAGGTACTCGAAAACGAAAGTGAGCCATTGCCCGAGAGCCGGGCCGCGATGGGACGTTGAACGATCAAAATTATCGGACGAAAGGTGCGCACCTGGTACACTAATCTCGATTTCCTCAGCATTTTTCTCTGGTGCTTATTGGTCTTTTTTGGTCTGGCTGCCATTTATTCCACGACCAACGGGCTGGCATCGGAATTTCTTCTGGATACGGTGCGGGATAATTACAATCGACAATTGCTCTGGTTCGGCGTATGCGGACTGGGATTTGTCATAGCCCTTTTGTTACCGGTCAGGGTATACCAACACGCGGCCTTTCCAGTCTATATCCTGACGATCGTTCTTCTGGTTATTGCGCTGATGTTTGGGCGAGAAATCAACGGAGCCCGGTCGTGGATTATGGTCGGGTCTATGCAATTTCAGGTCTCCGAACTGGCCAAGGTAGGAACAGTTCTAGGTGTCGCACACCTCGTTGGGCTGCGCGGGCCCAAAAGCATGGGCATCCAGTTTGCGTTGCTGGTCGTAGGAATGATTCTTCTTCCTGCCGTCTTGATCGTGTTACAAAATGACATGGGAACGGCGCTCGTTTTTTTGGGGCTGATTCCCATCGCACTGTTCTGGAGCGGACTCGAACTGGATCTGCTTATAATTCTGATCGCCCCTGTTCTAGCCGGGTACCTTGCGATCGTATATGAGCCGGCTGCCTGGATATTTGCCATCGGGCTAACCGTGTTCATGTATATCCGAACCCGTGACCCCAAATTTACGTTTGTCACGGGCCTCTTCTCACTTGGGACCGTTCTCGTCGCCAGGGTCGCGCTGACTCAAATTCTCCAGCCCCACCAACTTGCAAGAATTCTTTCATTCACCGATCCGGGGTCTGAGCAGTTCAGATTGAATGAAGGGTTTCAGCAGGTTCAGTCCATGGCTGCGATCGGGTCCGGAGGATGGGCCGGAAAAGGCTTCATGCAGGGGACGCAAACCCAGGGGATTTTCGTATCCGAACAATCGACCGACTTTGTGTTCAGTGTCATTGGGGAAGAGTTCGGGTTTCTGGGATCAATGACGGTCCTGGTTCTTTTTCTCATTCTCTTACTGCGCCTCACGCATCTTGGGAGCCGAATCAAGCATCCCTTCGGGCTCATGGTCGCGGCTGGCACGGTCGGGATCTACCTGATCCACATTTTTATTAACATCGGTATGGCTACGGCTATCTTGCCGGTGATCGGTATCCCATTGCCGTTTCTTTCCTACGGTGGATCGGCCCTGCTTGCAAACACTGCTCTACTGGCAATCGTCGTATCCCTCTACATGCGCCGCGATGACTTTTCTATTTACGGGTACTGAATTGATCTCTGGAATAAGGACGCCCTATCGCCTCCTGCCGGCCGTAATCAACGCAACTGTGTTGTTTTGTCTTTTTTCGGCGGCGCCAATCGAGGTAGGAGCTCAGGCCAAAGACTCCTTGGACGTCGAGCTTCCGGAGATACGGGTCACTGCCACAAGGGGAATGGGAACGGAATCCACGTCTCCTTTTTCACTGATCTCGGTTCGCCGGCCAGACCACGTCGTGGATACCTCTCCGGGAATCTCTCTTGAACAGACGCTTCGAGGCGTCCCCGGCCTTTTCATCAGCAGCAGAAATCACTTCGCCGTCGGCGAGCGCCTGGTCATCCGAGGGATGGGAAGTCGAGCTCCCTTTGGAGTTCGGGGGATCCAGGTTGTCTTGGACGGAATTCCGTTGACGCTACCCGACGGTCAATCGGTGGCTGGAATTGTGGATCCGGGTATGATTACTTCCGTGCAGCTCATTCGAGGGCCAGCCTCTGTTTTCTGGGGAAATGGAAGCGGCGGCGCGCTGTTTCTTTCGACGAATCGAGCTCGACTCGACTATCCGACGCGCATAAAAGTGCAGACCGGCTCGTACGGGCTGCGGCAAGCGAGCGCTGAAACCAATTTTCGAATTAATGGGAATTCGTTTCGGGCCTACGCGTCTTCGATATCGCTCGACGGCTATCGCGATCACAGCTCAGGAAGATTCACACGCGGAGCTCTTTTTGCACGCATCAACGCAGGAAACCAGGCCGTGTTAAGCGTAATTGGTGCCGTCGCAGACCAGAGAGCAGATCACCCGGGCTCTCTCAAAGTGGATCAATTGAACGAAGACCCCACCCAGGCGAACGGCTTATTCAAAAGTAGATTGGCAGGGAAAGAAAGCAGACAGGTCCAGGTTGGAGTAAGGCTGCTGGCGGCAACAGACTTTGGAATTCTAACCACGTCGGCCAATTTTATCACGCGGGCGCTCCGCAATCCATTGCCTTTCGCGTTTATTGATCTGGATCGGTCTGCAGGCGGAGTTGATATTTCTCTTCAAAGAGAAAGCGATGAGTGGGCCTGGGCCGTTGGCGCGGACGTGCGTTTCCAGAACGATCGGAGGGAGAACTGGAATACGGTGGAGGGCGAACGAGGCACAGATCAGGCTCTTGATCAAACAGAAAACGTACTGAACACGTCGGCTCGCTCGGTGGTGATGTATTCTCCGACGGAACGCTTGCAACTCGCCGCCGGAGCGAGGTTCGATTACGTCAAGTTTGACATGGAGGATCATTTTCTGTCGAACGGTGACCAGTCGGGCGAACGCACATTTGACGCCGTAAGTCCGGTGCTGGGATTCTCATATCAACTGGAAGGCGCCACGATTTACGCAGACATCGGATCTGCATTCGAGACGCCGACCACCACCGAACTGGTAAACCGCCCAGACCTTACTGGCGGCTTCAATCCGGAATTGGATGCTCAGACAACGCGTGGAGTTGAGGGCGGAATTAGGCTGCGCAGCAAGGCCAATCGCGTGTCTGCTGACATCGCTGCGTATAGACTCGAAATCAGCGATCGTCTGGTTGCTTTTCAGACAGAAGAAGGAGGGGAGAGGACGTTCTTTCGGAATGGCGGGAAGAACATTCACTACGGAATTGAAGCGGCAGTCATCTGGAATCCTGTGCCAAGCGTCCGGATCAACGCAAGCGGATCCAAGGGAACCTTCGAGTTTCAGGAAAAAGATCTTGAGGGCAATCGCCTACCCGGTGTGCCGGAATTGCAATTTGCCTTTGAGGCGGAGTTTTCTCAAGGAGGTCTTCGCACCCGGGTCTCCCTGCTGTACACGGACGCCTACTTCGTCGATGACGCGAATACGATTTCGACGGATGCGTATTCTCTGGTTGACCTGAATCTCTCTCATGTCGGGATACCGCTTGGTACAGCGCTCGTACGACCCTTTTTTCAGATAAGCAACCTGCTCGACGAGACGTATGTCTCCTCGGTAACGATTAATTCGAGCAGCGGCAGCTATTTCGATCCGGGATCGGGGCGTTCATTCCAGGGTGGACTGAACGTTTTGTTCTAAAGTGAATCCTCACCGTTGAGCCGCCTCTTCTTGGCCACCTTTTGGCTGAATGGAATAAGAAGAAGTGTAGACGCGAGCCAGACGGCGAGCATTGAGAATAGCAAGATGGAGAACATTGATTTCATGAGCCGAATCAAATTCGGTTAATTCTTCTCACCTTGAGTACGCGCTATTTTGTGAATTTCGCGATCCGGAGACGCCTGAAGGCCCCGGTTTTTCTGGACGCAGACTTTTAAGGACGCAGGTTTTTACCGACGTATGCAGGATAATCGTCTCGGATCAGTTCGCTAGATTGAACAGATCATTCATTTCAATTTGAGATCAGGCCTAATTGAGCGGACTCTGTGGCATAATTCATCTTGATGGAGTTCCCGCCCAGATGGAGCACCTACAGCCGATGGCCCAGGCTGTATCACGTCGGGGGCCCGACGGAATTACCACGTACTGTGTCGGGCAAGCCTCTCTCTGTCATCTTGCCCTTCATGTCTATCCGAACGATTTAATCGACAAGCAACCGCTTGTCGACCTCGCTGGAGATCAAATAATCGTATACGACGGAAGGCTCGACAACCGGCTCGAGTTGAAAGAGTCGCTGGGCCTCAAGAGATCAGAACCAGAGGAAAATTTCAGCGATGCGGCGTTAATTCTGGGTGCGTATCGAAAATGGGGATTGGAATGCGCAGAGCATCTTCTAGGAGATTTCGCCTTCGCGATCTGGGACGCATCCGAGCGCCGATTGTACGCCGCTCGGGACGCCATGGGAATGCGCGCGTTTTACTATCGGGCTGAACTGGGGCGCTTCCTATTCGGTACGGAAGTGAAGCAGATTCTGGAAGCGCCCGACGTACCCTGCGAAATCAACGAAACTTCGGTCGCTGCTCATCTTGTCGGATACTTTGGCAAGCTTTCCAGCACGTTTTACGAAGGAATTGATCAGCTGGAGCCGGCGCACGTGCTGGTTGTCGATGAGGCAGGTGTCAAGACGTGGAGGTTCTGGGATATCGATCCGGAAAAGCAGATCTGGTACTCAAATTACTCCGACTACTACGACCATTTTCGGGAAGTATATATCGAGGCCGTACGCTCGCGAATTGATACGATCAGACCGATCGGAATTATGCTCAGTGGCGGAATTGATTCTGGAGCAATTGCCTCGACCGCCGCATGGCTTGCAC
>SMVA01407660.1_pt1 | contig 15636 bp, 13 predicted proteins | sample 2456451 | NCBI WGS metagenome assembly SMVA01 (sample SAMN11095933, study PRJNA526329) | marine sediment metagenome | biome: Marine sediment; feature: Surficial sediment; material: Deep marine sediment; isolation source: Hadal surficial sediment | place: Pacific Ocean | collected 2014-05 | depth...
CGCTTGAGCGGCTCGGCGCGCTTGGCTATGGACTGGTGATCATCCCCTCGGATTTGCAGCGCGCAACGATCCTGGCCATGGAGCGTGTGCTGGCGGCGATTCGCGCCGATGGCGACAGCGCCGCCGTCGATGCCCTGCTGGCGCCTCTGCCGGCCCGCGATGAAGCGGTGGAGCAGGACGACTGGCTGGACTTCGCCGCGCGTCACGGTGGCTGATTGGCGCGGCTGACCGACAAGGAGAAGCGATTAAGGATGCTAATCTTAAGCGAAAGCGAAGTACGCGCCCTTGTCGAGGACGACCTTGAGGGCGGCTTTACGGCGTGCGAAGCGGCCTATCGCTACTATGGCGAGGTGCGCGACGTCCTCTCCCACCCCTCCTCGGCCTTCATGACCCTGCCGCGCGAGAAGCCGGCCAAGTGCCGTCTGAAGGGCGCCCACCTGGCCAGCATGGGCGTTGCCGGAATGCGCCTGGCGACGCCCGGCTACTACTATTTCTGGCTCACCGACTTCGAGGCAGGACAGCCCATCGCCCTGGTCGCCGAGGATTGGCTGCATCGCCGGCGTACCGCCACCACGGGCGCCCTGGCGGCGCGCTGGCTGGCTCGTCCCGGGGCCCGGATCGCGGCGCTGATCGGGGCGGGAAAGATCGGGCGCGAATTCGTGCGGACCCTGACCCACGCCCTGGCCCTTGACGAACTGCGCATCGCCTCGCGCTCAGGCGACAGCGCAAAGGCGCTGGTCAGGGAATTCGAGGGCACGCTCGGCCAGACACGCCTGACGGCTGTTGCTTCAATGGAACAGGCCGTGCGCGGCGCCGATGTCGTCGTCACCATCACCAAGGCCAGGCAAGCCTTTGTGCAACCGGGCTGGCTGGCGGAAGGCGCCGTGTTGCTCTCCATGGGCGGCGTGCCCGAGGTCGCCTTCGCCGTGCTGGGAGAGATCGACCGGCTGATTGTCGATGACGCCGATTATGCGCTCGCCCAGGGCGATCTGCACGCCTGGGTCCAGTCGGGCGCCATCGGCAGAGAGGAGTTGCTGGCGCGAATCGATGCCGATATCGGCGAGGTGAGCATCGGCGCCAAGCCCGGCCGCCGCAACGGGAAAGAGCGGGTTCTGGCGGTCATCCAGGGCATGGCGGTCTGCGATCTGGCCATGGCCAAGATGGTGTTCGAGCGCGCCGAGGCCGAGGGCGTGGGTCAGAGCGTGACGCTCTGACTTTCTGCGCCGGGCGAGCAGGAAAAGCGTCGGTCAGGCAAGGATCGCCTGATCGCCCTTGATCTGCGTGCGGTGAAGGATGCGGCGCGCATCGGCCTCAAAGCCGTCGCGGCGATGCAGGATCCAAAGGTTCTGCCACATCAGCAGGTCGCCGGGCCGCCATTTGTGCACCCAGGCATATTTTGACTGGCTGGCATGGGCCCAGATGCGGTCGAGCAGCGTCTCGCTGTCGGCCGGCTCCATGTCGAGGATGTAGGCGTGCGGGCGCCGGCCGAGGAAGAGGGCGCGGCGGCCGGTCGCCGGGTCGCGATGCACCAGCGGGTGATGGGCGCCGGGAGTGGTCCGCGGGTCCGTGGCCTCTTCATAGCCCTTGCGCAACATGCCGGCGCTGTTGTGGGCCGCGTCATGGATCGCCAATTTGCCATCAATTGCGCGCGCCAGGTCGTCGGGCAAATCCTCATAGGCGGCGACCATATTGGCAAAGTAGGTATCACCCTGCCCCAGCGGCACCTCCAGCGCAAAGAGGATCGCCGCCTTTGGCGGGTTGTCGATATAGGTCATGTCGGCGTGCCATACGGCCTCGCCGGCGCCGAGATTGCCGATCGGCCGGCCTTCGGCGTCCTTCATGTTGGAAATCACGTTGATCTCGGGATAGTCCGGCAGGAAGGTCGTGCCGTAAGGGTTTGGTCCCGGCGGGTCGAGCTCGCCGAAGTGCCGGCTGAAGGCAAGGAGATCAGGATCGCTCATCTTCTGGCCGCGGAAGACCAGGACCAGATGCTCGTCCCAGGCGCCGCGGATGCGGTCCAGTGTCGCCTCATCCAGCGGCGCGGACAAATCGACCCCTTCTACCTCGGCGCCCAGCGCTGCTCCCGTCGCAATGATCTCCATCGTTTTTTCCTTCCTGAATATTTCTCTCAGCCTCTAGCGGCTACCACGGAAACCGCAAAACGCTCACTGTGCAGACAGTGGTCGGTGAGGCGCTTGCGGTCGATTTCCGGCCACCACCCGGCCGGAAGTAAGATTTCGCCCGCTTCGAAATGCAGCGGCCGGGCGAGCAGGCGTGCCTCGGGCCGGATCTTCAAAAAACCGTTGAACTCCCCGGCATTGTCAATAACACCGTCGGCCAGGCGTGCCTCCATCCAGCAGTTGATTTCCGCCCCCAGGCCGTCGCCCAGGACGACGCCCAGGCCCTTGCCGCGCACGCGCAGCACCGCCTCGCGCAGGCCGGCGAGCGAACCGAAGCGCTTCAGTTTCACCTTGCACAGGCCGATGCCGGGAATGCTTGCAGCGCGGTCGATGTCGGCCAGGGCGCAAATCGGCTCGTCCAGCATCAAGGGCACACGCGATATTGCGGCGACGGCGGCGTTGGCCTGCCAATCCTCGGCGGCGCAGGGCTGCTCGAAAAGCTCGACGCCCTCGGGCGAGATGGCGGAGGCGAAGCGGCAGCCCTCTTCGCGCCCATAGGCGCGATTGGCGTCAATCCGCAAAGTTGCGCGGCCGGCGATGCATTCCTGTATCCGGGCGAGGCGCTTTAAATCCGCCGTCACGTCCTTGCCGACCTTTATCTTGAAAGTTCGATACCCTTGCGCAAGGCAGCGCTCCACCTCCTCGCCTATTTCTTTGTGATCGGTGGCGTTGAAAGCCGTCAGCAGGCGCAAGCGCCGCTCGCCGGCGCTGCGAAGCACGGGCGCGCCTTCGAGCATTTCGATGGCGGTGGTGAGCGCGGTGGCCGCGACCTTGCTGTTCACGGCGCGCGCCGCGACGCGGCGTTTGGCCTGCGCGGTATCCAGTCCCACGATTTCCCCGGCGAGTTCCCGCGCAAAGGCCCAGCCCCCCTCCCGGGTCTCCGTGCTGGAGCCGGGGGAGATGTGCTGCTCGCCCCAGCCGACGCCGCCCGCCCCGTCGCGCATTTCGACAATCAACGGCTCGAAACTCTCAAAGGTCCGGTAAGACAGTCGGTAGGGCGCAATCAGCGGCAGTTCGACGCGATAGAGGTTGATCTCGTCAAGCCGCATCGGCATTGCCTCAGCGTCCCTGCGGGGCAACCCAGGGAAAGCGCGCGCGGTGCGTTGCCTCGAAGGCGTCCATCTCAGCCCCGAATTCCAGAGATAGATCAATCTCGTTGAGACCGTTCAGCAAACAGTGCTTCAGGAAGGGAGCCGGCGAGAAGGAGAGTTTTTCGCCCGAGGGGCGGGTGATGGTCTCCCCCTCCAAATCCACCGTCAGGCTGGGGTCTTCGGCCTCTTCCAGCTCCTTGCGCAAAGCCGCCGACACCGTCTCCGGCAGGACGATGGTGAGCAGGCCGTTCTTCAGGCAATTGGCTGCGAAGATATCGCTGAAACCGGGCCCGATCAGCACGCGCACACCAGCATCCATCAGGGTATAGACCGCGCCCTCGCGGGAGGAGCCGCAACCGAAGTTGATGCCGCAGACCAGGATTTTTGCGTTGCGAAAACGGTCCTGGTTCAAGGGAAAGTCCTGGCGCTCTTCACCGCCTGAATCGCGCCGAAGGTCGTGGAAGGTGAACGGCGCATAGCCGACAGAGCGCGGCTTTTTGATGAAGCGCGCAGGGAAGATCTGATCGGTGTTGAGGTTGGCCTGGTCGAGCGGCGCCGCCACCGCGCTCAGTGTCGTGAAAGGCTCCATTGCGTTCAACCCTTGGCCAGAAATTCGCGCACGTCGCTCAAGCGCCCGTTCACCGCGGCCGCCGCCGCCATCGCCGGGCTCATCAGATGCGTGCGCCCACCGCGCCCTTGCCGCCCCTCGAAGTTGCGGTTGGAGGTGGAGGCGCAGCGCTCGCCGGGTTTGAGGCTGTCGCCGTTGATGGCGACGCACATGGAACAGCCCGGATCGCGCCACTCAAATCCGGCGGCAAGGAAAATCTCGTGCAGCCCTTCTTTCTCCGCCTGGGCCTTGATGAGGCCGGAGCCGGGCACCACCATCGCCGGAACGCTCGCGCGGCGCCCCGCGACCACGCTCGCGGCGGCGCGCAGATCCTCGATACGGCCATTGGTGCAAGAACCGATAAAGACGCGGTCGACGGCAATCTCCCGAAGCTCCTGACCCGGGAAAAGCCCCATATAGGAGAGCGCGCGCTCCATGCGCTGACGCCGGTCGAGGTCGCTCTCAGTGGCGGGATCGGGCACGCGCTGCGTAATGGGGGCGACCTGTTCGGGACTGGTGCCCCAGGTGACCATCGGTGCGATCTCCTGCGCCGTCACAACGACCTTTTTATCGTAATGCGCGCCCCGGTCGCTGGCCAGCGTCCGCCAATAGCTGAGCGCCTGGTCCCAGAGCGCTCCGGCCGGCGCATAGGGACGGCCCTTGATGTAGTCGAAGACTTTTTGATCCGGCGAAACCAGCCCGGCGCGCGCGCCCGCTTCGATCGACATGTTGCACACCGTCATCCGTTCTTCGACCGAGAGCCGCTCGATACCCGGCCCGGCATATTCAATGACATGGCCGACCGCGCCGGCTGCGCCGATCTTGCCGATAATGGCCATGATCAGGTCCTTGGCCGTCGTGCCGGAGGGGAGAGGATCGACCACTTCGATCAGCATGGTCCTGGGCCGGGCTCGCCAGAGCCCCTGCACCGCGAGCACGTGGGCCACCTCGGACGAGCCGACGCCGAAGGCGAAGGCGCCCAGCGCGCCGTGGGTCGAGGTATGCGAATCAGCGCCGGCAATGACGAGACCCGGCTGGGTAATTCCCTGCTCGGGTCCGACGATATGGAGGATCCCCTGGCGAATGTCGCCAAGGCCGAAAAGCGTGATGTCGTAGGCCCTTGTATCCGCCTCGATCAACTCGATCATGTTGCGGATTTCCGGATCGGCGATGGCATCCAGTCCGCGCGACCGGTTGGTGGTCGGCACATAATGATCGGCGAAGGCGAAAGCCTGTGCGGGGTTGCGGACCCTTCGATTCTCGCGGCGGATCTTGTCGAAGGCGTGAAAGGAATTTTCCTGCAGCAAAAGCCGATCAATGTAGAGCAGGCACTCGCCGTCGTCGCGCTCGGTGACGACGTGGCTGTCCCAAATCTTGTCGAAGATCGTCCTGGCGCGTTCCATATTCTTCTTCCTGACCTGGATAGCCCCGTCCGGGACGGTGACGATACTATCCGCTCGAACTGTAGACAATTGCAAAGAGGGTGCAAATGGGAAAGCCGCATAGCAGCTATATGCCCATTGCCACTCGACAATCCACCCACCGCCGGTAGATTGAATTGTCGACAAAATCGGGGACGAAAAGCCTTGGACCTGGAACTTCTGACGGTCGTGCTGATCGTTCTCGCCGCCTTCGGAACCGCGGTATTCCATTCCGTTGGGGGGTTCGCCGGCGGCTTGCTGCTGGCGATCTGCCTGGCCCCGATCCTGGGCGTCAAGGAGACGGTGCCGGTGACCGCGACCGCGATGGTCATCTCCAATGCGGCCCGCGTCTGGGTTTTCCGTCATTCGGTCCAATGGCGCGCCTTCGCCGCGGTGTTCGCAACGGCGCTGCCCTTCATCGCTTTGAGCGCGGTGATCTATATCTCGCTGCCCGTGTCGGTGGTGGCGCTGCTGCTGGGCGTCTTCCTGATGCTTTCCATTCCCCTGCGCCGGGTTATGGACAGCCGAGACTTCAAGGTCGGTTCCAGGGGCCTGGCGCTGGCCGCTGTCCCCTACGGCATGATCTCCGGCTCCACATTCGGGGCCGGAATGATGCTGGCGCCCTTCCTGATGGCCGCCGGCCTGGCGGGTGAATATCTGGTCGGCACGGCGGCGGCGATCGGCTTCGGCTTGAACCTCACTAAGTCGCTGGTCTTCGGCTTTTCGCCGCTGCTCGACGGCAACCTCCTCTTCAAAGGCGTGGTCATCGGGCTCTGCACCATCCCGGGCGCCTATGTCGGGCGATGGATCGTCCGCAGCACGCCGCTGCGCATTCACAGCCTTTTCATGGAAGGTTTCATTCTCTGCGGTGCGGCCTACTTCCTCTGGGAAGCCGCCGGGCGGTTGGGATGGCGATAAGCGCCATTCGCGGCGCGGGAGACCCTTGAAATGCCCATCATGACGACCTGTATCGGCGCCTATCCGAAGCCCGATTACGTTCCGATGCGCGACTGGTTTCAGGTCGAACACGGCCTGACGGACACCGCCGGTGCGGTGACGCGCCGGGCCAATCAGTTGCAGGGCGAGGATGGCGCGGAGGCTGAGGCCCTGTATCGGCGCGCCACCGGCGAGGCGATCGCCGACCAGGTCGCCTGTGGCGTCGATATTCCGACGGACGGCGAACAGCGCCGCGAGAATTATATTCATTACCATTGCCGGCATCTGACGGGTTTTGATTTCGACGCGCTAACCTCGCGAACTCTTCGCGATGGCGCCTATTCGGCTGAACTGCCGACCATCCGTGGCAAAATAGAGCCCGATGGGGAACATTTTCTGGATCGCGATTTCACCATTGCGCAGAGCTTCACCGAACGGCCGGTGAAAATTACAATCCCGGGCCCGATGACCATCATGGATACCTGCGTCAACGCCTTCTACCAGGATGAGCGCCAGCTTGCTTTCGACCTCGCGGCGGCGATCAATTTCGAAATCCGGGCGCTGGCCAAGGCTGGCTGCAGGTACATTCAGGTGGACGAACCGGTCTTTGCGCGCAACGTCGAGCGCGCGCTCGCCTATGGCGTGGAGTGCCTGGACCGGTGTTTTGACGGCATAGGGGAGAGCGTCACGCGGGTTATGCACATGTGCTGCGGCTACCCCGACCATCTGGACGACCGGCAATACCACAAGGCCGATCCGTCGGGGTATTTCCAGTTGGCCCGGGCGCTGGATGCTTCGACCATCGACCAGATATCGCTGGAAGACGCGCATCGCCACAATGACCTGCCGCTGCTTGCGCTTTTCGCGAATTCGACGGTGATCCTCGGGTCGGTGACGATCGCCCAAAGCGGTGTCGAACCGGTGGAGGAGATCCGGGCGCGCCTGAACGCCGCGCTGGAGCATATCGACCGGGACCGGCTGATCGCTGCCCCCGATTGCGGGCTGGCGATGCTGGGCCGCGATCTGGCGATGGCCAAATTGCGCCACATGTGTGTCGCTGCGAAACAAGTGTGAGATAACAGGCACGACAATATATGTCGCACCGCGTGAGGTCGGAAAACGGATCTTCGGGATAGTCAGGATATGGAACGACCCCACGGCAATATTCTCTTTATCGTTGTCGACCAGCTGCGCGCCGATTGCCTGCTCGGGGGCCTCTCCGGTTCGCTCGACCTGCCCAATCTGCGCCGGTTGATGGCGGACGGCGTGACGTTTGCAAAACATTTCACCGTCGCCCTGCCCTGCGGCCCGTCGCGGGCGAGCCTTTTGACGAGCCTTTATGCGATGAACCACCGCTCGGTGCGCAACGGGACGCCGCTCAATGCGCGTCATACCAACATTGCCCTTGAAGCGCGCCGGGGCGGATACGAGCCGCTGCTCTTCGGCTATTCCGATACCAGTATTGACCCGCGCGGCCGCGATCCGGGGGACCCGGACCTGCGCAGTTATGAGGGGCTAATCCCGGGATTCACGGAAGTCGTCCAGATGCGGTTCGGCAGCAATCTGGCCTGGCTCGCGGAGCTTAAAGCCAAAGGATACCGGCTGCCGGAGGAATATTTCGACATTTTCAAGCCGGTAAAAGCCGATGGATCGACCAGTTCCGTCATCACCGACCCGCCGCTCTATTCGGCGGCGGACAGCGACACGGCCTTCCTGACCGACCACACAATCCGGGGCCTTTCGGTTCGCGAGAACCGGAGCTGGTTGGCGCACGTCAACTACCTCCGCCCGCACCCGCCGCTTGTCGCGCCCGCCCCGTTCAACAAGATGTACGACCCGGCAGCGACTATGCCGCCGAACCGCAAAAACGGAATTGAAGATCAAAAGGCCCAGCATCCGTTCTTCGAGGCGTTCTTTTCAGAGCCGTCCAACAACGAGCTCTATATCGGCTTTGACGGCAAGATTGATCAGATATCGGAAGAGGACGCAGGCGCGCTGCGCGCGGTCTATTTCGGGCTGACAAGCGAAGTCGACCAACATATCGGGCGGTTGATCGATTATCTGAAATCCTCAGGACAATACGACAATACCCTCATCATCTTCACCGCCGATCATGGTGAGATGCTGGGCGACCATTACATTTGGGGCAAGCAGACCGTCTACGATCCGGCCTTCCACGTTCCCCTGATCATTCGCGATCCGGAGAACCAAGCCACTGCCGGCACGGTGGTGAACGCGTTGACGGAATCGATCGATCTGGCGCCGACGATTCTCGACTGGATCGACCTTGCCTCGCCGCCCGCCTTCAACGGCGTGTCTCTTGCACCGTTTCTGCGTGGCGAAACGCCGGCGGTCTGGCGCGACCACGTTTTCGCGGAATTCGACTTCGGCGACCCTGAGAAAGCAACGCGATTCCAGAGAAGCCTCGGATTGCGGCTCGCCGAAAGCAATTTGGCGATCCTGCGAGGCAACCGGTTCAAGCTGGTGCATTTCAACGGCGCTCTGCCGCCGCTTCTGTTCGATCTGGAAAACGATCCGGGAGAGCATGTCAATCTGGCAGCAGATCCCGCTTTTGCTCCGGAATTGGCGCGCCTGCAGGCGCGCATGCTGGATCATCGGATGACCCATGCCGATCACGAACTCTCCCGGATGAAGCTGACCGAAAGCGGCGTGAGGATTGCGCCGCCGGACGCCTGAGTTTGGTTTTTGTTACCCAGGATACGGCGCCTGGCGATGGCTTGCCTGACTGGCTCACAGCGGAAATGTGATCTGGCCCCTCCGGAGGGTCCCTTTTGCATGTAGGTAGAGGATCGCTCCGGCGTTTATCGCGGTCAGCGGACATGGCAGTTTCGCCGGAACGTAAATTTAGGATTTTAAAATCTTTTTAAGTTGTGCCAAACTCGACAGCTTATGCCAAAGTCGATGGAATAATAAATCGAAGGGGAGAAAATCATGAAATTGAAACTCTTAGCCAGTGCCGTAATTTGGTCTTTTGCCAGCACGGCGCAGGCCGCCTGCCCGGCGGTAACCGTGGCTGACAGTATGGGTGTGCCGGAAGGAAAATACCGGCAGCAGTATGAACTTTCAGAGTTTCAGTCTCTGGCCAACTGCACATTGACATTTAATGGCAACCCAGACGCCAAAGCTCTGAACGCCCGTATTCGCGGCAACCCGGAGCTGCCCTCGCTTGCCGAACGTCTTCCTGAAGAGCCGCTTGTGGTGGCGCCGTACAACGAGATCGGAAAATACGGTGGCACATTCGACGTGCTGTCGAACGCCACCGAAGCGGGAACGTCGGACTTCCTGTCCGTGCGCCACGTGAACCTTGTGCGCTATTCCGATGACCTGCAGACGGTCGTGCCGAACATCGCCAAGGACTGGAAGTGGAATGACGATTTCACCCAGCTGACGTTCTTTCTGCGTAAGGGCCACAAATGGTCGGACGGCGCGCCGTTTACCGCAGAAGACGTGAAATACTGGTACGACAATCTTGCGCTTAACCCCGATGTTATGGCCAAGCCGAAGGACTATGTTCTGGTGGCCGGCGAGCGTATGACGGTCGACGTGATCGATCCGCAGACTGTCCGGTTCAACCTGCCGGGGCCGAAGCCGGGCCTGATCGCGCATTTTGCGACGTCTTTCGCGCAAGGTTTCCAGCCCAAGCACTTCCTGGGCAAATGGGATCCGAAGCTTAACCCGGATGCAGATGCGATGGCGCAAGCCGCCGGGTTCGAAAACGGTCTGGCGGTCATATCGGCCTATTACGGCAACTCGGACTGGACGGATACGCCGTCTCCGCTTCTGAGCAAGCCGGCCGAGGTCGCCAACCTGCCAGCCGATGTTGTGCCGACGCTGGAGTCGCACATCACCATCTCCGATACGACCGAGGGGCGCCACCTGGTGGCAAACCCGTATTTCCACATGGTCGATACGGCGGGTAATCAGCTGCCTTATATCAGTGAGCAGGACGAGGTTTACATTAACGAGAACGAAGTCCGCATTCTGAAGCTGATCAATGCCGAAGTGGACTATAAGGAGCAGTCTCTGCAGCTGGATTCGGCGCCGCTGTTAATGGAGAATCAGGAGAAGGGCGACTATACGATCGATCTGCGGCCGGAGATCACGATATCGACTTTCGCATTCAATGTGACCTCGGAAGATCTGGAAAAACGCAAGCTCTTCGGTGACCTGCGCTTCCGTCAGGCGATGTCGGTCGCGATCAATCGGGAAGAGGTCAATGAAGTTTCCTATTTTGATTTGGGAGAACCAAAACAGTATATCGGCTTCTCGCCCAGACCCGACTTCGTTGATAAGAAATGGGAGCAGCACTTTGCCCAGTACGATCCGGCCCTGGCGAATTCGCTGCTGGATGAGATCGGCATGAAGGACACCGACGGCGATGGCTTCCGCGAGCTTCCCAACGGCGACAAGATCGTTCTGAACCTGCAGTTCTCGATCCAGGGAATTCCCTCATCCGTGGTCGAACTTGTTGGCCAACACTGGTCCGAAGTAGGCGTCCAGACGACGGTCAAGGAAGTAACGCCGGACGAGTTCCGCTCGGCGCAATCGTCGAACAAGCTTGATGTGACCATGTGGCGCAAGGGCCAGCCGGTGGCGATCGTGCTCGGCAACAACGAGCTTTGGGTGCCGCCGTATAGCGACTATTTTGGTAGTCGAACGGGTATGCTGTGGGCCGAATGGGTGGATTCAAAGGGTGCAAGCGGCGTCGAGCCGCCGGAGTTTGCGAAACAGCTGATTGCGGACATCGACGTGTTCCAGTCGGCGGCGGCGGGCACGCCGGAATCGAACAAGGCCGGTGCACGCCTTGTCGAGAACCTGGCGGGCAATCTGCTGTTTATCGGCACGGTTAAGGCACCGGCACCGATCTACCACCGCAACGCGCTGAAAAACTTCCGGTCGTTCACAACGCACTCGTACGAATATTACCGGTCGTACCCGTACAGGGGCGTCCAGTGGTTCCTGGACGAATAGTCCTGTTCCGTTAAAAATCGGCCGCGGACAACGCTGATTGCCCGCGGCCACAATAATCCAGGACTCTCTTTTGGGTAAAAGGATCCACGGGAGAATCAGGTAGGGGCGCGGGGAGAACTATGCTCCAATTTGCTCGTTTCACCGCTACGCGCGCAGTGTTGGCGATCATCACGCTGGTGATGGTTTCCTTCATCGTTTTCAGCCTGATGGAACTGGTGCCCGGTGACTGCGCGGAACGCTACCTTGCTTTCAAGGATACTCAGGGCGGTGGGATATCGGTGGCCGATATCGAAGCGGAACGGGTCCGCCTCGGGCTGGACAAGCCCTATCTCATTCGCTGGGTGAGCTGGATTGCGAACGCCTTCCAGGGCGAATTTGGCGACAGTTGCATCCTGCGCGTCAATATCGGCCAGCTCCTGGGTCAGAAATTCTGGTTGAGCCTGGGGATTTGCCTGTCCTCCCTGCTGGTCGCTTACGCGATCGCGATCCCCGTCGGAATCATCTCCGCCACATCGAAAAATCCGCTGCTGAACAACAGCCTTCGCTTTGTCAGCTACCTCGGCCTGGCGATGCCGAACTTCCTGCTGGCGCTGATGATCATGCTGTTTTCAACGGTCGTTTTCGGCGACACGCTGACCGGGCTGTTTTCCAAGGAATTTCGCGATGCGCCCTGGTCCTATGATCGGGTCATTGATTTTCTGTCTCGCGCCTGGTTGCCGGTCTTTATCCTGGGATGGTCGGCAACCGCCTTTGCGATCCAGACTGTCCGCGCGCTGATGTCCGATGAGATCGGCAAGCTCTATGTCACCGCAGCCTCTGCCCGCGGCGTGACCGGACGCAAGCTGCTCTGGCGTTATCCGGCGCGGCACGCGCTGGGGCCGATCATCAACTCGCTGGGTTTCGATCTGAACCGGATCTTCAACGAATTGCCGATTGTTGCGCTGATCCTGACTTTGACCGAAGCCGGATCGCTGCTGATCGAGGCGCTTGCCAGATCGAACGACCAGCAACTTGCCGGAGCGATCATTTTCATGCTGACCGCCAGTATTGTCGGAATAAACTTCGTGACGGATATCATTCTGGCCCTGACCGACCCGCGCGTGCGGCGCAGTATTCTGGGATAACCGACATGGCAGATACAACAATCACAGATACGACAAACGTCGATCCCAGCGTGGATCAGAAACGCAAGGAGGCGTATTTTACCGCCGGCCAGGGTCAGCTGATCTGGACGCGTTTCAAAAAGCAAAAGGCCGCCATGGTGGGTGCCGCGGTGCTGATCTTTTTAATCGTGTCAGGATTATTTGCGCCGTTTCTGACGCCGTATGATCCGACGATTGCCGGCCGGGACAAGGATTATCAAAACGGCGCGCCGACAATCCCGAAGTTCTGGGACGAAAACGGCTTTTCCTTCCGGCCGTTTATTTACACTTTCAGCCGCGAGCGTTCGATCAAGACCAACTTCCGCTGGGTGACCACGGTCGACAGGGAGGCACGCCGCTATGTCGTGCTGTTTCCGCAGGGCGATGAATACAAGCTGTTCGGTATGAAATTCAGCACCCATGCGTGGGGTGTCGACAAGGGCAAGATACACCTCTTCGGGACCGATGCGTCGGGTAAGGATATTTTTTCACGAACGTTTAAGGCGATCAACACATCACTCGCGGTGGGCTTCATCGGGGTGTTTATCGCCTTTTTTCTGGCCTTGATTATTGGCGGTATTTCGGGGTTTTACGGCGGCTGGATCGATTCTACGTTGCAGATGTTTACCGATACGGTGCGAACCATCCCGGCGATTCCCTTGTTCATGGCGCTGTCGGCGTTCATTCCCAGCGAGTGGAGCGCTGAGACCAGGTTCTTATTCATCTCGCTGATCCTCGGGTTCATTGGCTGGCCGACGCTTGCAAGACGGGTGCGAACGCATCTTCTGACCGAGAGAAACCAGGAATACGTGCTGGCGGCCCAGCTTTGCGGAGCCTCCCCCGGCCATGTGATCCGCAAGCACCTGTTGCCCAGTTTCACCAGCTATATCATCGTCGATCTGGTGATCTCGTTTCCCTACATGGTGCTGTCGGAAACTGCGCTGAGCTTCATCGGGCTGGGGTTGAAAGACCCGGTCAACTCGCTCGGCGTGATGCTGCAAGCCGTGACCAGCGCCGACGTTCTGCTGAACTACCAATGGTATTTCATTCCGGTGATCTTCTTCATCATTCTTGTGTTGGCCTTCGTGTTCGTCGGCGACGGGCTGCGTGACGCCGCCGATCCCTATGGGACTCACAACTAATGACAGAGCCGCTGATCTCCGTCCGCGATCTGACCGTCCGGTTCAAGACCGATGAGGGTCTGGTCACTGCTGTCCATCGCGTTTCGTTCGATATCGCGCCCGGGGAAATCCTTGGCCTTGTCGGTGAGTCGGGATCCGGAAAATCGGTGACCGCGAAGGCCCTGATGCAATTGAACGGCGACAATGCCGTCTATGACGAAGAAAGCCGCATCACGCTGCGCATCGACGGCGAAGTGATCGACGCGCTGTCCCTGAAGCGCCCTAAGGACATGATGGTCATCCGCGGCGGCGCGGTTTCAATGATCTTCCAGGAGCCCATGGCGAGTTTTGCGCCGGCGATCACCATTGGCGAGCAGATGGTGGAGCAACTGCAAATTCATTCGACCATGTCGAGGAAGCGGGCGGAGGAAATCTCGGTCGAGATGCTCGACCGGGTGGGCATACCGGAGGCAGCAAAACGGCTCAAGCAATACGCTTTCGAGTTTTCCGGCGGCATGCGGCAGCGTGCGATGATCGCCATGGCATTGTCGACAAAGCCGAAACTGCTGATCGCCGATGAACCGACGACGGCGCTTGACGTGACAATCCAGGCGCAGGTGATCGACCTTATGAAAGACCTGGTGAACGATTTTGATATGGCGATCCTGTTCATTACCCATGACCTTGGCGTCATCGCGCAGACGGCGGACCGTGTGGCGGTCATGTATTTGGGCGAACTTGTCGAAACCGGGTCGGTCAGGCAGGTCATCCGCGAGCCGGCCCACCCTTACACGAACGGGCTGCTGGATGCGCTGCCGAAACTGGAAGATCCGGACGCCCCGCTTATCGCCGTACCGGGCGATATCCCGAGCCCGCTGGATCGCCCGTCCGGATGTGTGTTCCATACGCGCTGCGGACAGATGATTGTGGGCACCTGCGAGCGCGAGGTTCCGGGCGCAACGCAATTGCAAGATGGTCACGTTTGTTACTGCTTTGCGGTCGCTGCCGGCCAGAGCGGGCAGAATGCGATATGAAAAACGGCACCCTCGTCTCGGTTCACGATCTTTGCGTCCATTATCCGCTTGGCCGGCAATTATTCGGCGAACCGCTGGTAGTACGGGCCGTCGATAACGTATCGTTGGAAATTCCCCGTGGCAGCTTTTTCGGCCTTGTCGGCGAGAGCGGATCGGGCAAGACGACGCTCGGGCGCGCCATCCTCAAGGCCGCGCCGATCACGAGTGGCCATGTTACCTATTGCGATGACGAGGTCGATTATGATGTTGCCGCCTTGAACAAGGCGGACCTCAGGGACTATCGCAAACGCGCCCAACTGATCTTTCAGGACCCGTACGCGGCGCTGAGCCCGCGCATGACCGTGCGTGACATCATCGCCGAACCGCTGGAGGTCATGGGGTTGACATCCTCGCGCCAGGAGACCGACCAGCGTGTGCGGGAGATGGCGGCGAAGTGCCGGCTGAGCCTGGAACATCTACGCCGGTACCCGCATGCCTTTTCGGGCGGGCAGCGGCAACGCATCTCGATCGCGCGGGCGCTGGTCTGCCGGCCGAAATTCATCGTCGCCGACGAGAGTGTGGCTGCCCTCGATGTCTCGATCCAGGCCGATATCCTGAATCTGCTGAAATCGCTTCAGGAAGAGATGGATCTCACCTTCCTGTTTATCAGCCATGATTTGAGCGTCATTGCCCATATCTGCGACCACGTTGCGGTGATGTATCTGGGGTCGATCGTGGAATCGGCGCCATCGCGGGAGCTGTTTTCCGATCCCAAACACCCCTATACGCAAGCGCTTCTTTCGGCGATCCCCTCGTTGGACCCCGACGATTCCGGCAAGGCGCAGCGCCTGGAGGGCGAGATCCCAAGTCCGATCAATCCGCCCAAGGGATGCAAATTCAACACCAGGTGCCCGGCCGTCAGGGACCCGTGCCGAAGGATTGAGCCGCCGCTGGAAGAAGCCAACGGCACGGCGCATGTTGCCTGCCTGAGATGGAAAGAGCTCGCCGGTCGATAATTCGCCTCTCCCGACTATTCATACCAAAGGAAGTAGGGTTTGACCCATTTGATGGAGTCAAATCCGCTCATTCGGCTAGGCGCGGTGCGCGGCGCGATGCTGGTATCGGGCAAGCGC
>SMVA01429754.1_pt1 | contig 15626 bp, 14 predicted proteins | sample 2456451 | NCBI WGS metagenome assembly SMVA01 (sample SAMN11095933, study PRJNA526329) | marine sediment metagenome | biome: Marine sediment; feature: Surficial sediment; material: Deep marine sediment; isolation source: Hadal surficial sediment | place: Pacific Ocean | collected 2014-05 | depth...
GAAGAGACCTTTCAGGCGCAGCACCGTTGAAACGTCGTAAATAGGAATGAAAGCGAGTGCGGACAGCAAGCTTGCAGAAATAAATGCTGTTGCCACGGAATGACGAAGACCTAACACAAATGTCGGCGAAAAAATGAGCAAGACGGCGGAGTAATGCAATAGGTCCGACATCAGATAACACCCTGTAATTTTTCTGTAAGCCAGGCTTCGTTGAACCGCACATGTTTGATGTGTGTCCGCTGCCATGTGTAGAAAAGGTTGTAGACGCCAGCCTGGTCTTTTACGAACCACGGATAAGAAAATTCGTTCGTGTGGTCCTGCTTGTTAATGTTGGGTTTGTATTCCAGGACGTGGAACACCTGCCAGCTGTGGCCGTCGTCTTTGGAGTGCGCCAGAGACAGTATGTCGCGATTTTCCGGGTGGTCGTTGAATGCAAGGAGTAGCCCCGTCGGCGTGGTTTCGACCGCGATCGCCGAGTTGGGGTTCGGTACATTGACGTTAGTCGCTTGCGACCATGTGACACCTTGATCTACTGATTCACTCCGCAGCAACATGCGATTTTCATCCGCGGCGTTGCGCAGGAATGCCAGCAACCGGCCGTCCGTGGTGCTGACCATCGCCGGTTGCAATGCAGGCAGTGTGGAGGGAATACGTCGTTTGTCGATCACGTCACCATTTGCATCGATCTTGATTAACTCCCCGTGCTTGGAGGCCAACTCATGGTAAGCCGGTAGACCCACGGAGCCGTCGCTGAGACTGACTGGCGCTGACTTCACCAGAGTGCTGCGATTGAAAAACGGCGAGGTCACCAGACGTTTATCATCGGTGAATGTCATACCGCCGTCGGTGGAGGTTGCAAGATTGATGCTGCTCCAGGCCCAGCCACCGATAGAAACGTTTACGTAAAACAGCCACACGCGTCCATCAGGATGGGTATATGCGACGGGATTGCCGATCTTGCTCACTCCGCGGCGGGTCCGCTTGCCGGAGGATATGCGGTCGATGACCTTGCGGTGGTCAGTCCAGGTGTTCGTCAGAGAATCGAATCGGGCGCCGTAAATAGCCACATCTCTTGCGCCTTCGCGTGTGCCGCCGTACCAGTAGCTGTGCAATTCGCCTTCAGCATTGATGATCGCTGTAGGTGCGTGGACCCGCGGCATCGCATCGGCAACATTGACGAACTGTTCCTGCAGCAGGGGTCGTGACGCTGCGGTAGCCGGAGTCGAAATAGATAGCGCTGACGGCTCTTCTCCTGCTGAAGGCTTTTCTCCCGCTGACGGCTCTTCTCCCGCTAAAGGCTCTTCTCCCGCTAAAGGCTCTACCCCCGCTGAAGGCTCTACTTGCGCAGTGAGGGCGACCGGGCTGACTTGGATGATGTCGAAGAGGTTCAGGCCATAGATCACGGCAATGGCTGTGAGAAAAATGCGTTGGAGCAATCGGTGGTTTCCTGCTTGGTTTGGTTGACGGATGCTAGCTTGGCTGGAGTGCGATGCGTAAGCAACCGCTGCCTGCTATGCTCGCAGCCGGTGTGTCGAAAAACGTGCCGAAAAAAGACCGCTGGGGAGAGGAGCCGCTATGCATTCGGTAGTAATCGTCCTTTTTGGTATTGCTGGTATGGCGTTCGGCTGGTTCGTTTACTCGAAATTCATCGCGACCCGAATATTCCAGCTTGATCCTGACTTTGTGACACCTGCGCACGAATTCAACGATGGTGTGGATTTCGTGCCCACCAATCGCTACGTCCTGTGGGGTCATCATTTCACATCTGTCGCGGGCGCCGCACCAATCGTCGGACCTGCGATAGCTGTCTATTGGGGTTGGGTCCCAGCGGTGTTGTGGGTAGTACTGGGCACCATTTTCTTTGCCGGCGTACACGATGCGGGCGCATTGTGGGCCAGCAACCGGCACAAAGGAAGATCTATCGGTGCGTTATCTGAAGAGGTGATCGGCAAGCGCACGCGGGCACTCTTCATGGTGGTGATTTTCCTCGTCCTGCTGATGGTGAACTCTGTGTTCGGTGTGGTGATTGCCAATGCGTTCGTGGCGACTCCGGAGGCTGTATTCCCTGCCTGGTCGGCCATCGTGGTTGCGTTGATCATCGGTCAATTCGTGCACCGCAACTTCAACCTCATCGTGCTTTGTATTGGTGGTGTGGTTGCACTCTATTTTTCGATTTTTGTCGGCAGTGAGTTACCTCTCGAGTTACCTTCGATGTTGGGTCTCACGCCTCAAGCCAACTGGATTATCCTCCTGTTCGTTTATGCAGCCATCGCGTCGATGTTGCCGGTGTGGGTGTTGCTGCAACCGCGCGATTTCATCAATGGCATGCAGCTGTTTGTCGGTCTGATCCTGCTGTACGGCGCGGTATTTCTTTTCCTGCCGGACATTTCTGCGCCGGCGTTCAACACGCAGGTTGCGCTGGACGCGCCTTCGATTATCCCGCTGCTGTTCGTCACGATCGCCTGCGGCGCTGTATCGGGATTTCACGGTATCGTGGCTTCAGGCACGAGTTCAAAGCAGCTGAATAAAGAGACGGATGCCCGATTCGTCGGTTATCTGGGTGCAGTTGGTGAGGGATCGCTGGCATTGATCACGATCGTCACCGTCAGTGGGGTGGCGCTCGCAGCCACACCTGAGCTCTGGTACGAGATTTACGATGAATTCGGCACAGCCGGCGCCGGCGCCTTCATTCAGGGTGGCGCCAATCTCATCAGCTCGGGTTGGGGGGTTTCAGCGGGGATCGCTGAGACGCTGCTTGCCACCATGGTGGTGCTGTTTGCCGGAACCACAATGGATTCCGGCGTTCGCCTGCAGCGCTACATTATTCAAGAGTGGGGGGACATCTACGATCTGCCGATCCTGCGCAACGGAATTGCCGCGACGCTGGTTGCCGTAGGCGCGTGCTTGCTGCTTGCCTTCGGCGCGGGCGGTACTTCCGGCACTGGTGGCATGATCATCTGGCCGCTGTTCGGCTCGACCAATCAGATACTCGCGGGAATGACGTTGCTGGTGTTGACTGTGATGCTGATCAAGCTGGGCAGACCCGCCTACTACACGATGATTCCGATGCTGTTCGTCCTGACGATGTCGTTCCTGGCAGGACTGGTGACCCTCGTGCAGTTTTTCGAGGACGGCAACTACCTGCTCGTAGGGATCGACCTTATCGTTTTGATCACAAGCCTGTTCGTGATGCTCGAAGCAGGTGCGGTGATCATGAATCATAGAAAGACCAACATGGAACCGGAGATATCTGGTTCCTGACTGGATCTGGGGTGCCCGGCGTTAGGTTATTTTCGTCGAGCGGGCAGTAACGAGCCACAACGGATCGGCGTTCACCGGCGATCGATCGAGAAACTCGATGTCGACGAAGCCGCTTTGTTGCAGATAGTGCCGCACCAGAGAAATGCGCTCGGCGGTTGCGAGGTGCTGAAAGGCGGCGATTGCCTTGGTTGGAAAAAGGCGGTGTGACATCGCAATGCATATTTCACCGGAATTGCGCAAAACCTGCGATATGCTGGCGAACACTTCCAGGGGTCTAACAAGGTACTGAATGGAGACCGCGATCAGGACGCGATCGAAGCTCGATTCAGGGTAGGGGAGCTCAGGATCGTTGTTCAGATCGTGAACCTGGAAGTCGTCCAGTCGCGGGTTGCCAACCAACTCCTCCTGATTCATTCCGAGGCCGCTGACCCGATTGAATTTCACGTCCGATGGCAGGTGCGAGATCCAGGAGGACATCAGATCCAGCACGTCCGAGCCCACCGGTAGAAACTCCCGGTAGTAGTCGGTCAACGCGAGTATGGTAGCGTCGTCAATGTGGGTGACAAAGCGAGGCTCGATGTAGAAGAGCGCATCGGCGGATTCATCGGCTCGCTGGAAGAAGTTCGCCGGTATGTTTGTCGCTTCGTCTATCGACATTCGCCTTTATAACGAGAGTATGTACCCGGAATCCGGCGTGACCTTGCCCGCGAGCATTTCCTGATAGAGCTTCTCTACGGCGGATCGACCGTTGATGGAGTGTATGGTTATCCACTTCGCGGCGTCAGTGGTGAAGCTCTGCCAGGCGTCGGCTACGGCTAAGTCCATCTCCCGACCGCCGATCTCCTGCCGCAGGTTCTGGATATGGGTTGGGGCAAAAAACAGTTCCGGTTTGGGACCGGCCATGCCCCGCGCGCCGGCGCGCGCCTCCCAGTGAGTGGCGCCGACGAGGCAGCTGTACTTGAGATTCTCTGTAAAGTGGTTGTGGATCGCCGCGAGTGTCGAGCCGTTGCCGGCCATGTCGACCACAATCGAAGGCCGGCTTGAATCTAGCTGCGTGATCTCATCGTACGTAAGCACTTCGTGGTAACACCCGAGCGATTCGACGAAAGCCCGGTTGCCAGCCGAGGTGATACCCACGACTCGACTGTCCGGGCGGAGCTTGCGCAGGTAGGCGAGGCCCAGGGAGGTTTTGCTCGATGCACTCGTCAGCATGACGGCGTCTGCGCCGAACGCAGCGTTCTTCTCGATGAAATCATCCAGGATGAAAGACGTCATGAACAGCGGTCGAAAGAGCATCTGCGCAGCTTCGCCCTCGGACTCATGCTCAACGTCATTGCTGACCCGCAGATACTGGTTGTAGACGGGCGGCAGATCCACGCGATGGGCAACTACGTCCATGAGTTGCCGCTCGCTCACATCTCCGGCACGAATCAGCAGGTGGCTGCCCATCGGAAAATAACCATACAGCCGCTCTCCCACCCGGACATCCGTGTGCGCAGATGCCACCACGTCACCGAATCCCCATACGGGAATGCGACCCCAGCCTTCCTCTGAGGGAAAGAAGTTCCAGTAAGACATCCTCTCACCGGCCACGGCATAGGTGATGTTGTTCGCGGTTAACGCGAAAGCGTCGATCCGGATCAGTACTTCGTCTGCTGCCAGCGCGCTTTCAGCGGGAAGATCCTGTTCGTGCCACCTTACGTCGGTAAGGTCGTTTTTGTTGGTCAGAAACTGCAGATCGCTCATTGATTCGTTACCTCGGTCGAGCTTTGACGTTGTTTGTGCTACACCATAACGGAGTAAACTGGTTGCTCCAAGCAGGGAGGGCCGATGGGGAGGGCAATGAAACACCTACTAGTGACGCTAGTGACATTGTTGGCACTGTCGGCGGCGATCACCCACGCTGCGGAATTTACGCCGGAGGCAATCGGTCGGGTGGAGAGTGTCCCGTCACCGCACCCGGCGCACTGGCTGGTGGTGCATGATCTTGCCTTCAATCACATGCGGGAAGGCAAACTGTTTATTGTCGATCCTGCAGGATCTGGTCTTGGCGATCAGTTGCGCGGAATTCTCTCGGCGGACTTTATTGCGGGATTTCTGACCAGTGCGGAGCGTCGTGAACACTACGTGATCGAGAGTTTTCACGCCCGCGGCGGTCGGGGTGGTCAGCGGACGGATGTAGTGAGCATCTATGATCAGGCAACGCTCTCGGTGGTAGCTGAGGTCATCATCCCGGCGAAGCGCTTGACAGGTGTGCCCAATCGATTTGCGGTGGCGTTGATCGACAATGACCGATTTCTGCTGGTTTACAACTTCACCCCGGCGCAGTCTATCTCGGTGGTGGACCTGGAGCAGCGATCGTTCCTCGGCGAGATTGCGACGCCGGGTTGCGCGTTCGCAATCCCAACCGGTGAGCGAGGGTTCAGCGGCTTGTGCAGCGATGGCGGAATGCTGACAGTACGCCTTGACGCTGCAGGTGCTGTGGCAGACACCTCAAGGACGGCACCATTCAACGACATTGAAAACGATGCGATGTTCGAAAAGCCGGCGATATCAGGCGGCATGGCCTATTTTCCGACGTTCACCGGCAATGTTGTGCCCATTGATCTCAGTGGAGCCGTACCGGCAGTTGGCCAGGCCTGGTCTCTGACAACGGCTGCAGAGCGGGCAAGCGGCTGGCGCCCGGGCGGTGCCTGGCCGGCCGTTGCCGATGACGACGGTAACTTATACGTCTTGATGCACGCCGATGGCGCCGAGGGAACGCATAAAAATGGCGGTGATCAGGTCTGGGTGTTTGATGCGGCACGCGGCGTGCGCAAAGACACGATCGTGTTGGATCACTGGGGTATCGCTTTGAGTCTGTCGGGAGCCGTGCCACCACCGCTGATCGTGACGACCCTGGAAGGCGGTATCGACCTCTACGATACGGGCAGCGGAAACCTGCTCAAGACGCTGGCAATTGAAACCGCAACACCGCTGCTCGTGCACGGCATGCGCTGAGCTACTTTGGGGATCTGTAGATGAAATGGTTCGACAAGCTCTCTGAGAGATCCACGCGAGGCCTTGCGCAGAGGATCAGTCGGCGCAACTGGTTGACGGCTCTGGGCGTCGTGCTCGTTGGCGGCAGTTCGCTGCCTCTGCTGCCGGTCGCGCGAGCGGCATCCTCCAGCCAGCCAAAGGCGGCGGACGTCGCGGAATCTGGCGACCCCCTGTCGTGTGACTATTGGCGCTACTGTGCAATCGATGGCTTTTTGTGCGGTTGCTGTGGCGGCTCGGTGAACAGCTGTCCACCGGGTACCCAGATGTCGCCGATTACCTGGATCGGCACCTGCCGTAATCCCGCGGACGGTAACAATTACGTGATTTCCTACAACGACTGCTGCGGCAAAACAGCCTGCGGTCACTGCATGTGCAATCGCAACGAAGGTGACCGGCCGATGTATCGTCCCGATAAGAGCAACGACATCAACTGGTGCCTCGGCACCGAAAGTTCGCTCTACCACTGTTCCACGGCGGTGCTGATCGGTCTCTCGCTGGAGTGAGCGCGGCACGCACGTGTCTGCTGAGTGTCTCTTTCTGGCTGGCGGCCGTTGCTGCAAGTGCGCAGGAAGATATTCTGCTGGGTCGGGTAATCGATGTTGAGCGCGCCGCGGCCAATTACATGCTGCACTGTCAGGGCTGCCACCTGCCGCGGGGTGAAGGCATTGCCGGCCTGGTACCCGATCTGAGATCGGCGATGGGCAAATTTCTGCAGGTACCCGGTGGCCGCGAGTTTCTGGTCCGGGTGCCGGGTTCGGCCAATGCGGTCCTGGGCAATGAGGACCTCGCGGATCTGTTGAACTGGCTGCTGGTCACGACGAGCGCAGATGAGCTTAACGCGGAATGGAATCCCTACACGGCGGGCGAGGTCGGCCGATTGCGCGTCGATCCGTTGCTGAATGTTGCGCAGCTGCGGGCGTCGCTCGTCGCCCAGATGGCGCCTTGACGACGCTGCCTCAGGCAGACATCGATGTCTCATTCGATGAGATGTTCATACCGCGCATCCGTCAGTGTTTTTAGAAACGCAACGATAACCCTGGCGCGAGCCGTGTCGAGAGGCTGACCGGTTCGCAGCAGTTCGAAGTCGATGGTCTGGCCGAACTCCGGGTCACCCCAGCGTTCACCCGTCTCGGGGTTTGTTGCACTTGCAACGCTGTTGACGGTGAATTTGCCGTAGTAGAGCACGGCCGTGTGCAGGTCTTTGAATATTCCGTTGTGCATGTACGGTCCGGTGACGGCGACGTTGCGCAGCGTCGGCACTTTGAATTTCCCGTTGTGACTCATGTCGACAACCGCAGGGTTACTCGCAAGTCCGCGGTCCCGGTAAGCACTGCCAAGTCCGTTAATCTTGCGTGCTGCACGATTTATAGTGATGCCGATATTGTGGTAGCGGTAATTGGTGAAGGTCTCGCGGTCAGAGACTTCATGCGGGTGCTTGAGATGGCATTTTGCGCAGTTCGTCAGATCTGAGAAGAACAACGCCCGGCCAAGCTCCTCATCGGCGGTCATGGTGTAGTCACCACGCAGGTACCTGTCGTATTTCGAGTCGAATGGTGCGAAAAACTCCGAGCGTTGAAACGCGGCGATCGCGTCCACGATAGCCCGGATTGCGTGCTCGGTACTGGTAGAAACAGCCTCGCCGAAGAGCGCTTTCATGCTGGCTGCGTGGCCGGGGTTTTCCGCGACACGGGAGACGATGGCAGCCTTGTCCGGCAACGCCATCTCAACAGGGTCGAGCAGGGGACCGGTGACCTGTCGCTGCAGCGTGGATGCTCTGCCATCCACGAAGAAGCCGCCGCTGAACTGGCCTGAGGCGTCCCGCTGAAAAACTGGTGTGAGTGCTGCATAGCTGATTGTGGGCGTGTTGCGATCGCCGAACGATTTGCCATCGTCACCGAGCGAAACTGCGCCAGCCAGCGGACCTGCTCTGCCATCGGTGAATGCCCGGGCCGGGTCGTGACACGTGGCGCAGGCCTGGGTGCGGTTTCTTGAGAGGTTTGTATCAAGAAACAATCGCTGACCGAAGCTTGCGATTGCGCTCGCCTGCACACGATCGATTCGGTCGCTGACCTGGGCGCTTGTGTTCTGGGCGATCAGCAGCAGAGCGGCTGTCAGGAAGATCGTCATACAGCGTGGTTCTTCAGGGTGCGGCAATCATAGCAGGGGATCGTTCAGGTAATGTGGAGATAGTGCGACGACACCGCTAAGATCCGTTGCGTTTGAGCGTGCTTTCCGGAGCATTCATCTTTGCGAGTCATTGTTATCGGTTGTGGCCTGGCCGGCATTACAACGGCCTACTTCCTGCGTGAACAGGGCGCAGATGTGACCGTGATTGATCGTGCGGCTGCCCCGGCGCGGGAAACCAGCTTTGCCAATGGTTCGTTGTTGACCCCCAGTCTCGCGGATCCGTGGAATTCACCGGGAATCTTCACAACCCTGATGCGATCGCTCGGTGACGAAAATGCATCGATGCTGCTGAGGCCCGGTCAGTTGCCACATATCTGGCGCTGGGGCCTTAAGTTCATCGCGAACTCGAGCAGATCTCGTTATTCCGCTACCTATCTGGAAAACGTCCGGTTTTCTGTCTACTCCCAGCAGGTTTTGCATGAGCTTTTGCAGCGGCAACCGTTGCAGTTCGAACATGCGGCGGAGGGCACGGTGAAAATCTTCGAATCCGAGAATGCTTACACGGAAGGAATCAAGGTGGCCCACTGGCTGAAACAGGTCAACATTGCCCACCGGCCACTCAACCGTGAAGAATTAGTCGAGCTGGAACCACAACTGGCACCCGTGCAGGATCGGCTGTTTGGTGGCGTCCATTTTCCCGCTGATGAGGTTGGCGATGCGCGACTTTTTTGCGAAGCATTACGTGAAGTGATGCAGCAGATGGCGGTGGAATTCCGCTTCAGTGAACAAGTCCGCCGGATCGAGATAAAAAATCGGCGCATTGAGAGCCTGGTGACCGCGCGCGAGGTATTGCGTGCGGACTGTTATGTCCTGGCCGCCGGTAGCTATAGCCCGTTGCTGTCGCGACAAATGGGATTTCGGTTGCCAATTGTTCCGGCCAAAGGCTATTCGCTCACCGTGTCGGTTGCCGATCCAGCGCAAATGCCACGTTACCCCATCATCGACGAATCCGTTCATGCGGCAGTCGTACCTCTAGGGAACAACAAGGTGCGCGTCGCCGGGACAGCGGAGTTTGCCGGCTATGACACAACGGTGCGGCCCGAACGCATCGCAAATCTACAGGAATTGCTGGGCAGGGTTTACCCGAACCTGCCCATCGAAGACCGGCAACTTGAAACCTGGTGCGGACTGCGATCGATGTGCGCCGATGGCCGGCCGGTTATTGGGAACTCACCGGTGGATAACCTGTTTGTGAACACGGGACACGGAGCTTTGGGTTGGACCATGGCGTGCGGTTCCGGCAGAGCGCTCGCCGATCTGATCGCGGGCGAAGCTCCCGCCTATGACTTGACGCCTTTTTCTTATGCGCGGTTCTGAGGAGAACCGATGGCAGTAGCACATGAGCAGTGGTCGTCGCGGTTTGGCTTCCTCATGGCCTCGATCGGCTTTGCGGTCGGGCTCGGCAACATCTGGCGATTCCCGTACATCACGGGTGAAAATGGCGGCGGAGCCTTTGTGCTCGTATACGTCATCTGTGTCTTCTGCATTGGCATTCCGATCCTGATGGGCGAATTACTGATCGGCCGTCGCGGCCGAATGAGCCCGCCGGGTTCCATGAAAAACGTTGCAGTTGCCGAGGGCAGGAGCAAGCACTGGCAATGGGTTGGCGGCATGAATGTGCTGGCGGCGTTCGTGGTGGAAGTGGTCTATTGCGTGGTCGCAGGCTGGGTGCTGTGGTATCTGTACATGGCGATCATCACTGGCTTCGTCGATGTCGGGGTGGCTGCTGCTAATGATATATTCGCCGTTGTCTTGAGCGACGTTCCGGGAATGGTCTTCTGGATGCTGCTCGGGCTGATACTCACCGGCACCATCATCTACTTCGGCGTCCAGCGCGGCATCGAAAGGGCAGCACGGGTATTGATGCCCACGCTATTCGGCCTCCTGCTGCTGTTGGCGATTTACAATTTCTTCGCAGGTGGCTTCGGTGAGGCTGCGAGTTACCTCTTCAGCCCGGATTTCAGCAAGATCAATGGCACAATGGTTCTGGCTGCCATCGGTCAGGCATTTTTCTCCATCGGGGTTGCCATGGCAGGCATGATGACGTTTGGAGCCTACCTGCCTGAAGGTGAATCCATCACGCAAAGTGTGTTCATTATTGTAGCGGCCGATACATTGGTCGCGCTGATGGCGGGTCTTGTCATTTTCCCGGCGGTGTTCAAGTTCGGACTCGATCCGGCTAGCGGCCCGGGTTTGATTTTTAAGACGCTGCCCGTTGCTTTTGCGCAAATGCCGGCTGGCCATTTCATCGCAATTGCATTCTTCGTCTTGTTATCGGTCGCCGCTATTACGTCGATGGTCGGCCTCATCGAACCGGTAGCTGTCTGGATTGAAGAACACAGAGGATTTCCCCGCCGCAAAGCGGCAGTGGTGGCGATCGGCGCGGTAGCCGTGTTGAGTATTTTCAGTATTCTTTCTTACAACGTGTTCGCCGGGCTACAGATACTCGGCAAGGACCTGAACGCCACGCTCGACTATTTCTCGACTAGGATCCTGTTACCTCTTGGCGGTTTCCTGATCGCGGTCTTCGTTGGCTGGTTTATCAGCCGTCGCACTTCAGCCGAAGAACTCGGCATAGGCGACGGAGCCATGTTCGGAATGTGGCATTTTGCCATCCGTTATGTCGTGCCACCTGCGGTACTGGCGATCTTCGTTGTCGGAGTAACCTCGTGAGTAGTGCCGGTCGTTAGCCTTTTAGGATAAAAGGCTAACGACCGGCGCTATTCAGGCGGGCAGTGTTACCGGTAGATCGACGATGCCCCGGATGAAGTGTGATTTGAGGTAGGTCGGGTCACCGGTGACTTCGATCTTCGGAAATCGCTTGAGCATTTCTTCCCAGATGATCCGCAGTTGCATCTCGCCGAGTCGATTGCCCACACAGCGGTGAATGCCGAAACCGAACGACAGATGTTTGCGGGCATCCTTGCGGTCGATGATGAACTGATTGGCGTTTTCGATGCCATCCTCGTCGCGATTACCCGAGACGTACCACATCGCGACTCTGTCACCCTTACTGATCTTCTTGCCAGCCAACTCGGTATCCCGTGTTGCGGTTCGACACATATGGGCCACCGGTGACTGCCAGCGGATAATCTCAGGCACCATGTTGGCGACAAGGTTCGGGTTGGCAGTCAGTTTTGCGTATTCCTCAGGATACTGGTTGAGCGCCAGCACGCCCCCGGAAATCGAGTTCCGGGTGGTATCGTTGCCGCCGACGATCAATAGCAGAATGTTCCCCAGATACTCGTTCGGCGGCATGTTCTTCGTCGATTCGCCGTGGACGAGCATTGAGATCAGATCGTTGCCGGGTTCCTTCTGCTGGGCCCGTTCCTTCCACACGGCGTCGAAATACTCCCAGCAGCGCCATAACTCCTGAAAGCCTTCTTCGATGGTCTCGAACTGGTCTGGATTCGTCAGATTTTCGACGCAATCGGACCAGTAAATGATTTTGTGCCGATCTTCCTGCGGAATAGCGAAAAGTGTGGCGAGCATCTGTCCGGTCAGCTCGACGGAAACCTTGCGCACCCAGTTGAATTCCTCGTTGCGGGGCAGGTCATCGAGGATCGTCCCCGCGCGGTCCCTGATGAGGGTTTCGAGTTCCGCAAGATGGCGCGGGGTAAACATGGGTGCTATGACCTTGCGCTGTTCATCGTGTTTGGGAGGATCTTCCATGATGAACATTGGCAGGTGAAAAGTGGGGTCCGGCTCATCTTCGCCGACCGGTCGTGGCTGGCCGCCGAGTCGAATGCCGCCAACTTTTGAATCCGAGGAGAAGATCTCATGGTTGGAATCCACGTACTTGATGTCGTCGTATTTCGTGACCGACCAGTACGGACCAAACTGACTGTCCGCACAGAAGTGCACAGGATCTTCGCGACGCAGCCGTTCGAAATACGGCAGCACTGCATTGGCTTCGAACAGAGCCGGATGGGCCGGGTTGAGTGCTTCGAGTGGCAGATCGTTGGGATCCTGCCGGATGTCTATCGGCCATTCCTCGTGAAATTCCTTGTTCGAGCGCTTGAGGGCTTGTTCGTATTCACTTGCGGGACCATCAGCCATGAGTGCAACACCTCCCACTGAGGAGGGCTCCGAAAATGGGGACTTGCGAGTATAGCGGTTATGATGATTTGACATACGGATCGCTGGCGCTTCTGGAGTCCGCTGTTACGGCGGCGCGGCGCGGATCGAATACAAGGTGACAGCATGACGAAGTTGGATCTGACGGACATCCCTGAGTTCATTCATCCATATCGCGTGGATGATCCGGAGAACTTCCGCTTGCAGGATTCAGACCCCGCGGACACCGGTGGTTTTTCTGCTGATTTCAAGGAAGATGCAGCGCAGATGCTCGACGCGAGTATCGAGTGGCTTGCGCAGCAGCAGATGATGCTCGCAGCGCAGGACCGCTGGTCCCTGCTTATTATTTTTCAGGCTCGAGACGCGGCCGGCAAAGACAGCACAATCAGGCACGTCATGTCCGGCTTGAATCCACAGGGGTGTCAGGTGACTTCGTTCAAACGCCCTCATCATGAGGACCTCGATCACGATTTCCTCTGGCGCTACCACCGCCGAATACCGGCACGCGGTGAGATTGGTATCTTCAATCGATCCTATTATGAGGAAGTCCTGATCGTTCAGGTGCATCAGGAACTGCTGCAAACCCAGAAACTGCCCGCTGAACTGATCAAACCCGACATCTGGTCGCAGCGCTACGCTGACATCAACAACTTTGAACGTTACCTGACCCACAATGGAATTCAGGTTCTCAAGTTCTTTCTCGATGTTTCCGCGGAAGAACAGAAGGAACGTTTTTGGGAACGGCTCGAACAACCCGAAAAACACTGGAAATTTTCCGAGGCCGACATCCACGAACGGCGTTTCTGGGATGACTACAGCCGGGTGTACGAAGAGACCATCCGCGCGACGTCCACGGAATATGCGCCCTGGTATGTCATTCCTGCCGATAAGAAGTGGTTCACTCGATTGCTGGTTGCGGCAGTGCTTGTTGCGAAGATGAGCTCGTTGGAGCTTGCTTTTCCACAGGTGAAGGGAGAAGCGAAGAAGGCATTGCGCAAAGCGCGCAAAGACCTCGAAGATCTATGAATCAACCAGCCTTGACTGATCGAACGGCCTTGACCGACCGACCGTCCGTCAATGATCGGCGGACCGTCACTGAATGGTGGCGTTTTGTCGCAACGGCTTGCAATCGGTCGGCTGAAACGTCCGGAAGATGAGCCGACTGAGAAGGAAGCCCAGATGCCGAGCGACCGACTGGCCGCTTAGGGCCGGTTGTACTCAGATTATGGCGATCAGCACCGTGATGATGGTAGCCGCGACAACCAGGCAGCCGAGCAAACTCAGCACGGTCTTGCGGTAGAGGACCTCGAGGCCCTCACGGCTGGTCGCCTGCTTTTCGAGGAGCGTCATCAAAACCTTGTAGAACTCCGCTTTGACCTCGGCTCGCTTGCGCCGGTTGTCGACGGACTTCGCTACCGAGCGGGCTACTTTCAGCGCGTAAGATTTACGCGCCAGATGTACCTGTTCGCGGTCGTTGCGGCGTGGCCACATCGAGTAGTCGGCTTCGGGCGGCTTTGCTTGTGCTAATTCGGTCATAAATCACAATTGACCTGGCTGTGCGCCCGGGCTTCGTTGAGTGGGCATCCTGACGAGGGTATCAGGCCCGTCGATACGGTCACGCGGAGAGTGATGGAATTGAGAACTCCGTCTCGTCTCTTGCGCGCTCTGGGTCAGTCTGGTTAAAGCACAGAGTCCACGAGGTTTTCAACTAGGGCGGCGCCAACCCAGGTCAGCGGCGGCAGGATCAAGTAGAGGAGCAAACGGGCCAGCAGACCGACATCGAACGGCCATTCCGGAACCTGCATGATTTCGCGACGAAAGGCGAGTAACGGATTGAGCACGGCGAGCGCAGTTTGCTGATCGTCAGTCAACTGCGGTGCGTTGACGATCTGCCGCGTCAGGTCATCGAGAGTCTTGCGCTTCTTCGCGGCCAGCAGACGGTGGACCGGCCAGATCGGCAGAAACAGCATGAGCAACATCGGGCCAGCCGTTGCTACCAGTCCAGGCAGATAGGTCAGAGCGCTGATTTCGCCTTCCATCAACATCAAGGGGAAGGCGGCCTGTGCGCCGATCATTGCCAACGTGGAAATGACTGCCACAGTGGCGAATGGCTTGAGCGCGTGTGTGTTGAGCAGGTCGAATTTCAGGTTTTTACTCAAGTGGGCAAATAGAGAAGCGTTGTGCACCAGCGCAGCGATCACGGTGGTCATCACCAGCCAGATCGCCACGGTTGATATTACCGTCACCACTGCAGGTCCGATCGTCGAGGGAGTTGGAGTTGCACTGACGGCTGACCGGAGCAGCGCACTGTGGGCAATTCCCGCCAGGAATCCAATCGACAATACCATCAGGCTCCACCGGCGTGATTTGTGAACCAGAGCCGCTTCCCGCAATGCGATTTGCTCTACCTCCAAATCCAGTACAGGAGTTAGCGCACAGAGCGCGCTCTGACTTCGCTCACAGATGAAGTGAAAGATCGGAATGATGTACGCCAGAATGACGCAGAAGAACAATGAGGTGCCGCGACTTGCCCTCGCGGCTTCCGGCAGGACGTCCGTCCACACGCCGCCGCTGCCCAGAAGCAGGAACATGCAACTGAAGATCAACAGGCTCGTCAGCCAGCGTCCCCAGCGACCGGGCAGGACCAGTCGGAGGAGCCAGATCCTTCCGTCAGCTTGCGAGTTCATTCACTGTTTCCGTTTGGGTTTCCGTCCGGCATTTTGCGGCTGGCAAGTGCCAGTGTATTGCCGCCCGGGTCTTTGAAAAAAGCCATCCATTCCTCGCTGCCGGGATTGTCGAATACCCCATCGTCATCGCGGTGCACTGCATGCGGTTCAGAAATGAATTCTATTCCCGCGGCTGCGAGTTCAGCATGGCTCGATTCGATGTCGTCCACCCGGAAGTAGAGAACCGCCTCAGGCGCGTTCGGTTCGAGGAGCAGGCGTACCCCGTTGAAGTCGAAGAACAACAAGCCGGGGGGGTCAAATTTGGCGATGAACCGGGCTCCGAGCTTGTCGCGATAGAAGGTAAGAGCGTCCGCCAGATCACCTGATTTGGCCGCA
>SMVA01095109.1_pt1 | contig 15621 bp, 10 predicted proteins | sample 2456451 | NCBI WGS metagenome assembly SMVA01 (sample SAMN11095933, study PRJNA526329) | marine sediment metagenome | biome: Marine sediment; feature: Surficial sediment; material: Deep marine sediment; isolation source: Hadal surficial sediment | place: Pacific Ocean | collected 2014-05 | depth...
AAGGTGATATTAACGAGTTCAGAGCTACCCAGATGATTCATGACAAGGCACAGTACGCAGACAATGGCAGGTCCTTGTTAAAGACTGCAACGCTGTACTGGAACATCTGGGCAGCTCCCTTCGGGCGAGCCGTGAAACGGTCGTTCGCGGTGTTACGCCTCTGGGCAAGGACCAGGCCATTGCCGACGAGACGTGCCTTGCGCCCAACCACATCACGACTCGCTGAACCCTACACTATAGGCTTGACATGACACTAGTTTCCAATGGGTGATCCTGGAGGTGCTTTGCCATTTTGGGACGGTGTAAACCTGGCTGGGTCATCCATCATTAAACCGATTTGATGCCGCGCAAGCGCATAATGTGCCTGCCAGTCAGAATTCAGCCTCTTGCCGGACTGTCTCTGCAGCCAGTTGTCCAGCTTTCCAATACTCATCAGGGCCTGGGCCTGCACCTGGGAAGTCGCCGTCGCGTCTGAAGAAATATTCATGAGTCTGTGCAGCACCTGGCTGCCACTGTCACGTTGAATCGCGCCTTGCAGACCGGCACGCCGGTTTCCATACCAGCTTGTGTCAAGCAGGGAATCCAGAAGATCACCGAAAGAAGGCAGGCCGGCATCCGTTGCATGAAACGCATTCATGCGTGCGGAGCGATTCCGGTTGAGCAAAACGTCCAGTGTCAGGCTGGTGGCACTGGCCGCGGGTGCCAGCGGGTCAAAAAGAACACCAGTGGTTCTGGCAAATGATTCGCGTGAAAGATCATGCCCCGGTGGCCTTGCGGGTATTTGCTCCAGAACAGACCGGGGTAAGGCAAGCATTGCGGGGTCCAAAGTATCAAGCAATGCGGCAATTGCTGCGCGTTGTTTCCGGCCTGAAACATTAACCGGTAAATCCTGACCATCGCCGCGCATCGTGTAAGTGAAGTATTGACCGCCGATCAATTTTCCCACTGCCTGGAGTTGGTAGCGATGCAGCAGGTAAACCGGAACCAGCACCTCTTCGATTTCTGCCAGCGGTCTGCCGGGTCTTATATTGGTGCTGCCAAAATTATCCAGGGCGTGGGCGCGCACTTTCAATAAGTGCTCAAGTTCGATAATGGCATCACTGCCGTTATCCCATAAATTTCCATAAGGATGGGCCGTGCCCGGGTCGCGTGAATCGCTGTCTGCCACGTATAACAAGCCCGAATCCAGTGTTTCTTCAAGAATTTTTTGCCGCGCCGAGCCGGCGTCAACAGAATCAGGGAAATCCTGGTAAGCATACAGGACGGTTCGCTTGTCCCAGGCACCGATGCCCACGCCATATGCATCTGAAAGGTCCAGCCCGCCCTTGTCATCGAAGCGGATCAGGGCTACCGGATAGTCCATGACCGAAGACCGGTCGTTCACACTGGCAGCAAAATTGTGTGCCATTCCAATCGTATGTCCAACCTCATGTGCTGATAGCTGGCGAATTCTTGCCAGCGACATCTCCAGCAGCACATCCGGAACATCTTTATTTACATACGCTCCCAGCAGGCCTTCGGCAATCAGGTAATCCTGCCGTACCCGCAATGATCCCAGTGATACGTGGCCCTTGATGATCTCGCCACTGCGCGGATCCACCACCGAAGCGCCATAAGACCATCCGCGGGTCAGCCTGTGAACCCACTGAATGACGTTGTAACGAATATCCATCGGGTCGGCGTCCGGGGGTAATATTTTGACCTGGAAAGCATCCTTGTAACCGGCCGCTTCAAACGCCTGGTTCCACCAGCGCGCACCTTCGATCAAGGCTGAGCGAATCGGCTCAGGCGCACCGGCATCAAGGTAGTAAATGATGGGTTCCACGGCTTCAGAAATTTCCGCTTCCGGATTCTTCTTCTCAAGCCGGTGACGGCGACCATAACGGGTTTGAATGGGCTCGCCGATTGCAGAGCCGTAATCAATAATGCCGCTACCGTAAGGCGAACTGATCAGGCCGGCACGGGGATCGTAGGGCAATGGCGTGTAATCGTTATCCGGCAGACGGATCAGCGAGTGATGCAGGTGCACCGTAATGGCGGAGGTATCCGGCACCACGGTTGGCAAAATGTTGCTGACCGGCGCACCATCTGCGTCAAATTTTCTGCTGCCGGTAAACGTCACGATAGCTTCTATTTCAGTGTTGTCTGGAAAAGCCTTTGTGCGAGGCAAATAGATAGCGGATCGCGAAGGATCTGCAGAATACGATCCTTGTTGCGCCCGGCTCAGGCGTTGGCTGATTGCATGTGAATCCCGAAGAAAGAACGCGGTCGCATCTACCAGCACCGAGTTCTCAGATTCATGCAGAACTTCGAAACCCCAGATCACCGAACGTGCAAAAGACGCTTCAACAGCCTCTATCTCAGCCAAATTATCTGAACTGGCTTGAAAAGCGGTATTGTTTTCTATCAACAACACCTTGGGGCCGGAGCGGAAGAACTCTACCAGTTTTGTATCTCCCAGCTGGCCGCGATCGAGACCGAGGTCGTTAGACCCTATTCCACGTGGCATGGAGGACAGGTAAAGGAATTCATCGTCAAACCGATCGATATTCAATAACAACTGGCCTTGCCCGCTATCCCAGTAAAGATCAAAGAATCCGTCCAGGTGCTCCAGGTCCTTGACCCGTTGTTCAAAGCTCTGTTCTTCAGTATTGCTTACTTCCTGTGCCCACAGAGACTGGATACCGCCGAGTAAAATGATGCAGAGAATTAAGCTGGGAGCGATTGGTCGCATAATGATCCGTCGCATGATGATCCTTTGAGTCAGTCGATGATAAATGAGGCGCACATTCTAGCTGATTAGAATGGCAGGAAGTTTATGTTTTTCGGCTTGCCAACAAGAAAGTACCGGGACTGGATCCAAATGCAAGAAGGTGTTTGATTACTGTTCTTAACTTGATGTTTTTAAATCCCAGCGGAAGAATTTTCACATCCAGGTCGCAATCTTTTGCCAGTCTGCGCATGGAGTGAAGGCTAAATACACTGATGTGTTCGTCAGGGTCATGAAATATATTCGTCAGTGCAGCGCCGGCCAGGACAAGGCCTGTTTTCCGGGTCAGTAAAGTCGTGAAGCGATTAAGCGGGAATACGGGTGGAACACCGATATAAAGTTGACCGCCTGGTGCCAATAATTTATTGAGATTGCGCAAAAACAGGCCTGGATCATCCACGTGCTCCAAAACCTGCTCGCAAAAAATCAGGTCGAAGGAATTGGGTTCCAGATCGACTTCACCCAGCATGCCATGGCGAATGTCCACTGAAAATTGTGTGCATCCATATTCAGCCAGCCGGGATTCCGGCTCAATACCAACGGTCTGCATACCCATTGCCTGTGCGATTGGAAGAGACAAACCAATGGCGCAACCTGCGTCCAGAAATCGCTGCGGAGGCTTGTGGTTGGTCTTGAGGTAAGCAGCGTAAATTTTGTTGATGACACGGTCTGCGACCTGTTTTCGACGGTCAGCATCACCCAGGTAGTAATTCACGCCATCCCATTCGAATGATTTTTGCTGCTGATATTGGGTGGGGAAAAGACTGTAATGCCGGCATTCCTTGCAAAAGCAGACGGGCACAGGCTCTTCACAGTTTGGGGTCTTGATTCTGTCGATAACCCGGACATCCGGATTGGTACATACTCTGCAATGCATGGATATTTTTTTTCAGCAACCTGAATGATTATTTTTACATTTTTTGTGCCTGAAAGTCGCACCAAGTGTATACGGCTAAAGGTAACAGCGGGAAGCGAAGCGCATACATGGGCAGCAAACAACAACATCTAAGCCTGGCAGGTGTTATCGCGGCCATGGCAGTGGTAAACCTTGTCTACGGCATTACGTTTCCGCTTTTTGCGCTGGTTCTTGATGCCCAGGGTGTATCCAAAACGATGATTGGCCTTAGCACGATGGTGCAAGCACTGGCTGTGGTGGTACTGGCACCTGTTGCGCCACGTCTTATGGCCAGGTTTTCACCGACAAAAATCATGCAGAGCAGCGTCATCATTCTGGCGATCCTGTTCCTTTTTGCCGGTTGGTTTCCAAATATCTGGTTCTGGTTTCCGCTGCGTTTTGTGGTGGGAGCAGGCACTGCCATGTTGTGGATTGCCAGTGAGTCATTGATCAATACACTGGCACGGGAAAACTGGAGGGGGAGAATCATCGGAATTTATTCTGCCTTAGGTGCTGCCGGATTCGCGATGGCGCCAATACTGCTCATTGCCACAGGTAGTGAAGGGATGCTGCCCTTTGTAAGTACCAGCGTGATTACCTTGCTTGCAGCATTACCACTGTTTTGGTCAATGACAGAAATGCCTTTTGAATCACCAGCCAGCCGCGGTGGCTTCGGCAAAGTGATACTGCTGATTCCAGCAGTCATGCTGGGCAATATTGCATATGCTGCAGCAGTAGAGTCGATCAGTACCTTTTTTCCTATTTATGGACAATACATGGGCTTGAGCCTGCATATGTCTTTTGGAATGATGACCGTCATTGGTTTGGGCGGAATGATGATGGTCTTGCCTTTGTGTTGGCTGGCAGATCATGTCAACCGTTCAGCAATGCTGGTTTATTGTGTGGTATTGACCATGCTGGGTTTATTGGTGATGCCGTACTTCGTCACCATTCACGTCGTTTCCCTGGTCTTTGTTTTTGTTTTCGGTGGCGTCTCCGCAATGATTTACACATTGGGCGTCATCTTGATCGGAGAGCAATTTAAAGGTGCCATGCTCGCCACCGCAACGACCGCTTTTACGGCCTGCTGGGGTATGGGTTCGATCATTGGTCCATTGATTGTTGGTGCAGGCATGGATTGGTGGGGTGTTGAATACATGGCATTAATCATTTTCGTGATATTCCTCCCGTATTTGCCATTTCCAGTGCGCGCCTGGCGCAGTGCCAGCAGACCGCGTAAAGCGGTTCACTGAAATTGCAGTCATTGCTTTAGAATAACCCGAAAGATGAGTGAGATCTGGTAGCGGGATACAAAAATCGAAACAACCAGGGTGAATCTTTATGAGTAGTAATTTACATATTTTAAGTGAGGATCAATCTCTTTTTAATCAGTATATTACTGAAATACGAGACGTCGAAATTCAAAAGGACGCCATGAGATTCAGGCGAAACATTGAAAGAATCGGGGAAATATTCGCTTATGAAATCAGCAAGACTTTGCCGTATAAAGAAATCGATGTCCACACCCCATTGGGGGTATCGGCTTGTGAAGTGCTGGATGAACAGCCGGTACTGGCTACCATCCTCAGGGCCGGATTACCCCTGCACCAGGGCTTGCTAAATTGCTTTGACCAAGCTGAAAACACCTTTATCTCTGCCTATCGTAAACACGAAGGTGCCGAAGAACGATTCGAAGTTGAAATCGAATACCTTTCCAGTCCTCCGCTGGAGGGTAAAACTGTCATTTTGTGTGACCCGATGCTGGCGTCCGGTTCTTCAATGGTTCTTGCATATAAAGCGCTTTTGGCCAGAGGCGAGCCCGCGAATCTACATGTTGTGGTTGTTATTGCCAGCGAAGAAGGCCTTGAATTTGCAAAAACAAATCTACCGCCGGACACGCAATATTGGGTGGGTGCAATAGATTCAAAGATGACCAGCAGAAAATACATTGTGCCTGGCCTTGGGGATGCTGGCGACTTGGCTTATGGTGCCAAAGAGTAATCAATTTATCCATATTTACATATACTTGTAGTATCTTTTTAATCAATGGCATTACTGAAAACAAGATTCAGCTGAAAACTGTACGTGGCATTTACCACCCTGCTGCTGATTACACTTGCACTGGCCTGGTTGATATTGAGCGGGTGGTTGGTGCTAATCGTTGGCGCTAGAGCGGTACTACGGAATGGGCTTTTTTGCGTGCACGCAAGGTGATGACCAGCATGCCGAACAAGATCATGATTCCGCCAAGCATTAATCGCCAACCGGGCGTGTCACCCCAAACGGTTACGCCGAAAATCACAGCAAATAACGGTGTTAGCAGCATATATGGCATCACCGCAGTCACCGGATGTTTCTGGATCAAATAGTAGAACAGGCCATGTCCAAGCAGTGATGCAATCAGCGCTGAATACAGCACACTGCTCCAATGAATCAGGCCGGCTGTCCTAAATGCCATGAGTTGATCCTGTTCGAATGCGAGAGAGGCCAGGATTAAAATGGGCAAGGAAATGATGGCTGTCCAGGCCTGAAAATTCATCACTGATACGCCTCGAATTCCCCGCATGTAAATTGATCCCAATGCCTGAAACAGGGCGGAAATCAGAACCAGCGCCAGAACATCCAGTTGAGCCAATACCATCGGGTCGAAACCAATCACCAGCACACCGAGAAAGGCAACGCCTGTTGCCAGCAAGGAGCGCCATCCTACGCGTTCACTCAGGATAATCATTGCCAGTACTACAGCCATCGGAATATAGGTATGGTGAATGATGGCGACCGACGATACATCGTCTGACCGCGCCAGTGCCCAGAACAGGGTGGTGAAATGCAGACTTCCTATCAATAAGCAAACTGACGCCACTCGAATCCACTGATCACGTGGCGGAATGCGCAGCAAAGGAAAAACCACCACCAGTACAATTGTAAACCTGAGAATCATGAATTGCAGGGGTGAAAAGTGCTGCATACCGGCAGCACCTGCAGTGAAGTTAAAAGACCAGGCGAGGCACACCAGGACGATTAAAACTAAATGCTTAAGCGGCATGATGGTTCAGGGGTTTAAGTTCGTGGTCATGTTGCTTAGGATCGTAACCGAATTATACAAACGTTTTGCCGTTTATCATGCTTTGCATTCAACCGGTCTCTGGGTGAAGATGAAGCCTGATCAAGCCCAACAAATCACATGAATAAATTGCATGGGAACTTACATGAAAATCAAATCATTTTTTCAGAGATTGACCGCCCATACATTAGCGCTGATCCTGTTCATTGTGGCAATGCCGGAAAATGCTGATGCGACGAACGCTAAAGGTTCTGGTAACTATGACGATCTGGTGATGCTGTTTAAAGACTGGCGGCAGTTCGAGAGCCCGGAGTTACTCAATGGTGCACCAGATTACACGCCGGCAAAAATGGCAGGTATGCACCTGGAGCTTAAGTCCTATCAGGATCGTTTGAATGCATTTGTAACTACAGACTGGCCGGTTGAGCAACAGGTTGACTGGCATCTGCTACGTGCCGAAATGAATGGCATGGATTTCAATATACGTGTGCTCAGACCATGGCAACGCGACCCCGCATATTATACATCTGTGTGGGCGTACCAGAGTGATACGCCGGCCCACGAAGGCAGCACCCATCATGCCATTGTCGAGTTGTGGACATATCAGTTTCCTTTGTCCGGTGAACAAGAGGCAAGGCTTGCTAAAGAGTTGGGCTCGATTCCGCCCTTGCTCGAGCAGGCACGGGGAAATCTCACCGGAAACGCCAGGGATTTATGGGTTGCGGGAATTAAGAATATTCGCGACCAGGAACAGGAACTGGAAGCACTATCAGAAAAAACCCATGGCGCAGGGTCACAATTCCGCAGCGCTTTGAAAAAAGCGCTCGAAGCAACTCATTCATTCGCAGCGTGGCTGGATGAGAAATCCGCCTCCAAAACAGGACCCTCCGGCGTCGGGAAAGACAACTACACCTGGTATTTGCGGAATGTTCATTTGATACCATTGTCGTGGGAAGAGGAAGTTACCCTGCTCAAGCGTGAACTGGATCGTGCCCATGCGCGTCTGCGACTGGAAGAGCACCATAATCGCAATTTACCGCCCATCACGCCCATTGCCAGTGCGCAGGAGTATGAACAAAGGGCAGAAGAGGCGGTGCGCAAGTTTACCGATTTCCTGAAAGACGAAGAAATTCTGCCACCCTATGATTACATCGAGCCTGCGCTGCGGGCGCAAATGGGAGAATTCGTTCCACCCGAAGCCCGCAATTTCTTTGCCACGGCAGCACACCATGATCAGCTAACCCTCTGGACCCACTGGTATCACTGGTTCGACCTGGCAAGGATGGAATCAGATCCGCATCCAAGCCCGATACGAAGCGGACCCTTGTTGTACAACATCTGGGATAGCCGTGCTGAAGGTATGGCAACGGGATTTGAGGAAATGATGATGCATGCCGGTTTATTTGACGATAATCCCAGGGCCCGCGAGGTGGTGTACATCATGCTGGCACAACGGGCAGCGCGCGGACTCGGGTCTTTATATGCGCAAGCCAATATGTTCAGCATGCGCGAAGCCCGGGATTTCCACGTCGAATGGACGCCCAGGGGCTGGATGAGAGAAGACCTGGATTTGCTTGGTTTTGAGCAACACCTGTATTTGCGCCAACCCGGATATGGAACCTCTTATGTGACCGGTAAATACCTGATTGAACGCCTGCTAGCTGAGCGGGGAAAGCAGTTAAAAGAAGATTTCAGCCTGTTGAGATTCTTTACCGAACTGGACCAGGTCGGTGTCATTCCCGTGTCCATGATTCGTTGGCAATTGACGGGTAAAGACGACGAAGTCAAAGCCTTAATGTCTGAACAATGAACGGGGTCAGGGCAATGAGCAGGCTGGAAAAACCCCTGCTTTGGTCCCGGCCTGTGTTGCGCCAACCCTTGTTAATGGCCCTGTTGTCCGGATTGTTGCTGCTTGCCTGTGATGAGCCTCGGACCAATGTGACTACCACTTCAGGCGAGACACTTGAAGGCCTGATTCAGCAATATGTCGATGATCAGGAACAAGCGGGCGGTCGCGACCCCATTTTCACCGCTGCATCATTTGAGTCCGACATTGAGCGGCAACGCTTACTGCTCAAAATGGTTAAGGCATTGGATGCTGAGGGACTGACGCTTGAGCAAAGTACTGACCTGCAGCTACTGACTGGTTTGCTGGAAACTGACATTCGCAGCGCAGAGGTGACACGACCATGGGAAAATGATCCTTCGATGTATATCCCTTCCCGCCAGCTTGGATTGTTGATGGATCCCGGTGCGCCTGAATCGGTGGAACAACGGGCAGAAAAACTTTCCGGCGTTTTTGAAAATTTACCCGCTCAACTGCAACAGGCGCAAGCCAACCTGAAAAACCCGCCGGCAAGATTTACCCGGGCAGCGATTTTCCAGCTGGGCTCAACACTTGCCAGTTTGCGTGATGGCAGGGCGGATTTTGCTGATTTAGCCGTGTCGAGTGAAATTGCAGGCTCAATCGGTCTACTTGAGGAATACCTGCGGTTTCTGCAGGAAGATTTGTTACCACGCTCCACTGGCCGGTGGGCGATCGGCCGGGAGCACTACGCCTATATCCTCAATCATCGTTGGTTTATGCCCTCCAGTGCCGAGGACATGCTTGCCCGTGGCCAAAAAGCATTCGAGGAGACTGAGGCACTGGCCCAGGAAGTATCCGAACGCATTCAACCGGGCAAGCACTGGACCGAAGTCTATGAGGGATTAAAGGACGATCATCCACCCATGGATGGAATCAAGCAGGCTTACCAGGAGCAGATGGATGCAGCAGGAAAATTCATTCGTGATCATCAAATTGTAAGCTTGCCCCAGGGTGAAAGGGTGATAACCCTTGATACACCGCCGGCAATGCGGCGCTCTTCACCATTTGGGACTTTCCAGTCTGTATCGCCTTTCGGTGACGATCTGGAAGGGCGGCTAATGCTGACACCGATAGAGGAGTGGATGACTGAACAACAACAAGCCGAAAGATTGCGTTCGCATCATAACGCCTGGATTCCGATCATTGCAGTGCATGAGGCTTACCCCGGGCATCATGTTCATGCCCTGAAAACACGGGAAAACCCCCGAATTCTGAGAAAAATTGTCCGTGAGCCTATTTTTTCTGAAGGTTGGGGGCTTTTTACCGAAGAATTGATGTTTGAACTGGGCTTTCTTAAAGGCGACGACGTCCGACTGACACAATTGAGAAACCGCTTGTGGCGTGCAGCGAGGGTAATCCTGGATTCCAGTCTGCATACGGGCAAGATGACATTCGATGAAGCTGTGGATTTTCTGGTTGAGAAAGTACGTTTTGAACGCTACGCCGCAGAACTGGAAGTCGGAATGTACATCCGCCGGCCAACTTACGTACTTGGCTACCTGATTGGTATGCAGGATTTAATGGCAATCCGTGATGAATACATTGAACGCTATGGTAATCCGTCGCCGCCCAGTGTTTTCTACGATCGGTTGTTGAGTATCGGCGCGATTCCGCCTGCTTTGGTGCGTAAAGAATTGCTGGCTCCAGTACCGCAATAGATTACGCCCTGATATGGGAACCAATACAAATAGCCTCAACACCGGTTTCACTGTTGCCGGGTTCCCTATAGCAGGGTTCCCTTTAGGATTAGTAGGCTTCAGTCTGATTGTTGCCTTCTACAAGGCAGTGACCCTTTCTCTTGAAATGACTGGCACTCTCGCTGTAATGGCAAAATTGTTATCACTGGACCTGGCATTCCTGGGGCTGGTTTGCTTGTTGTCGGTTCTACATTTGCGTTCCGCTACCCACTGGATGCGCATCAGTCACAGGATACTACTTGCGGCCCTGGTCGCTTTTTACACCATTCATAGTTTTGTCCTGCTGGCGCTGGATGAATATATGAACCTGTTCGACCTGGCCAGGTTTTTTCAGGAATGGCAGGTTGTGCTTAGTTTCTTTGATGCTTTGACGATCAGTGTAACGCTGGTGTTTGTGCTGGCAGTTTTTATCAATTACCGGACAAGCAAGCGCCCGCCAACTGGCCTTGTTGTGGCCTTGATTCTTGTCGTTCTGGCTGGCCTTACAGTGGTCTCAAGCGTGCCATATCAGTTGCAAAAATACGCAGTCTTGCAACCGGGCAGCCTCATTGCCCAGGTTTCCGCTAAAAGAGGAATATCTTCCTACACCCGGGACCAGCTTGAGTTTTATGCTTCGGCCAGGCTTGGCGCCGTGGAATTTTCGGATGATGACCCGAATATTATTTTATTGATCGTCGAATCACTCAGTTCCATCAATTCATACAAGGTTTCAGGTGAACTCAAGCTGCTTAGTCAATTTGATGAGCTTGCTGAAGACGGCATCTTATTCACTAATTTCTTCGCCAATCATTCGGCTTCAGAAGGCGGAATTATTTCCTTGCTGAGCGGATTTCCGCCCTTGCATTATCCCGGCGCGACGCCGCTGATGTTTGATGAATTTGCCATCCAGCCTTCGGTTATGGGTGAATACCGGCAGCGGGGCTACTTCACCGAATTCCTGACCAATGCAGACCTGGGTTTTATCGGTATGGACCGTTACATATCCGGTTTGAAATTCGATCGTGCACGTGGTCGCGATGAGGTGCCGGAACTGGCGCGGGCACCAAGGCAGGTGCAAAACGCACCATCGGACCGATATCTTTACGCGGTGGCATTGGAAACTGTTGGTCAACTGGACAAGCAGCAGGGCGAATCGGGCCGCCCGTGGATTATGACTATCGCGACGGTCAGCACGCATCTGCCTTACACGCATCCCGAGGGTGGGGAAGATACGCCACGGGCAGTATGGGACTGGTCGCTACGTCAGCTCCGGGTGTTTTACCAGGGCTTACAAGCGCAGGGGTTTTTCCACAACGGAATTTTGCTCATTAGCGGTGACCACCGCCAGATGCGGCCGCTGAGTAACCGGGAAACCAGTCGTTATGGAGACAGCGCCAAGGCGCGAATCCCTTTGCTTGCAATTGGAAAAGAGTTTTCGGCTGGAACGCTTGATGAACGATTTTTTCAACAGTCAGACCTGTTACGAATGCTTAATCGTATCGGACAGTCAAACAGGGAGCTATCGCCGCACCCGGTGTGGGTGGAACGTTACAACCGGATCTATGGAAAGGTTGACAGTATCAACCGGTTCAGTGTTTTTGATCAAGCTGACCAGGGGATGAGAGAAATTCCGGCGCGGATGACCGGCATTGAACTCTCCTGGACAGACAAACGTCCATCGTTCTTCAGGAATATCGAAGCAAAGGTTCATGCACAACGCAGCGCGCACCAGTTTATCCGTAATGGAGACAACCGGGCCTGTTCACCGCTTTACGAAGCCTGGGATGAAATAGCCAGTCAAAATCAGGGCCTGGCTTTATCAGTCGTTCAAACAGGTGATTTGGATAATTTCGCAGGGCTGATGCCCGGCGCGGACGAAACTTACTCTAGCAATGCGATTGCACGCCCGTTAGTGATGCCTTTTGAAGGGGATCAAGTGCTTTGGTTCAGAACCTATCTGGAGCTTGAACAGGGGGGACTTTACTGGTTCCGGATGGCACCAGGAAATCTGGCCTGCCTGGGAATTAACCAACAACTGGTGGTGGATCAGATCAGTCCGGGAATCGGCACCCAGGGATCAATTGAACTCGAAGCGGGCTTGCATGCGCTGGATATTCGCTTCCTGGTGAAGGCCGGTTCGGGTTCAGGCCCGGCCGAAAGGGTGCAGGCCGCCGGGCTGTCTTTGCAGTGGGTGCCACCCGGCTTGACCCGCTGGCGTTGGTCGGATGTGCCCAGGCAACAGTTTCGAATGCCTGCGCCTATTCAGCTAATTGATTATGAATATGACAGTTGAAACCAGTGTGCCGGTCGTTGACTTTGCAGCATTGACCGGAGCAGCAGCAGGAAAAGACCAGGCGATGTCAGCCCTGGATTCGGCTTGTCGTAAGAGCGGTTTTTTTTACCTGACCAGGCATGGCATTTCACATGATTCGATCATTCGTGTATGGCGCCAGGTCAACTGGTTCTTTTCTTTACCCGCAGATAAAAAGCTGGCTGTCGCAAGAAGTGAATCCAATAGTCGTGGTTATTACAACCAGGAATTAACCAAAAATATCAGGGATATGAAAGAGGTTTTTGATTTTGGCCATATTCCGTTTCCGGAATTACCGGAGCAACATAACGACAACAAAACTCTCGATGGCTGGAACCAGTGGCCTGATGTTGCCGGACATCATGAGTTCAAGAAGACTCTCAATCTTTACTACCAGGCCTGTAGGCAGGTTGCCATTGGCCTGCTCAGGGCAATTACAAGCAATCTCGGTGCAGCGGTAGATACGCTGGTCGGTGATTTTCACCCCGGTCATTCCAGTTTTCTCAGGCTTAATTATTATCCCATTATAGATCCTCTTGGGAATGGTCCCCCTGGGAATGGTCCTCGGGGTAATGACCCGTCCATGAATGAAACCCAAGGCGCCAGAACAGCAGCTGAATCGGGCCACATGGGCGTTCATCATCACACCGATGCCGGGGCACTGACCCTGTTGCTGCAAGATGATGTGGGTGGGCTGGAAATATTTAGCGATCGGCAATGGATTCCTGTCGCCCCCATTGATGGAACCCTGGTGGTCAATATTGGCGATATTGTGCAGGTCTGGTCGAATGACAGGTACAAAGCGCCTCTGCACCGTGTGCTGGCAAGCCAAGGCAAGGACCGCTTGAGTTTGCCTTATTTTTTCAACCCGATTTATTCAGCTGATTATGCACCGTTACCCGAAGCGATCGATGCGGGTGACTATGCACATTACAGCCCCATTAACTGGGCACACTTCCGCAAACAAAGACAACACGGTGACTATGGTGATTATGGTGATGAGATCCAGGTGTCTGATTTCAGGCTTTAATTATCCATGTTCAATCAAAGGAGCAGTTTATGAACGCTGAACAGGTTTTTGGAATTGCAAATCAGTTTGCAATAGTTTGCTGGATTCTCCTGCTTGGTAGTTTGTTCTGGTCCAGGTTAAGGACCGGCACTCAATGGCTGGGAACTTTCGGTGTGCCGTTAATCATTGGGGTGACATACGTGCTTGCATTGAGCATGGACTACCCATCCCCACAGGGTGGTTTTGGAAGTATCGCCGATGTGCGTTTATTGTTCGCCTCTGACTGGCTGTTGCTGGCGGGGTGGGTTCATTACCTGGTGTTTGACTACTTCGTCGGTGCCTGGATTGTGCGGGACAGCCAGCGTAAGGATGTACTTCCGATACTGGTTTTACCCTGCCTGTTTTTCTGTTTCATGGCAGGCCCACTGGGCTTATTGATGTACCTGGCGCTCAGAGGCGGACGGCAGTTAATGGCAAAACCAGCCTGAAACAATTAAGTAGCGTAGCTCAGAGGCTTATCTTGGTACTTGCACACTGAACTCAATAGCAGCCAACTGCTCAAATTTCTGTTCGACAGAGCGTAGAAAGGGCAGCCAGCGGGAGTCTGTATGCAATTTATGAAACAATGGGTGTAATTCCAAGCCGGGCGTAATAGGTCCATTCTCTACCGAAACGTTCAGGTAAAAAAAGGCCTGATCGGCATCACCTATCCAGGCATAAGCACGGGCCAGTCCCCATGGCCAGACCTCCACTTCGGTTAACAGCAATGTTTGTATTGCTGCAGCTGATTCGGCTTCCCTGCCCAGGTCATGGTAGGCAAGTGCTAATCCATGAGTCCTGTAAATAAAACCCTTTTCTTCCTGGAAAGCCTTCAGTGCCCCCTCGGGCTCGCCAGCCACTAACTTCGCCAACCCGTATTTCCACTGCACAGCGCCTTTTGTCGAATTAAGACTGAGCGCGATTTCAAACTGGGCCACGGCTTCCTCTATCCGTCCAGTTACAAAGTAATTGCTGGCCAGATTCAGCTGGGCCCAAAAGTAAAGAGGGTCCCGCATGGCAATATACTCCCCAAGGCGTGTCGCGAGTTCTTTCTTGCCCAGGCTATCCGCCAAACGGGCGGAATTAAATAAAACGAGTGGCTCGTAAGGATCAATTGCAGCCGCTCCCTCCAGCAACCGGGCTGCATCTGACAGAAAATGGGCTTGTTCTTCCAGATTTTTGGCCTGGTTAAAATATTCAACAGCCATCATGGCTTTTATCCTTGCATTGTCCGGATCCAGGGCATCGGCCTTTTCAAAGGCCTCCGCTGCAAGTGCCTCGTCGGAGGTAACATCAAATAGCAGGATCAAGGCATCGACGTAATCAGGATCGATTACCAGAGCCTGTTTCAACAAAGCTTCAGCCCTGGGCAGGTTCTCATCTTGAGACAGAAATACAATCTGCCGGGCCTGCAGGAACAAAGTGTAGGCCTGGGGATTAATGTGTTTGGTGCGGGGTGGTTCCCCTATCAGAGCCAGGTGAAGGTGTCTGACCACCGCTGCCGCCACCTCATCCTGCACGGCGAATATATCGTCCAGGGTCCGGTCATAAGTCTCTGACCAAAGGTGGGTGTCGGACCGCGCGTCGATCAACTGTGCGGTAATTCGCACCTGGTTGCCGGATTTACGCACCGAGCCTTCGAGGATATGAGTTACGCCCAATTCTTCTGCGATGCGGGAAATGTTGGTTTTGGTGCCCTTATAGGAAAAGGCAGACGTTCGGGCTGCCACCTTCAGATTAGGAATGCGGGCCAGTACATTGAGGATTTCTTCGGCAATACCATCGGAAAAGAATTCATTCTCCGGCTCTGCACTCATGTTCACAAAAGGCAGTACGGCTATTGACGCACCGATTACCTCAGCAGGTGCCGTTGCCATCAGGGGCCCGCTGGCCAGCGTTTTCGATGGTATTACCGGCTGATCCACGGTTTCGGGAATAAAGCGGTCGATCATGATAATGCCAGCGACGATCAACAACAGTATGATTGTCA
>SMVA01237973.1_pt1 | contig 15617 bp, 15 predicted proteins | sample 2456451 | NCBI WGS metagenome assembly SMVA01 (sample SAMN11095933, study PRJNA526329) | marine sediment metagenome | biome: Marine sediment; feature: Surficial sediment; material: Deep marine sediment; isolation source: Hadal surficial sediment | place: Pacific Ocean | collected 2014-05 | depth...
GGGCATCGAATTAATGCTAAAAGGTTAAATGAGGGCAATCAAAGATTTATTAGACCGGCAAAAACCTCTATTTCAGAAAGGTGGCAAGTATGAGAAATTTTACTACTTGTTTGAAGTTGCTGAAACTTTTCTGTTTTCTCCTGACCATATTACCGACCCTAAGGGCGTCCAGATAAGAGACGCTATTGATCTTAAGAGGTTAATGATGACAGTGATCATAGCCATGATCCCTTGTTTGCTGTTTGGGATTTGGAATGTGGGTCATCAGCACTACATTGCTATCGGTCAGGTTGCCACATTTTTACAGAAAGTTGGTATAGGAACATATGTAGTGCTGCCAATGGTACTGGTATCCTATGCTGCAGGAGGTTTGGTAGAGGCGATTTTTGCCATAATAAGAAAGCACCCAATTAACGAGGGATTCCTGGTTACAGGAATGCTGGTACCACTTATTTTACCTCCAACCATACCATTATGGCAAATTGCTGTTGGAACAATATTCGCTGTGGTGATTGCCAAGGAAGTATTTGGAGGAACAGGGATGAATGTGTTGAACGTAGCAATGACCGCCCGGGCATTTTTGTATTTTGCCTACCCTGCACAAATGTCGGGTGATGTCTGGACTTACATGGGCGATGCCACATCGGTGGAGGGTTATTCCGGCGCTACCGCATTGGCCCTTGCCTATGATGCCTCAGTAGCTGGCACCGGCACGGTATTGGCCTCGCTGGGGGACAGTTGGTACGCCAATTTGTATGATTTGAAAAATATTTTTCTTGGTGCTATGCCGGGCTCGATAGGAGAGACATCAGCACTTATGGTCCTGTTGGGTGCTGCGATATTAATACTAACCGGGGTAGGTAGCTGGAAAATAATTGTCAGTGTATTTGGGGGTAGCTTGTTTATGGGCTATCTTTTCAATCTGCTGGGTCTTAATGAATTTATGCTAATGCCTGCATATTATCACTTGATGATTGGGGGTTTGGCATTTGGTGCAGTGTTTATGGCCACTGATCCTGTGACAGCTGCCAATACTGAAACAGGAAAGTGGATTTACGGCTTTTTAATAGGAGTACTTACGGTAATTATTAGGGTGTTTAACCCTGCTTATCCTGAAGGTATTATGTTGGCAGTGTTATTAATGAACGTATTCGCTCCGTTAATTGATTTTTATGTAGTTCAGGCAAACAAAAAAAGAAGGTTAAAACGTGCGACAGTCTAATACCTATATTATAGTATTTTCCATAATTACCACCATCATTTTGGGAGGGTTACTTTCAGTTACTTCGGTAGGATTAGCCCCCAGACAAAAGATCCAGGTGGAATTGGATACCAAGAAAAGTATTTTAGGTGCGGTAATGGAAGTTAAGAAAACCGATGATGTTCTGGACATTTATGATAAAAGAATTGAGTCATTGGTTGTGGACATCAAAGGCAATGTTGTGGAGACTGATGAGTCAGGAAATCCTTTGATTGCGGAAGATGTCTCCATAGAAAAGAATTTTAGAAAATCTCCTGAAGATCGATTATACCCGGTTTTTCTTTTTAAAGGAACTGGTAATGAGATAGAAGCTTACATATTGCCAATCTATGGAAACGGACTTTGGGATGTGATTTGGGGTTACGTAGCGTTGGACAAGGATCTCAATACCATAAGAGGAGCCGTGTTTGATCACAAAGGAGAAACCCCGGGGTTGGGGGCAAGAATATCAGAGAGTGAAGTGCAATCCAGGTTTGTCGGTCGAAAAGTATATGATTCAGATGGAGGACTGGTTTCCGTGAGCATGCTAAAAGGAGAGGGCAATGCAGCAGAATTGTTGGACGATCATCATGTAGATGGGTTGGCGGGCGCTACCATTACCGCCAGGGGGGTGAACAACATGCTCCTTAACTACCTGGAGTACTATCAAAATTATTTAAAAAAGATCTCATCCTAGTATAAACATTATATGGCGACTGAAACGTTAGACCAACCTATAGTTAAAAAAGAGCAGAGCGAAGGACTGCTGTCTAAAAGGAGACGTAAATTTGTTACTGATCCGCTTAATGACGACAATCCAATTACCGTGCAGGTATTAGGGATTTGTTCTGCACTGGCAATTACCCTGAAGATGGAACCAACGTTGGTTATGTCTATAGCAGTGCTCTTTGTGATTGTCTTTTCAAACCTTATTATATCGCGTTTACGCAATTTAATTCCCAATCGTATACGTATTATCGTGCAGTTGGCAATTATTGCCACATTGGTAACTGTAGTGAATGAAGTACTGAAAGCTTACCTCTACGACATGTATAAGGTGTTATCGGTATATGTGGGGTTGATCATTACCAACTGTATTATTATGGGAAGGTTGGAAGCTTTTGCAATGGGCAACAAAGCCTGGGACTCAGTCCTTGACGGATTTGGAAGTGGGTTTGGGTACGCCTGGATCATCTTGGCTGTGGCATTTTTCAGAGAACTATTTGGTTTCGGGTCATTGTTTGGATTTAAAATATTCGAGGCAGTTGGGATCGAAAACTTCCCCAATAATGGTTTAATGGTAACCCCTATCGGAGCCTTCATGATTCTGGGGATCATTATATGGATACAACGCTCTAAAACCAGTTATGTTGAACAATAGTACTCAGCAATTATGGAACTGATAAGTCTTGCCATAAGGTCGATTTTTGTTGAAAATATGGTATTTGCCTATTTTCTTGGAATGTGTTCCTATTTGGCTGTTTCCAAAAAAGTCTCTACTGCGGTAGGCTTAGGTTTAGCAGTAATATTTGTTCTAACCATAACAGTGCCTGCAAACTGGATGATCAAAGAGTTCATCCTAAGGGAGGGGGCCCTTAGCTGGATTGGAATACAGTTTGATACCGTAGATCTAAGCTTTCTTCAATTTATTATGTTTATAGCCATCATCGCAGCCATGGTACAATTGGTAGAGATGGTTATTGAAAAATTGTCCCCTGCATTGTACGGATCATTGGGTATATTCCTTCCTTTGATTGCGGTCAATTGTGCCATCCTGGGGTCTTCATTATTTATGGTTCAAAAGGATTTTAATCTAATCGAATCGACCGTGTATGGGTTTTCTTCAGGAGTTGGATGGTTTCTGGCAATTATCGCGCTGGCTGCAATTCGTGAAAAGTTAAAATACAGCAATGTTCCTGATGGCCTCAAAGGATTAGGGATCACCATGCTCATTACAGGATTGATGGGACTGGCTTTCATGTCCTTCATTGGCATTTCTATTTGATCTAAGATCTTAGATTGAAGATCTTAGATCTATAGATCCTTTCTTCCTGACAGGTTAATCAGATAACCAACAAGGAAAAATGTAAATCCTACTAAACTGATAGGAGGCATGCCACCGTGCCAACCGGCAGGATTCAACCATCCGTTGATACCAATAAAGAAAAGATGACTACCGGTAAATAACATAGATACCAGCAATACTTTTCTGGAGGTAATGAATTCAATCAAATCTTTATCTTTTCTGAAATTGGAATTGAAACTAACGTTATACATCCATAAGGATACAAATGCCAGTACTCCGCCAAGTAAGCTTAAACCCACCATCAGTGTCATAGTCCCGGTCTTATCAAAGTAGTTTGGATATCTAGACGGTTCAAACAGGATAAAGCTCATAAATACATGAATAAAAACCTGGATGAATCCAACGATGCCCACCACTCTGCGAGATTTTAGCCATGAGTTGGGAATTCCTAATCCCAGGTTTTTCAAAGGCCCTAGAGTAAAATTGATAACCAGCAATATAAGGGCGCTTAATGAGATAGCCTTATTCAGGATGAAAAACGGGAAGTCTTTCCAGGGAACACCGCCCATCAAATGATATCTTATCACGGAATAGACCAGGGCAAATGCAAATGTCCACCAGATTATGGGCCATGAAAGATGAGTCGACTTTACTGTTTTGGGTTGATTCTCTATATTTCCCATTTCATTTTTTCGCTTTGTAATCGGACTGCTATTCGATCAAACAGACGGAATCGGAATTATTTAACTATGAAGAAACAAAATGTAATTGGCAAATTCTACAAATGCTGTTTAACTTACCAACTTAGCATTATGTTTATGAAAAAGTATAAATTTCCATCGATTCCTACTTACTTCTTAAGAGGATTATTGTTATTGGTTCCTTTAGCGCTCACCGTATACATCATCGTAATGTCCATACGTTGGCTGGATGGATTAGTTAAGCTCAATATACCTGGATTGGGTTTATTGATTATTCTGGGATCCATAACGATTTTTGGTTACCTGGGCAGCTCTTTTTTGATTCAGCCAATACTTAATTTTTTTGAAAGGATTATGGTAAAAGTGCCATTGGTTAGGATCATTTACACCTCGTTGAAGGATTTGATGTCAGCTTTTGTAGGAGATGAAAAGAAGTTCCAGCAACCGGTGATGGTAGACATGATCCCTGACGGTACCATTAAACGGGTTGGGTTTATTACTCAGCAGGACATGACCAATCTGGGGGCGCCTGGATTTGCAGCTGTATACTTTCCTCATAGCTATAATTTTTCTGGAAACTTGATGTTAATTCCCCGGGAACAGGTCCGACCCTTGGCGTTATCCAGTACCGAAGCCATGAAGTTTATAGTTTCAGGAGGAGTATCAGAAATCTTACTGCCAAACGAAGAAAGATGAATCAGCTTCGCCTTTTCGAGGACCCAGAGGCATCTTCCAATAAAAATTTCACTATTTATAGATCCTCAGCAGGATCCGGAAAAACCTTCACCTTGGTAAAGGAGTATCTGAAGATCGTTCTTCGTAACCCCCAGGATTATCAACATATTCTGGCCATAACTTTCACCAACAAGGCCACTGAGGAAATGAAGGAGCGCATACTTAACGATCTCAGGGAAATGGCTGCTGGTGAAAACACAGCCATGAAAAATGCTATTGAGGAAGAGGTCAAGCATTTTGAACAAAAACTTAATATTCAGGACAGGGCAAAAAAAGCGCTAAAAAATATACTTCATAATTATTCCAGATTTTCCGTAAGTACTATTGATCATTTTTTTAGTCAATTGGTTAGGGCCTTGGCCAGGGAGTTAAAGCTCAATCTCAACTATGAAATTGATGTAGACGATGATACCGCCATGGAAGAGTCTCTACATCTACTATATGAAAGTCTTACTCATGATGAGGAATTGCGCAATTGGATCAAGGATTTTGCCTTCAGCCGCATTGAAGACGACAAGGGCTGGCAGTTGGATTACACTTTGATTGAATTTGGCAAAGAGTTGTTTAAAGAAAAATTTCATCAAGGATTTAGCAAGCTGAAAAAAGAGGAAGTGAATATTAAGTCCCTCAGAAACCTGGAGAAGCAGCTTCAAAGTACTCAACAAGAGTATAAGTCCAGGCAAAAAAAATATGCCCGACAGGCCATTCAATTGATTGCCCATTACGGATTAAAAATGGACGACTTTAAAGGAAAGGGCAGGGGACCGGCCAACACCTTTGAAAAGATCCTAAAAAATGACCTGGCACTTAATCCTACCTTCCAGAAAACTGCCCGTGGAGAAGATGACTGGTATACCGCCTCCAGCCAGAAGCGGGAGGAGATCAGAACTGTGGTGAGAGCCGGACTTGGTCAGATTGCCCTGGATATTTATGAATATCACATAGCTCACTATCATGAGTACATGACGGCCTATCAATTACAGCGGCATATCTACAGTTACGGCTTGCTTGATGCCATTAGTGAACAATTAAAGGTCTATCGCCAGTCCAATAATCTTATGTTGCTGTCGCACAATAGCTTTCTGCTCAGGGAAATTATTTCAGACAGGGAAGCTCCATTTCTATTCGAAAAACTTGGCAATTACTATCATCACGTGCTTATCGACGAGTTTCAGGATACCTCGGCCTATCAATGGGATAATCTCAAGCCTCTGGTTACCCACGCCTTGGATCAACGGAATCAGGTATTGCTGGTGGGTGATGTGAAACAATCGATTTATCGATGGCGGGGTGGAGATTTGAACCTATTGCTTCAAAAATCCGTAAAGGACCTCTCCTTGTACAGCGATCAACTTGAGGAAAAGACGCTGCAACAAAACCGGAGAAGTTCACGGTCGGTGGTGGCCTTCAACAACGATTTTTTCAAGCATGCCAGTCAAGCTTTATTAGTCACCAAAGACCTCCCGCCGGACTCCGGAATGTTATCTGAAGTATATAAGGAGGTGGAGCAGGAATCGACCGCTGAATCTACGGGTGGTGTTTGCATTAAGTTTTTTGAAAGAAACGGAAATGAATGGCGCCAGCAGGCTTTGGAATACCAGACCTCAATCATAAAAGATCACATAAGCCGAGGGGGTCGTTACAGTGATTTTTTAGTGCTCTGCAACAAGAATGTGGAAGTTGCAGAGGTTTCGCAGCATTTATCCTTATTGGGAATGCCGGTGGACAGCGACCAGGCTTTGAGCTTGGGTGGTAATTGGGGAATAAGGTTGCTTATCAGCAGCATGTATTTATTGCTGGATCCGGAAGACCAACTGGCACGGGCTGAGATGGCTTTCCTTTATCAAAAAGGGAAGCAAGACATTGATGTTGATTTTAACGAACTTTTTATTGAATCCTGTCAGATAAGTGCTGGACTGCTGGAAAAGCATTTACCATCCTCGCTGGTTCGTCAATGGAACGACTTTTCATTCAGGAACATTTATGAATGGGTCTCCGGTGTTATACCCTTATTAATCGAATCTACACAGGCAGATCCGTTTATAGCCAGGTTCCTGGAAGTTTGCCTGGAGCAAAATGCCAAAGGAAAAAGTACCGCTGGTGATTTTCTTGAATGGTGGGAAAATAACAAGGACGATCAGATGGTAATATTTCCTGGGCATCAGGAGGCTGTTCGAGTGATGACCATCCATAAAGCCAAAGGTCTAGAGGCACCTATTGTGTTGCTACCTTGGGCAGACTTTGCCCTGAAACCGCGGCAGGACTCGCTTTTCTGGACCGATCAGCTTTCCGATCAATACAGTAAGTACAAGCTTTTACCTTTGAGCTTTACCAGAGACCTTCAGGACTCGCATTTTGCCAAAGCCTACCAACAGGAGATGTTAGAGGGACTTACTGAGGGCTTGAATACAGTATACGTAGCCTTTACCCGGGCCCGGCAGCGTCTGTATATCTGCAGTGTCATTCCCTCGGGAAAGCTAGCGGCCGATGATCTGGGGAGTTTATATAAGCTACTCTGGACGGTTTGCAGCAAGCCAGAGTGGGGCACTTCATGGGACCCTCAAAGTAAAACCTTTACAAAAGGTGACTTAAGAGAGCCACTGGTTCCTTCAATGGATGACATTACTCCTTCAATAGCCATCGATCGATTACGGATTGGACCCTATGAAGATAAGGTGTCCATCCAGTCCGGGCATCAAAAGATGTTCACCTTGCTTGACAACTATAAGGCAAATACCATTCGGGAAGGCATCCAGGTGCATGCGGTATTGGAGCGACTGAAAAGTAAAGGGGAATTACCTGTAGTTCTCGATCAGATGCACTCGGAAGGGCTAATTAGGGATTATGACAAACCGGGCATTCAGGAGAAAGTGAACGCATTGTTTGAACAATCTGAATTCAGCGCCTTCTTCGATCCGGAATGGGAAGTTTTCTGTGAAAGAGAAATAGCCAGCGAAGGGAGGTGGTATAAACCAGACCGGGTGATGGTAAAGCATGACCGGGCCGTGGTAGTTGACTATAAACGAGAGAAAGAAAATTCAAAGCACCATAAACAGCTGGCACAGTATGCTGCACTTTTAGAAAAAATAGGATACAGGAATATTGATAAATATCTGGTATATGTCAGCGACTTAAAGATTGTTAAGGCATGAAAGGGTTTATTAGCCATATTGTGGACCAACTGCCGTCAGATGATTTAGATAAATTCCATAAGTACGCGTTTGTGTTCCCTTCCCGAAGGGCCTGCTATTATTTTCGAGAAGCGTTGCTGGAAAGATTCCCTGAGGAGACGTTCTGGGTGCCAAATATTTTAAGCATTGAAGATTTTATTGTTCGTTGTACCGGGAAATCTATCAGCAATGAAATTGACCTGTTGTTTGCCTTATATGCTGCCTATAGCGATACTTACCTGCCTCCGCCGGAAGGTGAAATTGATAAAGAGGAGCTGCCAACTTTTGATAGGTTCTATGCCTGGGGACAGGTGCTGCTAAAAGACTTCGACGAAGTAGATCGGCACCTGGTGAATGCCCGGGAAATCTACAGAAACCTGGACCAATTACAGCAGCTGGAATCCAGGTATCAGGACAATGAAGAAGTGTTGTTCGCCTTGAAGCGATTCAACCGGATGATGGGTAATGAACCCACAACTTTAACCGTCAATTTTATTCATCAGTGGAGCCGGGTTAGTAAAACTTATCATTCCTATAAGAATCACCTGAACAGTAATAATCTGTACTACAGCGGAATGCTTTATCGTCAATTGGCTGAACAACTGGCAAACGGATCCATTAACGTACCTTTCGATAAGGTAGTTTTTGCCGGCTTCAATGCATTGTCGAAATCCGAGGAAGTGATTATCGGGAGTTTATTGACAAACGACGCAGCTACTATTTATTGGGATGCCGATCGGCTTTATATGGAGCATGAGGTGGAGGAGGCTGGTAAATTCATGCGCCGGAATTATAAAAAATGGCCTCCCTCAGAGCAGGTACATTGGGTAATCACAGACATGTTAAAGGATCCCAAACGCATTCAATTGATCGGTGGAGTACAGGCGGTGGGGCAGGCACAGGTGGTAGGTCAGTTATTGGCGGAGTTGTCCGAGGAACAGCAGCAAAGTTGTGGAGTAGTATTGGCGGACGAGGGGCTGCTTTTTCCTCTTCTTTTTGCTTTACCTGAAAACATCCAGTCCCTGAATGTGACCATGGGCTACCCTACTAAGCACAGTCATTGGTTTGGTCTGGCAAACGCTTATATGGAATATCAATTGCATTTGCGGGGTAAAGCGCACAATGCATACGCTGAGGCTAGCTACGTCACCGATCTAATATCCAACCCGCTGATGCAAAGAGCTTTACCATCATTAAAGCAATTCTCATCAGCGCTAAACACCAAAAGCAAGTGGGTAGCGGTTTCTGCATTTATTGCTTCCGGGTCGCCTGAAACTCTTAAACTGGCCATGACTCCAAAGGATCGGGTCAGCGATCTGATCAGTTCATTGGTTGAAATGATGATGTCAATTTATCAAAAACTCAGACTAGACCAGCAGTTGGGTGACCTGGAGACGGAGTTTGCCTACCACAGCTTGAAGCATCTGATGCAACTGGAGGAACGGATCCAGAAGCACCACCATCAATTGGAGCCGCGAACGCTTGCCAGGTTGATTATTCAGGCTTTTGAGCAGTTAAAAATTCCATTTTCCGGTGAGCCTACCAAGGGATTGCAATTAATGGGGTTTCTGGAAACCAGAGCGCTGGACTTTGAAAGGGTGATCCTGGTTTCAGCTAATGAAGGCAAACTTCCCAGGGGAAACAGGCATACCAGTTATATTCCTTATGCTATAAGGAAGGCATTCAAACTGCCCACCTTTGAGGAACAGGATGCCATTTATGCCTATCATTTCAAGCGGGTACTACAAAGGGCAAAGGATATTATTGTATTGTACAATACCGAGGTAGCTATCGACGGATCAGGAGAAAAGAGCAGGTTTATCTGGCAGTTGATAGAATCATTTCCAAAGGAGTCAATCAGCCAGCACGTTTACCAGATGTCGTTGTCCAAGTCACCTGCAAGTGCAACGCTGGATATTCAGAAATCGTCAAAAGTAGTTGAAATGATGCAGCGGTTTTTAGTTGGTATTGGTGAAGAGAAGTCACTATCGCCGACAGCCATTCGCCACTATCTTGATTGCAGCCTTCGGTTTTATTTCAGGTACCTGGTAAGGATCAGGGAAAGAGAAAAAGAGTCCAAAGAGCTTGATCCCAGGGACTTTGGAAATATTGTACATCATGGCTTGGAAAGGCTGTACCAGCCACTTACAGGAGAAACTGTGTCCAGAGATCGAATAAAAGAATTGCTGGATTCACAGGTCATAACTGAAGCGGTGGATTGGGCCATCAAGAATCATTTTAAGAAATCCTCTTTTTCAGTGATAGAAGGTAAAGACCTGCTTCATGAACAAATTATACAAAAATTAATTTATAAGGTAGTTGAAAAGGACCTGAGAGAAGCACCCTTCACCCTGACTGGAACCGAGATAAAGATCACATCGGATCTGGAATTTAGCCCTGGGAAAGTAGTGCGATTGGAGGGCACACTAGACCGTGTTCATACTACCAATGAAACTCATCATATAGTAGATTACAAAACAGGCAAGGTCGATCTAAAGAATTTAAATCGGCCGGTATTTCCGGAGGGGGGATTAGACTATGTACAAACCCATTTTGATGAACCCAGATTTAAATCAGGATTCCAAAGTTTGTTCTACGGGTATCTATGGGACAGGGCCCGGGGGGGTACCCCAGTGAAACTAGGCGTCTATCCCTTGAAAAAAGTGAATGAAGGTATTCAATGGCTCAACCACGGTCAGGTTATTCCACCATCAGGATTCAAGGAGTTTGAAAGACTGTTGATCACCACCTTAAAGGAACTGTATGATGAAACAGTCCCATTTACCCAAACCGATGATACTGATCGGTGTCGATACTGTGCATATAAAGAAATTTGTCAGCGCTAAGAGAGGACACCCACAGCATTCAGGTCGTCAAATGCCACTTTTAGGCGTTCCACAAAGTTTAGCTCAGCGGCCCTAAGCCATGCCCTTGGATCATAATGCTTCTTATTCGGAACATCATCACCTTCTGGATTTCCAATTTGTCCTTGTAAATAACCTTCTTTGCTCTGGTAGTAGGTACGCACACCATCCCAGAATGCCCATTGCATATCGGTGTCGATGTTCATTTTGATCGCTCCATACTCGATCGCTTCCCTTATTTGATGTCGGGGAGACCCTGACCCTCCATGGAAGACAAAATTTACAGGATTAGGACCGGTATGGAATTTTTGTTGTATATACTCCTGGGAGTTTTTCAAAATTTCCGGCCTTAATTCTACGTTGCCCGGCTTGTAAACGCCGTGTACGTTGCCAAATGCGGCTGCAACGGTAAACCGGGTACTCACTTCCATCAACTGTTCGTAAGCGTAGGCCACCTCTTCCGGTTGGGTATACAAACGGCTGCTGTCAACATCAGTATTATCCACACCGTCCTCTTCTCCACCGGTCACTCCCAGTTCAATTTCCAGGGTCATGCCCATCTTATCCATTCGTATAAGGTATTCCTTACAAATGGCCACATTTTCTTCCAGGGGTTCTTCTGAGAGATCAATCATATGAGAGCTGTATAGAGGCTTTCCGTGCTTTTGGAAGAAATCTTCTCCGGCATCCAGCAGTCCATCAATCCATGGGAGTAATTTTTTGGCGGCATGATCTGTATGCAAAACCACCGGAACCCCGTAAGCATTAGCCACTTGGTGGACGTGATGTGCGCCACTGATTGCACCAATAACTGCAGCTTTTTGTCCATCATTACTAAGTCCTTTGCCGGCATTAAAATGCGCTCCTCCATTGGAGAACTGAATCATAACCGGTGAATTGACATCCCGTGCGGTTTCCAGTACAGCATTGACTGAGTTTGTTCCGATTACATTTACTGCAGGCAAAGCAAAATTTTGAGCCTGGGCGTAGTTAAGTAATGTCTGAACCTGGTCTCCATGGAGTACTCCGGGCTGTAGAGCTTCTTTGATTTCAGCAGTGGTCATGATCGTGTTTTTTTATATCTTTTTATGAGCGGGTAAATTTCTAAAAAAAATGGCCGTTTTTGAATAAAAGGCAGATTTTTATTCACGGGGTTGGGATGCTTATTATAAAATTATGATTTGGATAAGACATATTTGAATATAATAAAACCAGCAGTTTAAAAGTCAGATTTAGAATGTATCAGAGGTGACGAAATTCAAGATTCTGGTTTAATTGATAAAAACATGTATGCTCTCTTATTACAAGCAGATTTAGTAATAGCAGATATTACAACCTACAATCCGAATGCCATTTATGAATTAGGTGTTAGACATGCAGTAAGACCATTTTCTACAATTATTATTAAAGAAAAACATGATTCAATTCCATTCGATTTAAATCATAATAAAATTTTTCATTATGAACATATGGGAGATGATATTGGAGCATCAAAAGAAAGTACCCAAAACATAAGTTTGGCAGCGGAACCCGGTGAGGTTGACCCGATTCCAGTTGATGTGAAAGGTGGCAGATCAGAACCTGAACTTGATACTTTAGAAAATATACTGAGCGCTTTCAATCAGCGTTTTGGAGATATTGAATGGTCGGATAAAGATAAAGTTCGTCAGATTTTAACCAAGCAACTTCCCGATGAGATGAAAGCCAATAAGGATATTATGGATGCCATACAGCACTCTGACAAGCAAAACGCCAAAATTTCATCCGACAGGAAACTGGAAGAACTGATGCAGCAATATCTGTTTAGTCAAACGGAAATTTTCAAAAAGTTCACAACTGATAAAGATTGTCAACGGAGGTATAAAGAATATATGTTTGACTTGTTAGTGAATTCGAGAAATCAAAGTAGGATTAATCCGTAGGGAAAATGATTCGAAGCTATCAAGACGAAAAAGCCTTAATTACACGTATAAATAGTTATAAAACACACGTGCAATGACCATGTATACACGTGTAATTATAAATTAAATACACGTGTAGGGACACAAAATTTAGTTCTTTTTACCACTTGAAGCTATTCCCTGTTTTCGTAAAGGGCTAAGTTAGCTCTTTGTTTGGCCTCGACCCGTTGTACTGTATAATCACAATACATACTTTTAAATATACTTGTTATATATTCATATTGTATATACTTTTGTAGTATAAAATTATTTTTCGATGAAAAGTATATCCCTAAAATTAGACGATGCTGTTTTTGGAGAAACTGAAAAAATATTGTCAAAAATAAAAAAACCTAGGAATAGGTATATAAATGAGGCTCTTGAATTTTATAATAGAATCCAAAAAAGATTAATCCTAGAAAGAAGACTCAAGAAAGAATCAGATTTAGTAAAATCAGACTCTTTGGATGTACTAAGAGAATTCGAAAACATAGATTATGCAGATTAAACAATTCGAAATTTGGATTGCGGACCTGAATCCTCAAATTGGCACAGAATCTGGTAAATCAAGGCCAATTCTGACTATTCAGACAAATCTGTTAAATAAAATACCTCATCCTTCAACCATTATTTGCCCTATTACTTCGAATGTCAAAAAGGATTCCGAAATTTTACGAGTCCATCTAAAAAAAGGAATGGGAAATCTACATCAAAATTGTGATGTTATGATTGACCAAATCAGGGCAATTGACAATAAAAGACTGATTAAGAAAGTTGGAAATTTACCAACCAACTTGATTGAAAAAATGAAAGAAAACATCAAAATAGTAATGGACCTGGAGTGAACTATACCTGTGCCCCTGTAGTCTTTCATTAATTACTTCATTATTTATTTAAAGTTGTTTATAATTCGATCCCTGTTCTCATTTCCCTTTTTGTTCTTGTGATAAAGCTCCACAAATACTATTCTCTGTTCTTCTTCAAAGTGTGCATAAATAAGCCTTAAGCCTGTGTTAACGCCTCTGGAGCTGCTACCTTAGTTCCTTTAGCTCGCGATCGGATGCTTGAATTTTCCGCTGTTGATCCCCAGCTTTGTTACCCTTGGCTTTACGCTTGGTGTGCTGCCTGTCAGGTGTGCTCATATACCGAATTTTCTGAAGATGAGCTTCCAGTTCTTCTTCAGGTACTTTCAGCTCCAAACTGTCCATGCTGGCATTAGCTTTAACAGGGGCTGAGTCTATCACCTGTGTGTGACCGGCGACCATTCCTTTATTCACACACATGCTAAAAACGGTATTGAAAACTTCTTCAAATACTTGTTCAGGAAGTAACTGGCGGGTCCGGCTTATGGTACTATGCCAGGGCAATTCTTCATCAATATCGTATTCCAAAAAATAGAGGATATCCAACCTCATACTACAATGCTCTATCAGTTTTCTGTCACTGATAATATTCTCCAGGTAGCCAATCAAACAAAGCTTGAAGAAAACAACTGGGTCAACCGATTTTTGCCCGCAAACCCCGTAATAATTTTCGGTAAGTTGATACAAAAAACGCAAGTCTAATTGTTCTTTTAAACGTCTGTAAAAGTTGTTTTCAGGAACTCTGGAGGATAGTTCCAAATGCTTAAACAGCTTGGGCTGGTAGAATTTTTTACCTTGCATATATCCGCTTATTGGTTGACTAAAAGTAACCATTACAAACACAATTAACTAACTTATAATCAGTTGATTACTAACATTAGTATGTGGATAATTTAACAACTTTACTGATTTTATGAAATTTTAACTTCCTTTGGTTGTGCAACAGGCACATTAGCTACCTGTCCATACTCCGCATTCGCTTCTTACGGCAGGTAGCCGGACCGTTGTGCTTAATTTAAAACAAGAATTTCTAAGAAGGGAATTTTACATCAGAATTAATAGACACGCAGGTAGAATAGAGAAATTAATAACATTTAATAGATAGTATTATGGGAAAAGGTAAAGACGCAAAGAAAAACGTTAAAAAAGAAGCTGCTAAAACTCCAAAAGAAAAAAAAGCAGAAAAGAGACTAAAGAAAGCGAAGAAAGGTTAATTGATATCCGAAAAAACTAAGCACAACAAAACCTAAGCGGCATTTAAACGACCGCATAGCCAAACCGTTGTGTGCAATTAGATGCTTGTCTTGTTCTGAAATAGGGTTACAGCAAATCACTAAAACAATACAAAATGAAAAAGAATAACAGCTTATCTATTTTAATTACTCTTTTATTATTAATTCTTTCATCATGTTCAGAAAAGAAATCAGATCAGGTGGATCTTGTTAACGAAATATTCCCTGAGGCACAAAATGAATTGAGGGAAGTCATTAATTCAATTGTTAAGGACTCTGAAACAGCCAATTTAGAAGGGCTCAAAGCATCACATTTGTTAAGTGATAAATTCACAAAATTTGGTCCACGAAGTTTTGAAAGACAAGACGTAGAGAGCACAAATGAGTCTGAGTTAGCACATTTTGGTTCAATTTCAAATTTTAAAGCGGAAGTAAAAGATTTGAAGATTGATGTATTTGGAGATATTGGTATAGCAACTTATTACCCTCACGTTTCTTTTGAAAAGGATGGAGAGGAGATAACTGGAAGTGCTCGCCAAACACTTGTGTTCCTAAAGACAAGTGAAGGATGGAAAATCATTCATGAGCATGGAACTAAAAGACTACGGTAGTAGTTTGATTTATCTTAAATGCACACAACATCACCTACCGGTAATTTCTCGCAAAGGCCAACACGCAAACCAAAAAACTACCGATAGCCATACCGTTAGGCTCAAATATTCTGACTTGAAAATGAATTCTAAAAAAATAATTAATGGATACCCTTAGAGATCAGTTACGTACAAATAAATTCGCTAAAATTATTGAGTTAATTTCCATTTTTTTGGTAGCATTTATCATCATCAA
>SMVA01218254.1_pt1 | contig 15613 bp, 23 predicted proteins | sample 2456451 | NCBI WGS metagenome assembly SMVA01 (sample SAMN11095933, study PRJNA526329) | marine sediment metagenome | biome: Marine sediment; feature: Surficial sediment; material: Deep marine sediment; isolation source: Hadal surficial sediment | place: Pacific Ocean | collected 2014-05 | depth...
CGTACCTTTTCCGCCCGCATAGACAGTTTTGCTGACCAGCGAGGGCAAAGTGGCCTCCAGGTAATTAAAGCCCATAAAAAACAGGCACAAGCCGGCATAGAAGCCGATCTCACCCCAGCCGCCACTCATCGGCCACTGGGCCAGCAATACCAGCAGAATCGCGATGCAGAACGCCAGTCGCAGGCGACCCTTGCGCTCCGCCAGTATCATCAGCGGCAGCATACCGACGATAGAGAGCCCCAGCACAGGCAGGTAGACCTGCCAGTGTTGATCCCTGTGTACGCCCATATCCTGCTCGAGCACGAGCGGCATGGCAACGAAGATCGCCATGAGGACAAAATGCAGGGTAAATACACCGATGTTCAAACGTACCAGCCCGGGATCGACCAGCGATCGCAAGAGAAGACGTGGTACCGTGCCGGTCTCGCCGTGGGTCGGACGGATGGAGCGGGCCCGTGGCACCGCGAAGAGAACGATCAATATCCCGGCCAGGGCCAGGCCTGCCGTGGTATTGAATACCAGGCTCAGGCCACCCCAACTGGCCAGTACTGGGCCGACTACCAGCGCCACGGCAAAGGACAGGCCGATACTCATGCCAATTACCGCCATCGCCTTGGTACGCTGCTGATCACTGGTCACATCAGCGACCAGCGCCATCACGGTACTGGCTATGGCCCCAGCCCCCTGTAGGAACCTGCCAACAATAACGCCCTGGATAGTATCTGCCTGTGCCGCATAGAGGCTACCCGCCGCGAACATTAACAGCCCCAGAATGATCACCGGCATTCTGCCGATGCGATCCGAAAGCATCCCCAGCGGAATTTGTAGTACGCCCTGGGCCAGGCCATAGGCGCCGAGCGCGAGGCCAATAAGGAAAACTGTACTGCCTGTTAGGTCTCCAGCGTACAGAGACAGCAGCGGCAACACCATAAACAACCCCAGCATGCGCAAGCTGTACAGGCCCGCGAGGGCAACTACGGTGCGCCGTTCAAGCGCGGTCATGGGAGTATCTGTGATCAAGGGGTCAAGGAATCAGGCTATTGAGTGCGGCGCGCATAATACCAGTTCCCGCAAAGGGATACATCCGTTGCAAGCCACTCTGCATACAAAAAATAGACGCATGCTTTGCGTACATACAGGGCATCGCCGTATAATTTCCTGTTTGGCAGACGGTTACACTATGGACACAATTCAGGTTCGCGGGGCCCGCACCCACAATCTCAAGAACATAGACCTGGATATCCCCAGGGACAAGCTGGTGGTTATTACCGGTCTGTCCGGTTCGGGCAAGTCCTCCCTGGCTTTTGACACCTTGTACGCAGAGGGACAAAGACGCTACGTGGAATCTCTCTCCACCTATGCCCGGCAATTCCTGTCGATGATGGAAAAACCGGATGTCGACCATATTGAGGGACTTTCGCCTGCTATCTCTATTGAGCAGAAGTCCACCTCGCACAATCCCCGCTCCACGGTGGGCACCATCACCGAAATCTACGACTATCTGCGGCTGCTGTTTGCGCGGGTGGGCGATCCGCAATGTCCTGACCACGACATAAGCCTGGAAGCACAGACCGTCAGCCAGATGGTAGACACCGTGCTGGCACTGCCAGAGGGCTCCAAATTAATGCTGCTGGCGCCGGTGGTGCGAGCGCGCAAGGGCGAGCACCTGCACGTATTCGAGGAACTCCGGGCAGGGGGGTTTGTGCGCGCCCGTATCGACGGTATTGTCACCGACCTCGACGACACCCCCGAGCTCGAAAAAAACAAGAAACACACCATCGAAGTTGTCGTCGATCGCTTCAAGGTTCGCCAGGACCTCAGCATCAGGCTGGCCGAGTCCTTCGAAACGGCGCTACACCTGTCTGACGACATCGCTGCCATCAGCTACATGGATGGCGATGGCGATGACATCCTCTTCTCCGCGCGTTTCGCCTGCCCCAAGTGCGGTCACAGCATCAGCGAGCTGGAACCCAAGTTGTTCTCTTTCAACAACCCCGCTGGCGCCTGTAGCGGCTGTGATGGCCTGGGTGTAAAGCAGTATTTTGACGAGGAACGCCTCGTACTGCACCCCGAGGCCAGCCTCGCAGAAGGCGCGATTCGCGGCTGGGATCGGCGTAATGTCTACTATTTCCACATGCTCGGCTCACTCAGTGAGCACTATGGCTTCGATATTGACTGCCCCTTCAACAAACTCGCCAGGAAGCATCGCCAAATCATACTGCACGGCAGCGGCAAGGAAGAGGTCTGCTTTTCCTATATCAATGACCGTGGCGATGTCTTCCGGCGCACCCACCCATTCGAAGGCATTATTCCGAATATGGAGCGTCGCTACCGGGATACCGAGTCCCAATCCGTGCGCGAGGAACTGGCCAAATTTCTCAGCGTCCAGAATTGCCCCCACTGTGATGGCGCCAGGCTCTGCCGGGACGCCCGCCATGTCTACGTCGACAACAAGTCCCTGCCCGCCATTGTGGAAATGTCGGTGGGCGAGTCCGAGGATTATTTCACCCGCCTGGAACTACCCGGACGAAAAGGTGAAATCGCCGATAAAATCCTCAAGGAGTTGCGCGCCCGCTACCGGTTTCTGGTCGATGTGGGCCTCAATTACCTGACTCTGAACCGCAGCGCAGAGACTCTCTCCGGTGGCGAGGCACAGCGAATTCGACTGGCTTCACAGATTGGAGCTGGCCTGGTCGGCGTCATGTACATTCTTGATGAGCCCTCTATTGGGCTGCATCAGCGCGATAATGCGCGACTGCTCAATACCCTCACCCACCTGCGTGATCTCGGCAACAGCGTGCTGGTAGTGGAGCACGACGAAGAGGCGATCCGCAGCGCGGATCACATTATTGATATTGGCCCTGGAGCCGGAGTACACGGTGGCGAAATCGTCGCACAGGGCAAACTCAGCGACATTCTGCGCAACAAAAACTCCCTCACAGGCGCCTATTTGTCCGGCAAACGCCGCATCGAAATCCCCGCACAGCGCACGCCAGTGGATACAAAGCGAACACTGGTGCTGACGGGGGCCAGTGGCAACAACCTGCAAGCGGTTGATCTGGAAATCCCCATTGGCCTGATGACCTGTATTACGGGAGTATCCGGCAGTGGCAAGTCGACACTGGTGAACGCCACCCTGTATCCCATCGCCGCGACCGAACTCAACGGCGCTACTACCCTCACCCCGGCTGCACACACGAAAATTTCCGGACTGGAGCATATCGACAAGTGCATCGATATCGACCAGAGCCCAATCGGGCGCACCCCCCGCTCCAATCCTGCCACCTACACGGGCATATTCACGCCGGTTCGCGAATTGTTTGCGGGAACACAGGAGGCGCGATCCAGGGGCTACAAACCCGGCCGCTTCAGCTTTAACGTCAAAGGCGGTCGCTGCGAGGCCTGCCAGGGCGATGGTGTCACCAAAGTCGAAATGCACTTTTTGCCAGACATCTATGTTCCCTGTGACGTATGCAAGAGTAAACGCTATAACCGGGAGACCCTGGAGATCCGCTTCAAGGGCCGGACTATTCATGAAGTGCTGGAGATGACCGTCGAAGATGCTCTGGAATTCTTCGCTGCAATACCGTCGATCTCCAGGAAGCTACAAACCCTGATGGACGTGGGCTTGTCCTATATCCGCCTGGGACAGGCTGCAACCACGCTTTCGGGGGGCGAGGCCCAACGCGTGAAATTGTCCCGAGAGCTGTCCAAGCGGGATACAGGCAACACCCTCTACATCCTGGATGAGCCTACCACCGGCCTGCATTTCCAGGATATACAGCAGTTGTTGGCAGTACTCCATCGACTGCGCGACCATGGCAACACGGTGATCATCATCGAACACAACCTCGATGTGATAAAAACGGCCGACTGGGTTGTAGACCTGGGTCCCGAGGGTGGTAGTGGTGGCGGGCAAATAATCGCCACCGGGACGCCGGAGGAGGTCGCCGAGATTGCGCACTCCTTCACCGGGCAGTTCCTGAAACCGATTCTCGATGCGGCTAAAGAGAAAGCCGCATAGGGAAAACCGGAGGTCCCTGCTCAGAGCTGCGCTAATCTCCTCGCCGCTATCCGTTGCACCACAGCAGCGCGCGGCAGCTCGAGCTCGACATCCTCGAATGCGATGACCTGAAACGAGGGTTCAAGCAGCTCAACGAGCTCTCCCCGACGCAGCAGGTACTCGGCCTTGCGGGGACGGCCAAGTTTTTCATTGCCCACTGCGAATGTCTCATAGATCAGCAGGCCACCGGGAGCAACAGCCGCAAGAATGTAGGTAAAAAGGGGGCGGTGAAGGTAGTTAGCAACCACCACGGCATCAAATACCCTGCCCTCCAGAGGCCAGCCACTGCCGTCTTCAAGGTCTCTCTCGATAAGCTCTGCGGAGGGCTTATGCGCAAGATCAGTGACCCCGCTCACGTCGCGGTCGACCAGTACCACAGGATGCCCCAGAGACAGAAACAGGCGTGCGTGTCGGCCGCTGCCACAGGCGAGGTCGAGAACCTCGCCACCGGGACGAACAAAGGCACTGAATCGGGTGACCCAGGCTGAAGCGGGCAAGTAGCCGTGCAGAATAAGCCTCTTTTCCAGGCCTGCTAGTGCGGGCCCGAATCATCGGGGTAGTACGCGGAGTATACCAGCGGTGCGCTTGGCCCGGGCAATGACGTCTCCTCCCGCTTACGATATCATCGATATCTGCACTTCTCCGGGAGACACAACATGTTGTTCCTTCGTATTATGGCCGCCCTGGTACTTTCATTGGCGGTCACTGTGCTCAGTCAGGCACAAACCAAAGTGTATGAGTCTACCGATGCGGAGGGAAACACGGTTTTCAGCGACACTCCCAGCGAGGGGGCAAAGTCCATGGAAATTCCGCCGACCAACGTTGCCACACCGGTAGAACCCGAGCCGCGGGCTGCGGTCGTGTCTGAAGGCGGAGCAGCCCCAACAGGAGCGCCTGAGAAACCAGAGGAACAGGTTCGGTTTATTGGCAATGGGGATGACAAGCGGATCGAAGGTGACAGATGGAGGACCGAGCACACCGCGGACGGTGACATTCTTACCGAGAAACCTCGCCGTGATGAGGGCGAGGAAGTCTACGAGCCGGGACAACGCCACCGGGTAGAGAAACACCCGGTACACCACGGCAGGCGCGGCAAACGCTAGGGAGCCTCTGAATAAGTCTGCGACTGCCTGCTTATTCATTCTCCATTTCTGTAATCGTGGCCTCTAGCTCCGCGGGAGACTCATTACGGATTCTGGCCGCCTCGGCAGCCATCTTGTCGTCGGTCAGTAACTTGACATCCCGGGGACCGGTCTCATCTTCATAGGTCTCTCCGTTATAGTCCCGGCAGGCAGACAAACCTTCACCCACGCCGCAGGCCTCGTACACGCCGTTGCGCTCGGTGACCCGCTCTTCCACAATCTGTGACAGGGCTGAAGTACTGGCGCAAAGCAGGAATAACGCCGCCAAAAATGCTCGATAGTTCACGGTTTATCTCCCGGTCAAAAAAAAGCCGGGCAATGCCCGGCTCTGAACAGACTCTCTTATCGTAGTCTTTAATCCTCGTCGCTTTCGAAGGCTTCGACTTGCGGCCGATCGACCAGCTCGACATAGGCCATGGGCGCTTTATCTCCCGCGCGGAAACCACACTTCAAAATGCGGATATAACCACCGGGGCGCTCCTTATACCGCGGGCCCAGTTCGCTAAACAACTTACCTACTGCTGCCTTGTCACGCAGGCGATCAAAGGCCAGCCGGCGGTTTGCCACGCTGTCCGTCTTGGCCAGGGTGATAAGCGGCTCCGCTACCCGGCGCAGTTCCTTGGCCTTGGGCAGGGTTGTTTTAATCAGCTCGTGTTCCACCAAGGAGCTGGTCATGTTTCGAAACATGGCCTTACGGTGCGAACTGTTGCGGTTCAACTGACGTCCACTTTGACGATGACGCATTTTCTCAATCCTTCACTTCGGTGCTATCTCAGCACATGTAACAGCTTTTATCGGGGCGTTAGACGCTCAATACCCGATCGTCGTTTTTCAGGCTGGCCGGCGGCCAGTTATCCAGGCGCATTCCCAGGGACAGGCCGCGAGAAGCCAGAACATCCTTGATTTCGGTCAGGGACTTCTTGCCCAGGTTCGGCGTTTTCAGCAGCTCAACTTCTGTGCGCTGAACGAGATCGCCAATATAGTAGATGTTCTCTGCCTTGAGGCAGTTGGCTGAACGCACCGTGAGTTCCAGATCATCGACAGGGCGCAGCAGAATCGGATCGACTTCGTCCTCTTCCTCAGCTGCGACTTCCAGCTTCTCGCTCTCCAGGTCTACGAACACGGCCAGCTGCTGCTGCAGAATGGTCGCGGCGCGACGGATCGCTTCCTCGGGGTCGATAGTACCGTTGGTTTCCAGGTCCAGTACCAGCTTGTCCAGGTCGGTGCGCTGTTCAACACGGGCCGAATCGACAACATAGGAAACACGGTAAACAGGGCTGTAGCTCGCATCCAGTTGGAGCCGGCCAATAGAGCGGGTCTCATCTTCCGGATTTTCACGGCTATCCGCCGGTGAGTAGCCACGGCCGCGAAGCACCGTCAGAGTCATGCGAATATCTGACTTGCCATTCAAATGGCAGATCACATGCTCCGGGTTGCGAACTTCAACTTCATGGTCAACCTGGATGTCACCGGCAGTAACCACGCCGGGTCCCTTCTTGCTCAATGTCAATTCCGCCGTGTCCTTGCCGTGCAGCACAAGTGCTACACCCTTCAGGTTTAGCAAAATTTCGATGACATCTTCCTGCACGCCTTCCATGGAGGTGTACTCGTGATCCACTCCGTCGATATCGACTTCCGTGATCGCACAGCCAGGCATGGAGGACAACAAGATGCGACGCAGCGCATTACCCAGGGTGTGGCCAAAACCACGCTCCAGGGGCTCCAGGGTTACCTGGGCGCGAGTCTCGCTTTTCTCATCGACGCTGATGACGCGGGGCGTTAAAAATTCGTTTACTGCTGTCTGCATATATACACCTGTGTATACGTTAGTCCGTTGGGGGGTTACTTGGAGTAAAGTTCGACGATCAGGTTCTCGTTGATATCCGAACTCAGATCCTGACGATCAGGGTAGGCCTTGAAGGTACCTTCCAGTTTCTCGCCATTTACTTCGATCCACTCAGGTTCACCACGCTGAGCGGCCAGTGCCATAGACGACTGAACGCGCAGCTGCTTCTTGGCTTTCTCCCGCAGAGAAATCACATCTCCGGGGCTAACCTGGTAGGAGGGGATGTTTACGCTTTGGCCGTTCACCAGAATTGAGCGGTGAGATACCAGTTGGCGTGCTTCCGCGCGCGTTGAGCCGAAGCCCATGCGATAAATCACATTATCCAGGCGGCATTCCAGCAGGCGCAGCAAGTTTTCGCCGGTAGCACCACGCTGACGCGCAGCTTCCTTGTAATAATTGCGGAATTGCTTCTCCAGTACGCCGTAGATACGACGAACCTTTTGCTTTTCACGCAGCTGAACTCCGTAATCGGACAAGCGGCCGCGACGGGCACCGTGTTGTCCCGGTACGTTTTCAATATTGCACTTGCTTTCCAGTGCCCGTACGCCACTCTTCAGGAACAGGTCTGTTCCTTCACGGCGGGCCAGTTTGCACGTGGGTCCTATATACCTTGCCATGTCGAACTCCTGCCTTTAAACGCGACGTTTCTTGGGGGGACGGCATCCATTATGCGGAACCGGAGTCACGTCAGTAATGTTGCTGATTTTGAAGCCGCATGCATTGAGTGCACGCACTGCGGACTCACGACCCGGGCCAGGACCCTTGACCTGGACATCCAGGTTCTGCACACCGTATTCCTTGGCGGCTTCGCCCGCGCGCTCGGCCGCGACCTGCGCAGCAAACGGCGTGCTCTTGCGAGAACCACGGAAACCGGAGCCACCCGCAGTAGCCCAGCTCAGGGTGTTGCCCTGACGGTCGGTAATCGTGATGATGGTGTTGTTGAAGGACGCATGTACGTGTGCGATCCCGTCGACAACAGTCTTGGTAACCTTTTTACGAGTGCCTTTGGCACCTGGCTTAGCCATATTTCTTTCCTGCTTTAATATCAACACTGCACTTCGGTGCAGCTACACTAAATTTGATTCGGCGGTGTTTTTCTACTAACGGTGACGTAGCGTCACCAAACTCCCTAGAGGCACATGCCCCGAGCGGTCTTGTAGATCAACGGCGAATCGGCTTACGCGGCCCCTTACGAGTACGCGCATTGGTCTTGGTACGCTGCCCGCGCAAAGGCAAATTCTTACGATGACGCACGCCTCGATTGCAACCCAGGTCCATCAAGCGCTTGATATTCATGCTGATTTCCCGGCGCAAATCACCTTCAACAGTGACTTTGCTCACTTCAGCACGAAGCGCATCCATCTGCTCTTCGGTCAGCTCACCAATCTTGCTTTGCTGTGCGACGCCCGTGGCCTCACACAGGGCCTGGGCCCGGGTAGGTCCCACGCCAAAGATATAAGTTAACGAGATAACAGCATGCTTGCTATCAGGTATGTTTACGCCGGCTATACGAGCCATCCAAACTCTCCAATCAGTTACGCCAGGCAGCTATGCGCACATAATACTCGGCCGTGACCCAACTCTTTTGAGTGGGGACGCGGCGCGAAAGGCGCAGCATTCTAGCGGTATAAAACCTAAAAATCAACATCTTGCGCAAACTCGCCGCGCTTAGCCTTGACGCTGCTTGTGGCGGGGCTCTGTGCTACAGATCACCCGAACCACACCCTTGCGCCGAACTATTTTGCAGTTTCTGCACATCCTCTTGACGGAAGCACGTACTTTCATGACTTCTTCTCCAATTACCGGACGCGTCCGGAACCTCCAAAACCCTTCAGATTGGCTTTTTTCATCACCGAATCGTATTGTTGTGACATCATGTGGCTCTGTACCTGGGCCATGAAGTCCATAACCACGACCACCACGATCAACAGGGATGTACCACCCAGGTAAAAGGGCACATTCCACATCACCACCAAAAACTGTGGCATCAAGCACACCAGCGCGATGTACGCGGAGCCGAATACTGTCAGCCGTGTCAGCACACCGTCAATATAATTCGCCGTTTGTGCACCGGGACGGATTCCGGGAACAAAAGCTCCCGAGCGCTTCAGGTTATCTGCAACTTCCACCGGGTTGAACATCAACGCGGTATAGAAGAAACAGAAAAACACGACAAATACCGTAAACAACAAGATATTCAATGGCTGGCCCGGACCAATGGCCAGGGCTAGCTCCTGCAGCCAGTCTGAATCACTGCTACTGCCGAACCACTGGGCAATGGAGGCCGGAAACAACAGGATGCTGCTGGCAAAAATTGCCGGAATCACGCCTGCCATATTCACCTTCAAGGGCAGGTGCGAACTCTGCGCCTGGTACTGCTTGCGGCCCTGCTGTCGCTTGGCATAATTCACCGTTATCCGCCGCTGTCCACGCTCGATGTAAATGATCATATAGATCACCGCAATCGCCAGCGTCAATATGAACAACAGCACCAGAATATTCAGCTCACCTTGGCGAGCAGATTCCAGTGATTGGCCTATCGCTGATGGCAAGCCCGCCACAATACCGGCGAAAATCAATAGCGATATGCCGTTACCCACGCCTTTCTCGGTAATCTGTTCGCCCAGCCACATCATGAACACCGCCCCTGTTACCAGAGAGGTAATCGCCACGATGTAAAACAACATGTTGACGGTGTAAGCCATACCCTGATTGGCCATGCCCGCGGCCATGCCGGTGGCCTGGACAAAAGCAAGTAACACCGTCAGGTAGCGCGTGTACTGGCTAATCTTGCGCCGGCCAGACTCGCCTTCTTTCTTCAACTGTTCCAATGTTGGGGACACAGCCGACATCAACTGCATGATAATGGATGCAGAAATATAGGGCATGATACCCAGCGCCAGGATACTCATCCGCTCCAGCGCGCCACCACTGAACATATTTGCCAGACCCAGGATCGTGCCCTGATTCTGGTTAAACAGCGCGGCTATCTGATCGGGATTAATTCCGGGCACAGGAATATGAGTACCAACGCGATAAATAATAATCGCCATCAATACAAAACGAAGGCGAGCAAATAGCTCGCCTAGTCCCGCAGTATTTACACCCGACAGTGTTGGTCTGGCCATTTAGTTCTCGATTTTCCCGCCTGCCTGCTGAATAGCTTCACGGGCACCCTTGGTGACCGCCAGACCTTTGACAGTGACAGCTTTGGACAGTTCACCTGACAGGAATACACGAGCGCGCAGGGTATCTTCTCGGACCAGATCCGCTGCCTTCAGCGCATCCAGGTCGATGACGTCGGCGCTTACCTTGTTCAGCTCAGCCAGACGAATCTGGGCAGTGGTTCGCGCCATCCTGGAGCTAAAGCCATATTTCGGCAGGCGCTTCTGTATTGGCATCTGGCCCCCCTCAAAACCCGGCCTGAGACTACCGCCGGACCGAGACTTCTGGCCCTTGTGGCCACGGCCACAGGTTTTTCCATAGCCGCTACCGACACCACGGCCAACGCGCTTGGCGCCTTTGCGTGAACCCGGTGCAGGACTGAGAGTATTCAGTCGCATGGTTTCAGACGTCATTGCTTTACTCCTCAACCCGTATCAGATAATTAACTTTGTTGATCATGCCGCGAGTAGACGGTGTATCTTCTACTTCAACGGTATGACCGATCCGACGCAGACCCAATCCCGCAATACAGGCTTTGTGGTTCTTGAGCCGCCCGTGAATACTGCGGATCTGCGTCACTTTAATGGTTTCTTTAGCCATGACTTAACCAATCGGGTCCTCAATAAAATGTCTTAACTCAAAATCTCTTCAACAGTCTTGCCACGTTTGGCTGCTACGCCATCGGGAGAGACCATGTTTTGCAAACCTTTCAGCGTAGCGCGCACCACATTCACCGGATTGGTGGATCCGTAGCACTTCGCCAAAACATTGTGTACACCGGCAATTTCCAGTACCGCGCGCATGGCGCCACCGGCAATCACGCCCGTACCTTCAGACGCTGGCTGCATATAGATCTTGGAGGCACCGTGCCTGGCCCTAACCGCGTACTGAATCGTTCCTTCATTCAGCTCCACCTGGACCATATTGCGACGGGCATTTTCCATCGATTTCTGAATCGCTGCAGGCACTTCGCGTGCTTTACCGCGGCCGAAACCAACCTTGCCATTGCCATCGCCTACGACAGACAATGCTGTAAAGCCAAAAATACGGCCGCCCTTGACAACCTTTGCCACACGGTTGACCTGTACCAGCTTCTCTTGCAGGCCTTCGGTATTGTCATCCTTCTTACGATCGTTGTACGCCATTTCGCTTAACCCTAGAATTCCAGTCCATTTTCACGCGCGGCATCAGCCAAGGCCTTTACGCGCCCGTGATATTTGTAGCCACTGCGATCAAAGGCTACTGTTTCAATTCCGGCCGCCTTGGCGCGCTCTGCTACAAGCTTGCCGACCTGCGATGCCGCATCAATATTTCCGGTACTGCCGCTGCGCAGGCTCTTCTCGAGTGTGCAAGCACTAGCCAGCACCTGGTCACCCTCAGGCGCCAGTATCTGGGCATAAATATGGCGCGGCGTGCGGTGCACACACAGGCGATTTACACCCAGCTCACGCATCTTGGCGCGGGCGCGTCGTGCGCGGCGCAGCCTGGAATCATTTTTTGCACTCATATACCTATACCTGCTTATTTCTTCTTGGCTTCTTTACGACGGACATGCTCATCCGCGTAACGAACGCCTTTACCCTTGTAGGGCTCCGGGGGACGGAAGGCACGAATCTCTGCCGCCGCCTGGCCCACAGCCTGCTTGTCGATACCCTTGATAATGATCTCAGTCTGGCTGGGTGCTTCAGCCGAAATGCCCTCGGGCAATTCATACACAACCGGGTGAGAGAAACCGAGAGTCAGGTTCAGCTTCTTGCCTTGCACTGCGCAACGATAACCAACGCCGTTGAGCTGTAACTTTTTCTCAAAACCATCTGTTACACCGACGACCATATTGTTGACCAGCGCACGGGTAGTACCCGCCAAGGCCCTGGCGTCACTGTTGGCGGCAGCGAAGGTCAATGTATTGTCTTCCTGCTTGACCTCCACAGCATCGTGTACGGTCATCTGCAGCGTACCTTTGCTACCCTTGACTGACAGGTCCTTGCCTTCAAGCTTGACTTCTACACCGCTTGGCAGGGTTACCGGATTGTTTGCGACTCTGGACATAGTGAACGCTCTTCAAATCTCTATAAATTCTAGAATACGGTGCACAGCACTTCGCCGCCGATACCGGCAGCTCTGGCAGCACGATCAGTCATCACACCCTTACTGGTTGAGACGATTGCGACACCCAGACCAGCGCGTACGCTGGGAATGTCATCTTTGCCCGCATAGTGACGCAGACCGGGGCGACTGGCTCGATCGATCTCAGCGATAACCGGCTGGCCCTCATAGTACTTAAGCTCCACCAGCAGTTGCTTTTTGTCGGCTTCACGCTCAATTTCACTGAAAGCCGCAATATAGCCTTCTTCCCGAAGCACAGCACAAACCGCCGCCTTCAATTTTGAGGCAGGCATCTCTACTGAAGTCTTACCCGCCATCTGCGCATTGCGAATGCGGGTCAGCATGTCAGCTAAAGGATCTTGCATTGTCATAATCTTGTCTCTCTCTATCAGCTCAGGGCTGTATCAGCTCAGGGCTGTCTCTACCAGCTGGCCTTAACCAGACCAGGTACATCACCGCGCATTGCCGCTTCACGCAGCTTGTTACGGCACAGGCCAAATTTACGATAAACGCCGTGAGGGCGACCGGTAATCTGGCAGCGACGCCGCTGACGAACCGGGCTTGCGTCGCGCGGCAACTTCTGCAGCTTGACTTGTGCATCCCACTTTTCGTCGTCGTTGGCTTTGGGATCTTTAAGGATCACTTTCAGCGCAGCGCGCTTGACCGCATACTTTGCTACCGTCTTCGTGCGCTTGTTCTCACGCGCAATCATCGATTTCTTAGCCATATATAAGCCTCCTAACTCTTCAGCGGGAAGCTGAAAGCACGCAGCAGTGCACGACCTTCATCGTCCGTGCGAGCAGTCGTGGTAATTGTAATATCCAGACCGCGCAGGGCGTCCACCTGGTCGTAATCAATTTCCGGGAAGATAATCTGCTCCGTTACACCCATCGAGAAATTGCCGCGACCGTCAAATGACTTGGGGCTGATGCCACGGAAATCACGAACCCGGGGGATGGCGATGCTGATCAGACGATCCAGGAACTCATACATACGCTCACCGCGCAGAGTCACCTTGCAACCGATAGGCCAGCCTTCACGTACCTTGAAGCCGGCGATAGATTTACGCGCCTTGGTAACGATCGGCTTTTGCCCGGCAATCTTCTGCAGATCACCTACCGCATTGTCCAGTACCTTTTTGTCACCCAGCGCTTCACCCACACCCATATTCAGGGTGATCTTGGTGATGCGGGGTACCTGCATGACGTTATCAAAACCGAGCTCTTCTTTAAGCTTCGGTACTAACTCATCTCTGTATACTTCTCTAAGCGCTGCCATTTCTCTTCGTCCGCTTATGCGTCTATCGCTTCGCCACTGGATTTGAAGACGCGTACTTTCGTATCATCTTCAAGCTTAAAACCTACCCGGTCGGCCTTGTTGGTGTTGGGATTAAAAATCGCAACATTGGAGACCTGTATTGGCGCCTCTCTCTCAACAATGCCCCCAGCCACACCCATTTGCGGGTTTGGCTTGGTGTGCTTTTTCATCATATTGACACCCGATACCAACAGCTTGTTGTTATCCAGCACCTTCTGAACCTTTCCGCGCTTACCCTTGTCCTTGCCGGCCAGGATAACCACTTCGTCATCACGCTTTATCTTAGGCATAACCTTTCCTCTCTCATTTGGCCCGGAACTAAAGAACTTCAGGCGCCAGAGAAATAATCTTCATGAACTGCTCGCTGCGCAGCTCCCGTGTTACCGGACCAAAAATACGAGTCCCGATAGGCGCATTCTGTGCATTCAGCAACACCGCAGCATTGTCGTCGAACTTGATCAGGGAACCATCGCTGCGACGAACGCCCTTTTTGGTGCGCACAACAACCGCCGTCATTACCTGGCCCTTCTTGACCTTGCCGCGGGGAATCGCTTCCTTAACCGTGACCTTGATCAAATCGCCGACCCCGGCGTAGCGACGCTTTGAGCCACCCAACACCTTGATGCACATAACACGACGCGCACCACTGTTATCCGCCACGTCCAGATATGATTGTGTTTGAATCATCTTCTACTCCAAGCTCTCAGCTCTTATACCTGGGTGCCACTTTCTTCAACCCGCAACAACTTCCAACTCTTGGACTTTGAAATGGGACGTGTTTCTTCAATAACTACCCGATCTCCGATGCCACACTCATTATTTGCATCGTGCGCGTGAATTTTTGAAGAGCGAGTAATGTACTTCCCGTACACCGGGTGCTTGACCCGACGTTCGATCAATACAGTGACCGTTTTATCCATCTTGTTACTGACCACGCGGCCGGTGGCAGTACGTGCAGTGCTTTGTTCCGCCATGATTTATCTCCCCGCCTTTTCAGTAAGCACAGTCTTCACCCGGGCGATGTCGCGCTGATTCTGCTGTAACAGGTGCGACTGAGCAAGCTGGCCTGTGGACTTCTGCATGCGCAACTTGAACTGCTCTTCACGCAGGGTCAGCAGATCCTTACCCAGATCCTCAACTGACTTTTCACGCAACTCAATAGCTTTCATCACATTACCGACCGTTTAACAAACGTTGTTTCAATTGGAATCTTGGCCGCCGCCAGCGTAAACGCTTCCCTGGCCAACTCCTCGGACACACCCTGTATTTCATACAGCATCTTACCGGGCTGAATCTGGGCGACCCAATATTCCACGTTACCTTTACCCTTGCCCTGACGTACTTCCAGTGGCTTGGTTGTGATCGGCTTGTCCGGAAACACGCGGATCCAGATCTTGCCGCCACGCTTTATGTGGCGCGTCATCGCACGACGAGCTGACTCGATTTGACGTGCAGTAAGACGACCGCGGCCAACGGCTTTAAGCCCGAATTCGCCGAAGCTTACCTTGCTGCCGCGACTAGCCAGACCACGGTTGCGGCCCTTCATCATCTTGCGAAATTTTGTACGCTTTGGTTGAAGCATCTGCGTAACCCTTATTTAGTTGCTGTCTTCTTGGCGGTCGGCTCGGCCTGTTCATCAGCCCCGATAATCTCGCCTTTGAAAATCCAAACCTTCACCCCGAGGATGCCATACGTAGTAGCAGCTTCGTAGGTTGCATAATCGATATCCGCACGCAGTGTGTGCAGAGGTACCCGACCTTCGTGATACCACTCGGTACGTGCAATTTCAGCACCACCAAGACGACCACTGACCTGCACTTTGATACCCTCAGCACCCTGGCGCATGGCATTCTGTACAACACGCTTCATTGCGCGACGGAACATCACACGACGCTCAAGCTGCTGGGCGACATTCTGTGCAACCAGCTTGGCATCCAGGTCCGGCTTGCGAATTTCTTCAATGTTGATGTGCAC